>Ga0209901_1000271_pt1 | contig 23960 bp, 18 predicted proteins | sample OrgsoiDNA_201058_FD_185806 | JGI IMG/M metagenome (GOLD analysis project Ga0209901, IMG submission 185806) | Permafrost soil microbial communities from the Arctic, to analyse light accelerated degradation of dissolved organic matter (DOM) -... | ecosystem: Environmental > Terrestrial > Soil >...
CCGCTGTCCTCGACGGTGAAGCGCAGCCGCGCCGGCCCCGGCCGCTGCGCCGCGTAGGCGCCGCCCACCAGGTCCACCTGCAGCCGCACATAGCCGCAGCTGGTGAACTTGAGGGCGTTGCCGACCAGGTTGACCAGCACCTGGCTCAGGCGCAGCGGATCGCCGACCAGCGCGTTGGGCACTTCCGGCCCGGCCGCGATGGACAGCTCCAGTTTCTTTTCCACCGCCCGCCATGAAAACAGGTCGCCGATCTGGGTCAGCACCTCGTCGAGCCGGAACGGCGCCGTCTCCAGCACCAGGTGGCCGGACTCGATCTTGGAGAAGTCGAGCAAGTCGTTGATGATCGACAGCAGGTTCTGGCCGGCCCGGCCTATCTTGCGGAAATAATCGATGGGCTTGGCCGGCAAGTCCATGCGCTGGCCCAGGCCGGCGAAGCCGAGGATGGCGTTCATCGGCGTGCGGATTTCATGGCTGATGTTGGCCAGGAAGGCGCTTTTCGCCCGCGTGGCCGCCTCGGCCGCGGCGCGCGCCTGGTCAAGCCGGCGCAGCGTGCGCGCCTTCTGGAACGCCGACACGAAATGCTCCTTCAAGCCTTTCAGCAATTCCAGGTCGCTGGCGTCGAAGGCGGCGCGCTCGCGGTGGTTTTCGAAGATCAGATAGCCTTCGACATGCTGCTCGACGCGGATGCGCACGGCCAGCAGCGCGCCGTCGGGCTCGCCGTGCATCAGGAAGATGTCTTCCGACACGGCGTCCTCGGCGTTGGCGTAGCGCGACGCCGCCCGCAGCGCCTCGACGGGCGGACGCTGCGGCGGCGCGCCGACCCGCTCCCAGCTGGCGCGCACGGCAAAGGCGGCGCCGTCGTCGTCGCGCACCAGCGCATAGGCCGAGTCGACGCCCTCGATCACGGTCGACTCTTGCAGGATGGCGTCGAGCAGGCGGTCGAAGTCGAGCTGCTCGTTGACGGAGCGGACGATGGCGTTGAGTTTTTCCAGATGCTGGGTGCGCGCCAGCACGCGCTCCTCCAGCCGGGCGCGCTCGGCCTCCAGCGCGCGCAGCCGCCAGTTGAACACGGCGCGCGCCGCCAGCAGCAGCGCCGCCGCCACGCCGCCATAAAACCACCAGCGCTGATACCAGGCCGGCAACACCCGCACCGCCACGGTCAGCTCCGGCTCGCTCCACTGGCCGTCGCGGTTGCTGCCGCGCAGGTGCAGCGTGTACTGCCCCGGCGGCAGGCTGGTGTAGGCCGCCACGCGGCGCGTCGCATCCGTCTCGCGCCAGGCCCGGTCGTAGCCTTCGAGCCGGTAGGCGTAGCGGTTGCGCTGCGGCGCCGAAAAATCGAGCGCGGCGAATTCGACCTCGAAGCCGCCGGCGTGGGCCGGCACGGTCAGCTCGGCGGCGCCGGACGCCGTCTGGTCCGCGTCATCATGGCGGCTCAGGTCGCCGGCCGTGCGCACTTGCGCGCCGACGCGCACGGCCGTCAACACCAGCGGCGGCCGCCAGGCCCAGCGCTCCAGCCAGTCCGGCGTGACGACGGCCAGGCCGCCGGTGCCGCCGAACAGCAATTCGCGCGGCGTGACGGCGCCGTCGTCGTAGTTGCGGATGGCCAGGCCGTCGGCCCGGCCCAGCGCGCGCGCCGTGTAGGTCAGCGTATCGACGATGCCGATGCCACCGGCCGTGCCGACCCACAGCCGGCCCAGCGGCCCCGCTTGCACCGAGCTGATGTTCTCGTCCGGCAGGCCTTGCGCCTTGCCCAGCGTGCGGAAGCGCGGCGCCCTGGCCGCGTCGGCGTCGGCCTCCAGCACGCTCAGGCCGCCGCCGTAGGTGCCGACCCACAGCCGGTGCTGGCGGTCGAAGGCCAGCGCGGCGACGGTGCCGTTTTGCAGCGCGCCCGGATCGCCCGGCGCGGCCAGGTATTGCTCGATGGCGCCGCTGGCCGGATCCAGCCGGTTCAGGCCGTTGCGCGTGCCTATCCACAGCCGCCGGTCCGGCCCCAGCGCCAAGGCCTCGATGCGGTTGTCGCTCAGGCCGCCATTCGGCTGGCCCGTGCCCTGCACGTAGGCGCGCAACTGGCCGCTGGCCGGTGTGTAGCGCAGCAGGCCCTCGGCCGTGGCCAGCCAGACGTGGTCGCCCTCGGGCAGGATGCGGGCGATGCGCGGGTAGGGATTGTGGGCCGCCAGCGGCACGCGCCAGACGCGGCGCGCGCCGCGGTCGGCACGGTACAGGCCGAGCTGGGTGCCGATCCAGACGTCGCCGCCATCGGCCTCGGCCAGCGCGAAGACGACGCGGCTGGGCAGCGCGTCGGCCGGATGCGCCGGGTCCGGCCGCAGCGCGGCGCGGCGCCGGCCGTCCGCTTCGACGATGTCGATGCCCTGGTCGGCCAGCGCGATCCACAAGCGGCCGTCGCTGTGCGGCAGCATTGCCGTGACGTTGGCCTCGGGCAGGCCGACGCCGCCGAACACGGTGCGCACGGCGCGCGTGGCCGGGTCGTGGCGGTCCAGGCTGCGCTCGGTGCTGACCCACAGCAGGCCGCTGCGGTCGCGCAGCAGCGCCGCCACGCGGTCGTGGCCGAGACTGGTCGGCGCCAGCGGGTCGTGGTGCAGCTCGCGCAGCGCGCCGCTGGCCGGCGCGTAGTCGGCCACGCCGCCGCCGTAGGTGGCCAGCCACCAGTGGCCGGGCATCGCTTCGGTGATCGACAAAATCATATTGGTGCGCAGGCCGTCGAGCGCGCCGCCGCGCAGCATATGGCCGGCGCGGCCGTCGGCATCGGCCACGCCGAGGCCGCTTTTCAGCGTGCCGAAGGCGATGCGGCCGGAGCCGTCCTGGTGCAGCGACAACACGGCGTCGCTCCAGCCGTCCACGGGGCTGCCATCGGCGACGGGCACGGCCGCGAAGAGCTCGCCGTGGCGCCGCGCCAGGCCGGACATGCTGCCTATCCACAAGCTGCCGTCGCGCGCCATCGCCAGCGCGCGGATGCGGTTGTCGGGCAGGCTGTCGCGGCGCTGGGGCTCGTGGCGATAATGCGTGATGACGCCGCTGGCCGGATCGAGATAGTCGAGGCCGTCGGCGGTGCCGATCCAGATGCCGCCCTGGGCATCGCCGCTGATGGCGGTGACGGCGCTGTGGCTGATGCCGTTCGGGCCGGCCGGATAGCGCACGAAGCGTTCGTGCTCGCGGTCGTACATGGCCAGGCCGGCCAGCGACGTGCCTATCCACAGCCGGCCATGCACGTCGGTATATAAAGCCTGGATGAAATTACCGGGCAGCGAAGTCGGGTCCTTGGGGTCGAGCAGGAACACGCGCATGCGGTAGCCGTCCCAGCGCGCCAGGCCGCCCTGCGTGCCGGCCCAGATGTAGCCGTCGCCGTCCTGCGCCAGCGCCATCACGATCGGGTGCGGCAGGCCCTGGTCGACGTCGAGGTGTTCGAACAGCGGCGTGGCCAGATGGTCCCAGCGGTCCGGTCCCGGCGCGGCGGCCGCGCGACATGGCGGCGCTAGCGCTAGCATCAGACCCAGCAGCAGCCAGCAAACCGCGACGGCCAAGCGGCGCGGCCAGCGGCCAGCGGCCATCATGAGCGGCGATCCCGGACACGCACTCGCTCCGGGCGGCGACGGCGCAGGCGGCGGACGTGCGGACGGGGCTCGGTGACTGGCATCGGAAAAGTGACTCGCGTGTACGGGTGTCAGTACAGCATACGGAATTACGACCGGGCTGTCTATTCAGCGCAGGCGCCGCACAGCCCGGCTCACTGTTTCTGTTGCGTAACGCAAAAAACAGTGGCGAAATGTGCAAACTTCGGCAGGGCCGATGTCACGCTGTGCGGCATCGAACCATGCGTGCTGCGGGACGCGGATGCGACCGGCGTTGCCAGGGCTGCCGCCGACCACGCGCGGCGCCGTCAGCCGGCCGTGCCCGGCGCCGCCGCCCCCAGCCGCGCGCTGGCCGCCACCAGCAGCATCGCGCAGCCGAGTCCGGCGAACGCCACGTTCAGGCTGGCCGCGCGGGCCACGAAGCCGATGATGGCCGGCCCGGCCAGTATGCCGGCGTAACCGATGGTGGTGATGGCGCTGATCGCCAGGCCGGCGGGCATGGCCTTCTGCCTGCCGGCGGCGCTGAACAGGATGGGCACGATATTCGACGCGCCCAGTCCGATCAGCACGAAGCCCAACAAGGCCGCGCCGGCCGACGGCGCCAGCACGGCGAACAAAAAGCCGGCCGCCGCGCAGGCGCCGCCCAGCAGCAGCACGCGCTTGCCGCCCAGGCGGCCGACCACGCGGTCGCCGGTCAGCCGGCCCAGCGTCATGGCGCTGGCGAAGGCCGCGTAGCCGAGGCCACCCCGGCCCGCGTCCAGGCCGCGCGCGCCGGTCAGGAACAGCGCGCTCCAGTCCAGCATCGCGCCTTCGGCCAGGAACACGATGAAGCACAGCACACCGATGAAAATCACCGCGCCGTGCGGCATGACGAACAGCGGACCGCCGGCGCCGGCATGGTCGGGCTCGCGCAGCAAATACGGCGCGGCCCCGGCCAGCAATAGCGCCGACACGAACGCCAGCACGGCCGCCGCCGCCAGCGGAGCGAGGCCGCCCCACAACATCAACGCCATGCTGCCCGCGCCGACAAAACCGCCGACGCTGAACAAGCCGTGAAAGCCCGACATCAGCGCGCCGCCGCTGTCGCGCTCGACGATCACCGCCTGCACATTCATCGCCACGTCCAGCGTGCCGATGGCCGCGCCGAACACGAACAGGTTCAGGGCCAGCAGCGGCGCGCTGGGCGCGCACGCCAGGCCGGGCAACAGCAGACAAGTCAGCGCGCCGGCCCACAGGATCACGGCGCGGCAGCCGAAGCGCAGCGACAGCACGCCGGTCAGCGGCATCGCCAGCAGCGAGCCGCCGCCCAGGCACAGCAGCAGCAAGCCGAGGCCGCCCTCGTCCAGCCCGATGCGGGCCTTGGCATACGGCACCAGCGGCGCCCAGGCCGACATGGCCAGGCCGGCGACCAGAAAGGCCAAGCGGGTAGACAGGCGTTGTTGCGGACCGACGATATTCATGCGTGCTTTCGTGATGGGTTCTGAAAAATAAGGGCGTGCTGCGGGCGCTCCGTCACGCTATCGTTGCGTGCTGACCTAGCGTCGCGCGGGCGCTTTCAAGCCGGACCAACAAACCGCGCCAAGCAACGATGCGATCGTCGATTGCCATCGGCCAGATCGCCCGGACCCGAGCCCGCGCTCAGGCTGCGGCGCGCAGCACCTGCGTGCCCAGCGCGGCGAAGGCGGCGGCTATGGCGGCGTCGGCATCGTGCTCGATGACCAGATGCGTCAGCCGCGCGGCGGCCAGCACCTGATACGGCGCGGCGGTGGCCAGCTTGTCGCCGGTGGCGGCCACCAGCACTGCCTTGCTGGCCTCGGCGACACGCCGCTTGAACAGCGCCTCCTCATATTGGAAAGCGGTGATGCCGGCGGCGACGTCGATGCCGCAGGCGCCCAGGCAAAACACATCCGGCCGCAGCATTTCGATGTCGCGCAGCGCGCCGGCGCCGAGGCTGGCGCCGGCGCGGCGGTCGACCCGGCCGCCGATCACTATCAATTCCAGCTGCGGACGATCGACCAGTACGGCGGCGATCGCCGGCGCGTTGGTCACCACCGTCAGCGGCACGTCCGGCAGCGCGGCGGCGATGCCGAGATTGGTCGAGCCGGCGTCGATGAAGACCAGCGAGCCGGGCGCGATCAGCGTCGCCGCCGCCTGCGCCAGCCGCGACTTGGCGGCCGCGCGATGGTCGCGCCGCTGGCCCAGCGTGCCGTCGTTGGGCGCCGGCGGCAGCGGCAGCCGCAGGGCGCCGCCATAGACTTTCTGGCACAGGCCGGCGGCCGCCAGATCGCGCAAGTCGCGCCGTATCGTGTCTTCCGACACCTTCAGCCAGGCGGCCAGCTCCGGCGCCAGCACCCGCCCATCGGCGCGCAGGCGTTCCAGTATCAGCGCATGGCGTTCTTGCAGTAACAGACTATCCACGCTGACTCCAATGCAGATCAATACGCACAAATATACATAACTGCGCATAAATAGTCAAAACGTATCGATCATGCCTGCGCAGTTCTTTTCCTTTATTTTGTCCTTTTGTCATATACTCGATTGCAACTTATGCCGGCCGCCGTCACCCAACGCCGTCTCAGCACGGCCTGATCAGACCCACCCTTTCGGAGTGCATATGCAGATACCAAAGATCGTACGCGTTCCGGTGTTGCCATTCGGGATGGTGAATTGCCACTTGTTGATCGGCGCGCAAGGCGCCATCCTCGTGGACAGCGGCGTGCCAGGGTCGGAGCCTAAAGTCGAACGCGTGCTCAAGCGTAACAATCTGAGTTTCAGCGATCTGAAGCTGATCGTCATCACCCATGCGCACACCGACCACGCCGGCTCGGCAGCGCGTTTGCGCACCTTGTCCGGCGCGCCCATCGTGGGCCATATTGCCGACCTGCCCTACTATGTGCAGGAAAAGCCGATGACGTTCTGCACCACCGGGCCGTTCGGCCGATTTTTCGTGGGAACCGGATTACCGTCCCAGCCCTATGAAGCGTTTACGCCGGATATTTTGTTGAAGGATGAAGATCAGTTCGATCTGCGCCCCTACGGCATCGAAGGCACCGTGCACCACACGCCCGGCCATACCGCTGGCTCGATTTCCATTCATTTGGCCAACAAGGAAGCCATGGTCGGCGATTTGATCGCGTCGGGAATACTGCTGGGCGGCATCGTCCTGGTGGACCGGCCGACCCGGCCGCCTTTCGAGGACGATCCGCACGCCGTCGCCGCACAGCTGGAAAACTTGCTGCAAGCCGGCATGGAGCGTTTCCACATGGGCCATGGCGGTCCGCTCAAGGTGGCGGCCGTCAAGGAGCACATCATTTCCCTGCGCGCATTGCCGGCGCGCACGGCCAAGTAAGCGAGTCGTCATCGCGGCAACCTTGCCTATACAAGGCGATGTCGGTGACCAGGCAGTCCAGCCAGATGATTCTGGATAGCTTCACTGATCGCTAATTCCCCAGCAGGGTGAAACCGGCCCAGTAGAACGGATGGCTGTACGTACCCGCCGGGGCCGGCGCATCGAGGGCCTTCAGGCCGCGCGCGCGCGCCGCTCCGACCGCCGCCGCGCGGTCGATCTGCCGCAACTGAGCCTGGCGCAGCGCCTCCGGTTTGCTGGCACCATGTCCCAAGGCCTGATAAAAGTCGCTCATCAGCGTGGCGGTGGAGCGGTCGGATACGCGCCACAGGCTGGCCAGCACGTAACGCGCGCCGCGTTCGCGCGCCAGCCAGGCCAGGCCGGCCAGTTCACGGCCGGTGGCGTCGACCCCGGCCGGCACCGCCGTTTCGCAGGCCGACAGGGTGAGCAGGTCCAGCCCGGCAAAGTGGAAACGCGGCTGCGCCAGTTCGGCCAGGCTGAGACGCTGTTCATTGCCCAGCAATAGATAGGAGCCGTCGTCGCGCCCCGAGCGCAGCACGAAGTGGCTGGCGATGTGGACCATACTGTCGTGTTGCAGAGCACGCTCCAGCGTGGCGGCGGTAAAGCTGGCGTCCAGATAGGTATGGGTGGGAATCCGGCCGGCCCGCTCGGTTGCGCTGACTGCCCGCAGTTCCCGCGCCACATACGGCAGCGCCGGCAGCTCGTCGCTGCCCTGGCTTTGGCCAAACAGCGTGACGGACGGTGGCCGCAACGGGACGCTGGCCGCGGCCGGCGCGGAGTCGGCGCTGCCGGCCACCTGCACGGACAGGCGCTGCACCAGCCACTGGCGGCCGTCGTGCAGCATGGCGAACGGCAGGTAGCGCAGCACGCCATTGAGCGCCAGCGTCAGACTGTGCGCTTGCGACAATTCCTGCTCCACCGGCTTGAGCAACTGAGCGTACAGACGCTGCGCCTGCGGACGCGGGTCTTTGCCGGGGTCTTGCGCAAGGCGGCGCAGCAGGGCGATCTCGCGCGCCAGGCCGGCCTCGTCGAGATCGAGCGTGACCACGCGGGCGATGCGGTCATGCTGGACGACGATGCGCAGCCGATGCTCACCCACCAGATAGGTCAGCTGTAGTCGGCCCGGCGGCAGCGCCGCACGCGCCAGCGTGGCCGGTTCAGCATGGCCTGGCGCGGAGTCGCTGCGGACGGCCGCCCCATCCGGCGTCACATGGACGGCGGTGCTCCACGCTGCCGTGGCCTGGTCCAGCAGGCCGCTCATGTCGGCCTGCGCGGCGGCCAGTTCGGTCGCACCGGCTACACTGCCCTGCGCCTGATGTTCACGGGCCAGCGCCAGCGCCTGGGCGGCCTGTTCCAGCGTTTGCGCGCGCAGTGCGAACTGCTGTTCGGCCTGCTGGTCGGCGCCGTCGAAACCCAGGCGGGCGATGCGCGCATCCTGCCGTGTATCGCCCGCCGTGCCAGCATCGGCCGATGGCACCGGCGCCGCACTGTCGGCGCCGCGCAGCAGATCGTGAAATTCGTTTTCCTCCACCATCGCCAGCACGCTTTCGGCTTCACCGATGCGACGCCGGTCCAGCAGTTGATCGACCAGTTGCTGATACGCCGCCTGCTTCAGCTGGACAAAGCTGTGCTGCTGCTCAACCGGCAAGCCGGTGATGTTTTCGCGCGCCGCCTGCAAGGCGTTGACGGCTTGCTTGCCGAGGAAGATGGCATGCGTGCCGTCGTCGAGCGCACTCATTTGGGCCGCCGCGCGGGCCTGTAGCAGCGTGGCGCGGTTGGCCAGGCCGATGGCCATGGCGCGCGCGCTTTGCTGGCGCGCCAGCGTCAGGTCCGCCCCGCGCGCATTGAGGCTGGCGGCGTCGAGCAGCGCGCCGGCATAGGCCGGATGGGACGGGCCTCGCCGCGCGGCCAGTTGCTGCGCCAGCGCGCCGCTGCGTTCGGCCAGCACCGACAATTCCGCGGCATCGATGCCGGCACGCTCGGCGCGCACCAGATTCAGGGCCAGTTCGATCTCGGTCTGGCCGTTGGCGAGCGGCTCGGGCAGCGCCGCCACGCGCTGCGCCAGGCCGGCCAGCAGGCTTTCGGCTTGCGCCTGCCGGCCCAGCGCGCGCAGCGCCTGCGCGGCCAGCATGCCGGCGCTGCGTTCGTCGCCGCCCATTTCGCCATTGGTGGCGCGTGCCAAGGCGGCGGCGCGCTCGGCTTCGGCCAGCGCCTCCTGTGTCTGGCCCAGCGCCAGCAGCGCCCGCGCGTGGTTGATCTGGTGCAGCACGCACGAGGCTGCAATGCCGCCCGGTATGGCGCGGCAAGCCTCGAACCCGGCCTGCGCCGCCGCCGCCGAACGGCCGAGACGATTGTTGGCCAGCTGCGTCTGCGCCACGTCCTGCCAGGCGTTGACGGTTTGCGCATTGTGCTCGCCCAGCGCGGCGCGGCGGATGCGCAACACCTGTTCGGCTTCGCTGGCCGCCTGCGCCGCCTCGCCCAGACGCAGATGGATGTGGGCCACTTGCGTCAGCGCGTAGCTGGCATCGATGGCGTCGGCGCCGAAGCGCCGCACGGCGCTGGCCCGGGCCAGCTCGGCGAACGCCAGCGCCGCCGTGTCGTTGCCGGCCTCGGTGTTCCAGGCGGCCATGTCCTGGGTACTGGTCTGCGTTTCGGTGGCGTCCCGGCCGAAGGCGGCCAGGCGTATCCGATAGGCGCGCTCCAGATAGGCATAGGATTCCTGCAACTTGCCCTGCCTGAGCAGCAGCACACCGACATCGCGCATGCCCCAGGCATGGTCGGTGCTGTCGGTGCCGGAGGTTTTTTCCCAGGTGTCCATGGCCTGGCGCGCGTACACCAGGCCGCGCGCGTATTCGCGCGTCAGCAGGGCGATGCCGGACAGGTTCGACAGGCTGGTGCCGTAGGAAATGGAGTTGGTGCCCACCAATTGCGCCTTGGCGCGCAGGGCCACTTCGCCCCATTCCCAGGCCAGGTCGAAACGGCTGGACTGGCGGTACAGGTACATCAGCTCGGCCGGATAATGCATGCGCTCGCGGCCCGGGTCGCCGTCCGGCGTGGCGCCGCCGTCGATCTGCTGGCGCAATGCCCAGCCTTCCAATAGCACCGACTCGCTCTCGGCGTAGCGGTTCAACCAGTGCAGCGCCTGGCCGTATTCCAGCAGGCTGGCCGAGATGCCGCTGCGGTCACCGCTGGCACGACACAAGCTCAGCGCCTGCTCGAGCGGCGCGATGGCCTCCTGGTAGCGCTCCTTGTCCATGGCCGCGTCGCCCACCGCGATCAGCGCGCTGGCAGTGGGCTGGCAACTGCCCGTCGCGGTCGCGGTAGTGGCCGTGCCGGTCGCCGTGGCGGTGCTGGTGGCCGTGGCGGTGCTTGGCATGGCTGGCTTGATCGTGGTCGCGTCAGCTGCTGCCGGCGCGGGCAGCTGGGCCGCAACCGCGGCTGATACGCCGCTGGCCGCCACGAATACCCACACGGCCCATGCCAGCGCGCGCAGGCCCGCCCCGGCACGGGCCGCAGAAAACGGTGCTGGCGGCCGTGGCACGGGCTGGCTGCGGTGCATGGTGCGCGGCCTCATTGTCCGGCTCCGGCGGCCACGCGCCAGCTGAGACGCGCCACCTGCGCCTGGTCAGGATAGTGCCCGGTCGCCAGCGCAGCACCGCGTTGCGCCGCCTCCTCACCGCTGCCGCGCAGCGCGTCGAGCAGCGCGAAACGGCGCGGCATGGCGCCGTTGACGGCCGGCGCGGCCACCAGCGCCAACCATTCGGGCGCGCCGGCGGCGCCCCGCGCGGTGACCTCGAATTCGCGTTCGAAGTGGCTCATCTGCGGCGGCACGCCGGGCGGCAGTCGATTGCTGTCGCCTTCGAACGGCGGAAACACGCGGGTTGCCGGCCCGGTCAGCGGCAGGTGCACGATGTCGACATCGACCGCGCCCTCGCCGCCATTCTCGATCACCACCCGCAAGTGCGTGCCGGCCGTCAGCAGGCCCAGGTCGCGGTCGGCGAACGGCAGGCTGATGGCGGCCTGGCCGGGCGCCTGGATCTCGATGCGCGCCTGCAGCAGCGGCGCGGCGGCGGCCGTCGACGGCAGTGCCAGCAGCGCGGCGATGCTGGCGATGCGGGCGCGCAGGGCCGGCAGCTCGCTCTCGCGCACGCGCAGCGACACGCCGCTGCGGCCGGGCAGCGACACGCTGACCGCGCGCGACCCGCCATGCCGGCCCGAAATGGCGAGCGTGGACGTGGCCGCCGGCGCCAGCGTGGCCGGCAGGCGCCTGGCCCAGCCGCTCGACGCCGTGGCGCCATCCGGCGCCGCCAGCCGCGCCTCGCCCCAGCTCACGTCGGTCACGCGCCAGGTGCTGGCATCGCGCTGCAGCAGATCGCCCGCCTGCAGTCCGTCGAGGCGGCCGTAGGGCACATACCATCCGCGCGCATCCTGGCGCACCGGCCACACTAGCGGCGCATCGGCAACCGCCCACAGCGCTTGCTCCAGCGCGCCGGTGTACACCGGCGAGGGGCGCGCGCTGAGCGGCAGCTGTTTGGCGTCCAGCGCCTGGCGGTAGTGGTTATTGGTGGCGCTGGCCCAGGCCAGGTAGCTGGCCGGACTGTCCCCCAGGCCGGCGATCAGGGCGCGCGTGAAGATGCCGCGGGCCTGGCCCGGATAGTCGCTGCTGAGCGCTTCGGCGCTGCGCTGCTGCGGTTCGGCGGCAAAGAAACCGATGTACAGCGGCCGCTCACGCGGCGCCGCCGCGCTGGCAGGCTGCGTCGCTTGCGCGCGCTCGACGGGCGCGGGCCGGCCGCCGTGGCTGGCCGGCCGTGGCGACCAGCCCAGCGCGGTGTTGGCCAGGCCGCGCCAGGCCAGGCCGGCATCGCCGCGCGTGCTGCCGGCCGCATAGCAGCTGTCGAACAGCGCCACCACCTCGACCTGGCGCGCCGCGAACTCGTCGATGGCGTGGCCGATGTCGGTGCTGCTGACGCTGCCGGACAGTTGCCCGCTGCGGGCGTCGATGCGGGCGTCGCGCGCCAGCAAATGCACCTGCTGGCCGAACGGTGTTTGCCACAGGCCCGGCTGGCCGGGCATCAGCAGGCCGTGGCCGGACCAGTAGATGACCAGCACATCGTCCGGCCGCAGCGTTTTGCCGAGCTCGGCCAACCGGGCCAGGATGGCGCTGCGGGTGGGCGCGGCGGCGCCGTCGACGCCGTCGGCCAGGCTGACGATATGGCCGGCGGCGAAACCTTGCGCGAGCAGCGCGTTGCGCATGGCCGGCACGTCATAGCGCGGCCCGTCCAGCCAGATGCCGCGTGGCAGCGCCGGCAAGGCCGACACGCCGATCAGCAGCGCGTAGCGCTCGGCCGCCGCGGCCGGCACGCCGATGCCAGCCGCGCCGGCCAGCCAGAGTGCGAGTAGCCGGCCGCGCATCAGGGTAGCGGCGCCGCCGGCCCGGCCGGGATCGCACTGGCCTCGACGACCACCGCGCTGGCCCGCAGTTGCGCCAGCGCGGCGGCGGCATCTTCGGCCTGCAGCAGATAACGCTGGCTGCCTTGCGGCCCGCTGACGATGCGGGCATGGGCCTGGAATAGCGTCGCCTCCACCTGCGCCAGGCTGGCCTCGGCGGCGAAGCGCACCCGCAGATTGGCGGCCGGCGCCGCCACGCTGAGCGGCGCGTTGCGCCAGGCCAGGCCGCTGTCGGGCGCACCGCCCAGCATCCAGCCCTGCACCACGCACACCGCCGCCAGTGTCGCCATGATCGCCGGCGCAAACCCGGGGATGAGGCGGATGCCGACGAAGCGCTGCCACCATGCACGGCGCCGCGCCGGCCTCGGCCCGGCGGGCGTTCCCGCCAACGGCGCGGGCGGTGATGGCGCGGCCAGGGGCGTGGCGATGCGGCGCCGCAGTTCATCCAGCCCGGCGTCGCTGTCCATGGCGGCCATCTGCGCACCGACGGCATCGCGCACATCGGCCAATAATTCGGCCTGCGCCTGCCATGCGGCATCGCTCTGCAACAGCGCGCCGATGCGGCGCGCGTCCTCGCCCGCGACATGGCCGTTGAGGTAGTCGGGCAAACGTTCCAACAAGCGTTGTTGTTCATCCATGGCGGCCACCTTCCCGTACCAACCAACGCTCCATGCACTGGCGTAAATTGAGCCGGCCATGGAACAGCCGGGTTTTGACGGTGCCTTCGGGTGCGTCCTGGATGCGGGCGATGTCGAGCACCGATAAATCCTCCAGCGCCCACAAGGTCAGGCTTTCGCGTTGCAGCGGATTGCGCAGCCGCCGCAAACAACTCAGCACGGCCGCGCGGCGCTGCGCGCTCTCCTGCAGCGCCTGCGGATCGGGGGCCGTCTCCAGGTCCGCCGCAGCTTCTTGCTCCAACACGCCGTCTGCATCGAGCGCTTCCTCGGCGGCCTGACGCTTGCCGTGGCGGCGTATCTGGTCGACCGTCTTGTTGCGCGTCAGCGTCAGCAGCCACGTCGAAAATTCCACCCGGCCGTCGTAACGCAGCGGCGCCAGCCACAAATCATGAAACACATCGACCGTGACCTCGCCGGCGATGGCATCGGCATCCAAGCCACAGCGCAGCAATTTGGCGTGGGCAAACACCCGCACCTTGCGCGACCAGTCCCGGTACAGCGCGTCGAGCGCACGCTGATCGCCACCGGCCATGGCCGCCAGCAGCTCGCTGGGCGCCAGCGTCTGCGTGCTCATAGCGGCCGCCGCCTGAGCGGCGCAAGAGCTGTTCTGGTGGTTAAAAAGGCAATCATGAGAAATATTATAACAGTCGCTACGGCATGGTTTACCGACAAAAATGGCGCAAAAACGTCATATCAAAATATATTTTCAAAAAGTAAAAATAATTTGAACCGCGTGTCGCGCGGCAACGAATAACAAGGTGACAGGCTGCATTTGCAGTGCTGAAAACTGGAGAGGACCAACATCATCATGAAAAATCGCGGCAAGATTTTGCGGGACACCAACGCCGGCCCCGGCCTGTTGACGATTGAAGGCGTACAACATCCGTTCACGCTGGAAGCGCACTGGAAATCGGAGATTCCACCCAAGGTCGGCATGGTGGTCGAGGTACAACTGAATGCCGGCACCTTGTTGACGGTGACGCCGGTGGCGGAATCGCAACTCGCCAAGGAACAGGCCGAACTGGCGATGCAGGCCGCCAAGGCCAGGGGCGGCGAACTGGCCGCCGGCCTGACGGCGCGTTTCGGCGTGCCGACCCTGGTGGCGATGGCCGCGCTGCTGGCCGGTTGGTTCGTCCTCAATACCGTCGCGATCCAGGTCTCGTCCGACTACGGCGTCGGCCTGTCGTTCTGGAAAATCCTCGCCGTGGTCAACTCGCCCGCCGGCTTGATGGCCAGCCTGGGCGGCGGCGGCGGCAGCAACGGCATCTACGGCTTTCTGTGCATCGTCGCGCTGATCGCGCCGTTGGCGCCGCAGGTCTGGAACGACAAGCGCGCCCACCTCGGCGGCCTGCTGCCGCTGGCCTTCATGCTGCTGGTCGCCGTGATGGTCTACCTCGGCATCAGCGACAGCATGAAGCAGGCCCAGGGCATGGCCGGCGCCATGGGGGGCGCGCAAGCCGCACGCATGGCCGACAGCATGGGCGGCGAGATGCTGCGCGAAGCCATGCGCGCCATTTCCGTCGGCATCGGCGGCTACCTGTCGCTGGTCGCCAGCCTGTATCTGGCCGGCCGGGGCGCCATCAAATTCCTCGCCGCCAAAGCCTGAACCCTTCCACTCCCTTTCATCCATCAAGGAAACCCCATGCCCCACACTTCATTCCCCATTGCCCGCCATACGCTTGCCAGCCTGCTGACGATGGCCCTGCTGGCCGCCTGCCATGACAAGGCGGCAGCGCCGGCAGGTGCCGACGCCAAGCCGAATCTGGCCGACGCCGCCAAACCGTCGGTCGTCGCCGCACAGGTCAAGGAGCAAGCGCGCGCCGCCTTGCCCAAGGGCGACCCGCATACGCCGGCCGGCAGCTACACCGACATCGACAGCGGCAACCAGCTGATGTTCGCCTACCTGGGCATCGCCGGCATGCCAATCGACTACAACGAAGTGGCCAGCAGCTACTCGCGCGACTATGCCAACACCTCGGACGAGTTCAAGAAAAACGACTTGCTGAAAGCCCTGAAGGTAAAGATCGACGCCGGCGTGGCGCAGGCCGCGCAGCAGCGCTACGTGAAGCTGGACATTCCCGGCCCGGTGGAGAAATACGACTTCGACAAAAAGGGCTTTCCGCTCGATTCGTCGGTGTGGGAAAAGGGATCGTATCGCTATTTCGGCGACAACAACAGCTACAAGATCGGCTTCAATAACGGGGCAAACTTCCGTTACCTCGGCGTTCAGGAAGAGGACAAGGCGCGCGTGATCGAGGGCTTGCGCAGCAAATACGAGGCGATGCACCTGGTGGTGTACGGCTACGTGCAGGACGCCGACGTCAGCAACAAAGTGGTGCAGGCGCAGATACTCAAGATCGAGCTGGCCGACAAGAAGGGCAATGTCCTCGCCGTCCAATCGGCAGAGTGATATCGCACTAGGGCGGCGCGCATGTCGCGCGCCGCTTTCATTTGTATGACTACCCGGGATTATTATGAACCAACTTATCCGTACGCTGGCCGGCCTCTGTGGTTTGGCCGTGCTCACCGCTTGCACCACCCTGGCGCCAAACAGCATCCGCGAAGTCAACGAAGGCGATGTGAAGCAATGTAAGCTGCTGGGGCCGGTTCAAGGCGCCGATGCCGTGTTTGTCGGTTTCAGCGCCAGCATCGGCAGCAAGAACGCCAAGGCCAAGGCGATGAACGAAGCGCTGCGCCTGAAGGCCACCGACGTGGTCTGGTCGCAGCAGGGCACCAGCATGACCAGCGAATGGGTGGGAAAAGCCTACGCGTGCAAATAAACGCATCAATAAAAAGCCCCGCCACTTCAAGGAGTGGCGGGGCTTTTTAATTTATTCAGGCTGTCGCTTAGAACGGTCAGCCGCATATTAGATTGCCCAGATCCGCCGCCAACGCAAAACTGGCCGGGAATTCCGGCCAGTTGTTACGACAGTATTAACACTGTTCGACGCCAAACAAGCGCCGGTCAAGCGGCTTGGCGCTGTTCCAGAGCAGTGACGTTCTCGCCGCCGTCGATGATGATTTTGCGTGGCTTCAGCGCTTCAGGAATCTCACGTACCAAGTCGATGGTAAGCATGCCGTTGTCGAAGCTGGCGCCTGTCACTTTTACGTGATTAGCCAGCTGGAAGCGTTGTTCGAAATCGCGGGCGGCGATCCCCCGGTGCAGGAAGGTGCGTTCCACGCCGTCTTTCTGTTTGCGGCCCACGACTTGCAGCGAATCGCGTTCAAAGGTGATGTCGATTTCCGAACGGTTGAAACCTGCCAGCGCCATCACGATGCGGTATTGGTCTTCCGATACCAGCTCGATATTGTATGGAGGATAGCTAGGGGTGGCATCGTTGCGCTGAGCATCGTTCAGCAGCTGTGCCAGACGATCAAAGCCGATGCCGGAACGATACAGTGGGGCGAGGTCAAAAGTACGCATGATAGATATCCTTTTCAAGTTAAGCGATATGGTTAGATCAGGGGGCTACCCGATCTCGCGGTCCCCATCAGGGCAACCGCTGGATCCGATATAAGTCGCGCCTCAAGGCTTTCAAGAGCTTTTCTTAAAATTTTTTACTCCGCTAAACGCTTGCGCGTCTTCGACAGCCCGAACGTAAACCACAAAACGAGATGTGGATAAAGAACAAGCCCGTTCTCCCAGAGGAGAACGGGCTTGTATCAACAAAAAACAACGCTGCTAGGAATTAAAAAGGTTATGCGAACTTTTTTCTGTAAATAGCGCTGTAAGTGAGTGAGTGAGCGGCCTTCGGGACACCAGGCGCGTCCAAGTGTAAATATATATCCAAATTCTCCCCCAAATTGCTAAGTTATTTACACTTTGTCAGAAAATTGCAATAAATGCAATTTAAAGTCAACTGTTTTACTTGTCTACCCGCAACGACCTTCAGCCAAGACCAAGTAAAACCTCTTCCGAAACTCGTAGGGCCTGTGCTAATCGTTCCACGTTGTCAATCGTGATGTTGCGTACCCCGCGCTCAACCATGCTGACGAAAGTTCTATGTACCCCAGATAGCGAAGCCAACGCTTCTTGCGACAGGCCCTGCTCGTCCCGCAAAGTACGCATATTCTTGGCGAATCGTGTCCGCAGCGCTATTGATGGTTGAGTACTGTCACCGACGACTATACCAAGCCCCAAAAACAGCCTCTCTAGGTTGTCCAGGCCGACATTGCGCAATGCATGTTCGCAGTCACTTATGTACTGAATCCGCAGCCCTGAACGCTCAGAGACATCAAGGAGAGTCAATCCCTTAGTTTCCCGCTGTGCTCTTAGGAATTCTGCACATCGCTCTCGATAATTTTGGGTAGCTACGGTCATGCCGTAGCGTCACCGATGTACACGTATGCGTCTACAGACAATAAGGGTAAGAAATTGACGACTGAATACAATAAGGGTAATATTGGGCACCTTGACGAGGTCTAGTTAGCCGCCTTCAAAACCTAACGGCCGGCGGAAGCTTGACAAGGTCTTCTCACGCCGCGCAGCTATACGAAACATTTTCGGCTTCTCTATTCAACGCCAGCCGCTAACTTGGAAATGGTAGACCTCAAAATTGAAAGCCCTTTACATATCTAGTTGCACCTCAACCCTTATTGTAAGGCTAGTAAAGCTAGCCCAATAGACACGCTGTGGCTTGACGCAGCTGCATTTAGAAGGAGCATCAGATGGTTCTCGCACCTTGCACTTACAGGCGCTCAATTCACCCTGAATTCCCGCACGAAACCATTACTGGGACCGTCAGTGGAGTCTAACCGAAGGTGTTGGTACGACGAGATGAAGACGGTAATTACGTCAGCGGCGGCCCTTCTATTGCGGAGGTAATGGAACGCTTTGAGGTGTGCGACGACCTCGCAGAACAGCTGGGAATCTACGCTCTTCGCAAAAAGCGCGCGAACCCAGAATGGACGACTGAGTTCAATGTCGAACGTACTCGTAAGGCGATTGCTGACAAAGTCGCGAGCGGGAAATGGACGTTGTCAGCGGCCGAGCAAACTTGGATAATCGACCGGGTACGCGAGGGCTTATGAGCGACGCGGGTTGGGATTTGGCCTTAGAAAATATACCGATTTGCGTCCTGGACTATGACGGAGTCGTTCACCACGACGCTGTCTTCTACAAGCCCGGCGTTGGTGTCTTCATGAACGAACCTGGCCACGAAGTCTTCGAATGGTCTAGCATTTTGGCGGAGTTGTTGGAGCCGTATCCTGATGTAAAAATTGTTTTATCGACGAGCTGGGCTCGGATGCGCGGCTACGAATTTGCGAAAGCAGCGTTGCCCGAACCACTGCGCTCGCGAGTCATCGGTGCGACGTTCAATAATCGAGACATACAAAAAGTTGACTTCGATTTCATGCCACGTGGCGCACAGGTCCACTGGTACGCTCAGCGGCGAGGCTTACAACGTTGGTTCGCAATTGATGATGACGTAGACGCATGGGCACCTGGTGACGACCGGCTCGTGAAGACTCAGAGCCATCTCGGTCTCAGCGAACGGTCGGTGCAAGAGGTCATCCGCAGAGTGTTAGCGTCACTGTAACTGCGGCCATCATCGCACATTGGCACTACCGAAAAGGTTGAGAGAATGAAGGAATCACTGGAACTGAATCCTCAAAAAATTGCGCGGCTCGTAGATTTTTTGCGAATTTCCGGAGTGATTATCGGAATAGTCGCGGTCATTTTCATAGTTCTGATACCACGTCTTTAACCTCAACAATACAGAGGCCTGCAAATGGAAAACCTCGTGACTATATCTTCAAGGCCGGTGGTATTTTTAGACATTGACGATGTGCTGTGCGTAAATCGCTTGTACAACACCCGTCAAGTGCTCGCGGTGCTCGACGGCGATGAGAGCATCAACGCATGCGAAGTTTGGCAGCAAATTTTTCACGCATCCGCGCGAGCCAATCTGCGTCAGCTGCACGACGAATTCGAGCCAATCTACGTCATCAGCTCATCTTGGACTCTGCATCTGAGCCGTGAGCAGTTGTGCGAAACATTCAAGCGTACTGAACTTGAGTTCGTCGCCGAGAATTTGCACGAATTTTGGTGCACGCCCAGGGACGATGATTCATACAGGTTGGTTGAGATTGAGGCGTGGCTCAACACCCATGCGTTGTTGACGCCGGTACCGTATTTGGTCATTGATGACCTAGTTAGCGGCCAGTCGCTGCGGGATTCACACCTTGATGGCTGGTGCGTGCTCTGCGATGCGTGGGTAGGATTCACGCACCCAAAACTGAGGTCAGCGCAGAAAATTCTGCGTGGACAGCTCCCGTCAGACCTGGACGCACGGGAGCAACGTTAAGGCCGTTACACCTCGCCGATATCCGTAAAAGGCCCGTGATATTTCTCGACTCACTTGGGGCCCGTACTGAAGCGGAAGAGGTGTATTTACTAGTCAAACCCCCTTGATTATCGACCTCTTCGCTCTTTCATCGCCCTGTATGTACTGACGTCAAGCGTAGTGCAATACAGGTCCTACGATGAGATGGTATCCGGCGCAGGACTGCCGTTCGTAATCCTATACGACGTCCGAAGTGGCGAGTCTCTATATGGAGCGCATCTCGAGGCTTCGACAATGTATCGCGAAGTGGGTGAGAGATTTCAATATCCCAAACTTCTTGACGCGCAGCGAGTCCTACGCCGATGCTCATGATAACTGATTGATTTTAAAGCGATTTCGGTACAATTCTTCATTTTAGGATTTGCACCGAAAACCGATGTTGCATGGGCACTGCTGCAAATAGTACCGTACGTTGCAGATTGTTTTTTTGCACACTTTTCCCTTAAGAGGAATACAATTTCGTTGTAGAAAAAAAGGGGAAACGATGACAGACCTGATTTTGTCCGGCACAACAGAAATTAGTGATACCGGAATTAAAAAGCACTTCAAAAATTTCGAAGCATGGCAAGCACTATTTGAACTGTGCTGGAACGGACTAGATGCGCGCGCAAAGAATGTCTCGATTCAGATAACTGAGAATGACATGCATGGGGTGGAACACATCACTGTTCTGGATGATGGCGACGGTATTGATATCGAGCACATCAAAGACAACTTTGGAAAATTTAACGATTCTTCAAAAAAAGAAGACATGGCCCAGCATGGACTGCATGGTCGCGGCCGATTGGCATTTCACAAATTAGCTCATGATGCTAGGTGGTGGACAAGAGGTGCCGCAGGCGATGCAATGATTGAAATTCACGCAGCCAAAATCAGAGAATATGATGGCAATGTAATCCCTTCAGAAAGCCAGATTCCCAAACTCGCCACTTTTAAAAACGGAACCTGTGTAGAACTCTCACGTATACATACCAATTTACCATCCACAACCGATTTATTGCGGAAATTTTCAGTTGAGTTTGGTTGGTATCTAGCTCTAAATAAAGACCGTAGTATAAAAATTAATGACATTCCTGTCACCGTTCCTTCTCATCAAATATCAGAAAAAATAATAGAAGTCGGGGACGCTAGCTTCGATGTGAAAATTCTTTGTTGGGATGAGCGGCCAAGCTCAGAAAAATCTAACATTTACCTACTCGACTCAAATGGAAAAACTCGCTACAAAAATCTTAGCAGCTTTAATTTAAAAAAGAATTTTTTTGTTAGCGTATACGTAACTTCCGCTTGGGCCGATAGTTTTGTGGTGGAAGGGGTAACTTTGTTTGCTCAAGATGCTCACAGCACCGAATCCGATGAGTGGAAAAAACTCAGTCGGCCATTGGCTGATTTTATCCAAGAAGTCTACGATGACTTTCTTAGAAAATTTGTGGACGCCGAGCTGAAAAAATATGAAGATGACGGGATATTTCCATCTTACGCTGGGCTTGATGAAAACTATGCAAGTTGGAGATTTACCAATACTAAGAATTTGGTGAGGTTGGTGTATACGGCAGACCCTTCAGTAATGAGTTCACTGAAGAAAAAGCAGAAAAAAATTATTGTTCGGCTTTTGGATAGAATCGCGATATCGAATGAAAATGACGCGCTCTTTGACATCCTGAATGACGTGCTTGATTTGGATGCACAATCGCTTTTGCAATTTTCTCATCAGTTGAAGCACACTCGACTTGAGCATATCATTAGCACCATCGAAATTCTTCAACAACGTCAATCATCCGTTCATAAGCTGCGGGAGCTAATGAATACACACTATTTAACGGTAAGCGAGACACCTGACCTTCAGAAAATTATCGAGAGCAATACCTGGCTGTTCGGGAATCGTTACGAGACTATCGGAGCCGAAGAAGATACCTTTACAAAGATAGCCAAGAACCTTCGTGACCAAATTAAATCCATTCACCATATCGATGAAGATGATGTGGAGGATGGAACACAGGTGGAAGGAGTTAATCGACAGACTGACCTCTTCTTAGCCAGAAAAATTCCTACTCTTGATTCAATGGGTAAGAAAATTTATCGGTGTATAGTAATCGAAATCAAGCGTCCAGGTATTGCCTTGAACGTCAAACACCTACGGCAGTTGGACGACTACGCAAACATCATCAAAAAGCATTCCGAATTCAACAGCGAACATTTACGTTTCGAACTAATTCTAGTTGGAAGAAAAATTTCATCCGCCGACACTGAAATCATGAGCCGACTCGAAGGCCAACTTTCCAAGAGTGACCTCGGATTGGTAAGCGATGACGCAAAAATGAAGCGCTATGTTATGAGCTGGTACACCCTTTTGGACGGGTTTGAACTATCGCACTCTCACTTGCTAGATGTTCTTAAACTTCAGCGAGAAAGCTTTTCGACTTGGACAAAAGAGGAGCTTGTCGAGGATTTGCAAACGCAATATTCTTAAATTCTTTCCACAGGAATATTTTGGAGGCTGGAAAAGTAAAAATATTTCTTAATTAAATTATTTCACTCAATATTATTATGCTAAATATAATTAAAAAATTGTTTTCTTGGTGGAATTTTAAGGGTATCGTGGCATTTCGACTGAATTTAATATCTAAAACCGAAATTGTGGGAAGTCGGGCATATTTTGGTGCTATTACTGCGGTCATATCTGTACTTGCTGGTGTTTGGGCGAGTATTTTTACGGATGATATTAAAAGTTCAGTTCTTTTGTTTCCATTTCTCACATCATCCCTAAACTGGAGTGCAACGTCATTTTGGATTTTAGTGTTCTTGGCGGGGCTTTGTTTTGGTATTGCGCAATGGGCACAAGCTAGAAAATCCGGACGTGCGACAGGGAAGTTGGAGGCAATGGTTGCAAAGCTGGAAACATTACCAACCGGGAATTTTCTTCCGAATTGGCAAGAATCTTGTCGCATTTCTCTTTTCGGGGTATTTTATTCAGTATTGAATAAAAGCCAAACAATTTCTGGCGTGGAAGAAGTCATTATTATGGTATTGGATTCCATAATTCAAACGGCACAACAATTTGATAAGGTTTGGGACAATACAGAATACGCAGCAAGTATTATGATTTGGCGACCAGTAGATAAAAATCATTGGGTTAAACTTGAAACAGCAAATCCCACTGTAACTATACCTTGGTTCCAAGGTGACCAACGCGCTATTGGCGTGTTGGAATTAATTCCAAGTCTTTCTACTACTGCGCTCCCCGGAGCATCTACGCTGAAGCCCGATGCTAGATGTGTTAATTTGGTAATGCCAGTTCCAGCTTTGAAAAATCCCGTAATCGTTAAAAACAAAGAGATGTCTCCAATTTTACCTGGGGCCGTATGGGCATTTTGTCGCGAAGAAATGGCACAATTCACGGACGTGTCAAAATACGTAGAATGGCTCGAAAAACAAACCTCAATTGACCCACACTCAGCCAAAGCAATGACTGACTATTTCCATACTGGAAAAGGGCAACATATAAAGAGTTTCTGTTCGCTTCCAATTATCTTGCCACATTCATCCCCCAATATACCAATAGCGGTACTCAATATTCACAGTACAGACGTAGGACTGCTTGCGGAAAATGGGCAAACGCTATTTGCGCCTTTATTGGAACCATTTTTAAATATGCTCTCTATACTCTTGGTGGAGCGCGAAAGATTGCAAAATGGAAACATTGCAGCTGTCAGCGCGCCCCCAAGTCCTACCTCAGTACCGTAGGCACGTAATCATAATTGTGGGATAATCATACCTAGGAGGTAACAATCATGCCCGACTTACTGACTATTTTGTTGAACGGAAGCACTTTTGACCAGGCTATCGAGCAAAGCAAATTAGCCCTTCAAGAGATGGCGGCGAGGAAGAACACTCGCACGTTCAAAGTAACTAACAACAATGGCTTTATTACAACGCAACTTTATGTGCGAGATGATGAGAAACAAAAAGTTGTGATTGGATAGGTGCGAAGTAGAAAAAATGGAGTCGGCAAGATAGATTGCCCACTCCATTCGGCGCACAAATCATCTAAGGCGTCTGCGCCTCGGCGAAAATGCTTCCTGTCGGATGGAAGCGGAAGCTAGTATCGCTGCTAACATGCTTGAAATCCGCGTCGCTATTGCGGGCGGGTACCTCGTCAACCCACTGCTCGCTGTCGGATTTCGTCCAGCACTCGTACCATCTCTGTCACGCGAATCGGCAAGAACAGTGCCTCCGGCCCTTGCTGGCTGATGTCCGTGAATGGTGACTCGTAAAGCCGTGCCGCATCCATTACCCCATTTTCCGTCAGGTACTGAACGATGAGGTCAATGAACTCCAACTGGCTGGCCGTAACGGTTGTGCCAACTACGAACTGGCTAAACGCTTGTTTTGCAGTTTCACGGTCTAGCCTGTTGATTTGCAGCGAAATCTGACCCATTTCACCGCATAATTTGCAAACCGAACTGACCCACGTATAAGACACAATCCTACTCACGACATTGAGTGGGGAATTGGAGTGATCAACGTGGCACTACTA
>Ga0209901_1000274_pt1 | contig 23819 bp, 26 predicted proteins | sample OrgsoiDNA_201058_FD_185806 | JGI IMG/M metagenome (GOLD analysis project Ga0209901, IMG submission 185806) | Permafrost soil microbial communities from the Arctic, to analyse light accelerated degradation of dissolved organic matter (DOM) -... | ecosystem: Environmental > Terrestrial > Soil >...
GAATTTGCCTGGCGGCAGTAGCGCGGTGGTCCCACCTGACCCCATGCCGAACTCAGAAGTGAAACGCCGTAGCGCCGATGGTAGTGTGGGGTCTCCCCATGCGAGAGTAGGGAACTGCCAGGCATCATATCTTTATGATGAAGAACGTGTTCCTTTTTCCCCTGACAAGGAAAGATAACAGGAACAAACTTATATCAGACGATTGCTGATATAAGTGAAAGAACCGGTGGAGCGGTAGTTCAGTTGGTTAGAATACCTGCCTGTCACGCAGGGGGTCGCGGGTTCGAGCCCCGTCCGTTCCGCCACTAATTGCATAGACCCTGAATCGAAAGATTCAGGGTTTTTTGCATTTAAATTTCCCAGTATCGGCTTCCATTTGTTTACGATCACAACATTTCTCTTTTCATTCACTTCAAAATCTTACTCTAAATAAAAAAAGTCGGTGTGTTTCTCCGCTATCTTATTATTTTAAGATGTTTTACTGATACTTTAAATACTCAGGTCTTATATTCAGAAATTGTTAAATAAAGAAATATGAATGTATGGATTGTATTCGTATGAAAAAATCAAAGAAGATAGATGTTTGTATTCATATTACAGGGTTGGGGGCTTTCATTAATTAGGAATGTTACGGATGCAACTTACCTTGAAATAGAATAAAGTCTTTTTCTTTAATGATTGGGTTTGAGATGCATCGCGTATGAAATACTCATTGGATGTTGTGGATTGGCGGGCGCTAGCGCCGGGTATTAATGATGCATCTCAGTGGGTTACATGGGCTGCAAACAACACCAGTTTGCCTGTTTCAGATGAACTGGCAAAAAGTCAGCGAATCCCTATGATGACAGCCCGCAGAATGAGCCCTGCAAGCCGCTTGGCGGTTGAGGCGAGCTTGGATATCATGGATCGCCACTCAGTCGACATGGCCATCTTTACCAGTCGCCATGGTGAACTGGAGAGGACCTATAAAATTGTGCAAAGCCTGGCAAAGGATCACGAGACTTCACCTACCGATTTCTCAATGTCAGTGCATAACACCGCCGCAGGTTGGATGACGATTGCCGGCAAGAAAATATTTCCGGTAACTTCTTTAGCGGCAGGTGAGGATAGTTTTCAACAAGGGTTGCTCGAAGCCTTTGCCCTATTAAATACCGGAATTCAGCACGTTTTATTAGTGGATTTTGATGGGGCTGTTCCCTCTGTGTATACACAAAATATGCCATCATTGTATGCGCCTTATGCGACAGCTTTTTTACTGGCAAAAGGGAGCATGATGAATTGCGAGCGTGTAACAGGCAAGGATATACAAACCGCTGCCATACTGCCTCAGAGTCTGCAATTCCTGCGAGGTTGGTTGAATGCGGAGCATTCATTCCCGGTCGCTGCCAAAACACATCTTTGGCAATGGGCTACCCAACGTGATAAATAAAAGTGTGCCTGCCAGCTTGCTCAACCGGTTATGGCGCTGGATAGCAACCGGCCTTTTTTTTGCACTTTTCGGAATTGGCGGTCTGGCGCTTTCTCTGGTCTGGTTTACGCTTCTACGGTTAACCGTTCGTCAGCAGGATGTTTTACAGCAGTTCACGCACGCCAGTATCCGCTACAGCTTCAGGTTTTTTATCAACGCGCTGCGGCTGGCCGGTGTGATGGACTATCAAATTATTGGTGCTGAGAAGTTTAAGCAAGATCGGGGTTGTCTGGTTATAGCCAACCATCCAAGCCTGCTTGACTATGTATTTTTAGCCTCTTGTATGCCTCGCTGTGACTGCATCGTTAAGCAGGCACTGTTGAGTAATCCTTTCCTTCGTGGCGTCATTAAGGCAGCGGGGTATTTGGTTAACTCGGGGTCAGAAGCGTTGCTGCAAGCCTGCGAGGGGCGGCTGAAGGCTGGGGGGACATTGCTTATCTTCCCGGAAGGCACTCGTTCAGTTACCGGGCAGCCTTTAACGCTACAACGTGGTGCAGCCAATATTGCCGTAAGAACGGGATGTGACGTGCGGATCGTGCAGATCTCCTGCCAGCCGCCGATGCTGACGAAACAGGGCAAATGGTATAAGATTCCTGAGACGAAACCTCACTTTATCATCAGGGTTCAGAGCAAGATCGATGCCGGGGATTTCTCCGCGGAACGGGATCTTTCTCCTGCACTGGCGGCGAGACGTCTTACGCGTTTTCTTCGGTCCGAACTGATGCGTGTCGGCTTTGAAAATAATGAGAAATAAGTAATGGATTCATTGAGTCGCGATATTAAAATTCTTATCATCGAAACCCTTAATCTTGAAGGGATGACCCCGGAGGACATTATCACTAATGCTCCTCTGTTCGGTGATGGCCTTGGACTGGATTCCATCGACGCCTTGGAATTAGGTTTGGCATTAAAAAAACAATATGGCGTGGTACTTTCTGCCGAGAGTCAGGCAATGCGGCAGCATTTTTATTCCGTGGAAACCCTCGCTCACTTTATTTCAGAACAGCGCGGTTGAGAGGGCGTATGCAAAAACAAGAAATTTACCAACAAATCAGCGAGCTGTTGGTCAAGCTGTTCGAGATTAATGAAAGTGATATTAAGCCGGAAGCCCGATTGTATGACGATCTGGACTTAGACAGTATCGATGCGGTTGATCTGGTCGTGCATTTGCAGCGTGTTACCGGAACGAAAATTAAGCCGGAGATGTTCAAATCCGTTCGAACTGTTCAGGATATTGTTGATGCAATTGATGAATTGCTCAACGCCGAACCACAATAACCCGCTGATGCGCTCTCCTCATTTCCGTTTAAATATACGTATCTCCCTTCTTATTCAGGCAGTGATGACGCTAATTATCATTGCCTATCCTTTTGCCGTTTGGTTTGGTGTGACGCGTTTTGGTATCAGCATCCTGGCTCCTCTTCTCTGCGCGGTATTTCTGCTGCGTTTACTGACCCTGCGAGCTGCATCAGGTCAGCTGTTGTGGGTCACAAAATATAGTGCGGTGATTGGCTTGCTGTTGGTCGCAAGCAGCGTATTGCTGAAGCAAACTCATTTACTGCTCTATTACCCAGTGGTTGTTAACGTACTGCTATTTATCGTTTTTATGGTGTCGTTGCGCAGTTCTGTTCCCATTATTGAGCGTCTTGCCCGGCTACGTGACAGTGATTTTCCGCCTGCTGCTGTTGTCTATACGCGACGTGTCACTCAGGTCTGGTGTATTTTTTTCCTCTTCAACGGAGGCATCGCGTTTTACACTTGCCTCAAAGGTGACATGGCATTGTGGGCTTTTTATAACGGGGGTCTGAGTTACGTTTTAATCGGAAGTTTGATGGGAGGAGAATGGATCGTCAGAAAATACATTCTGCGCGTATGAGTTTGCCGATGAAAAGCTGGCTGGATGATTCACGTGATCCGCAGCTTGTCATTGCCTGGCGCGATAACGCTGCCTGGGATCTGGCGACTTTTCGTCATGATGTGCTTCTGCTCATTCGCCAGATTGGCCTGACATCCCATGCGCGCTGGGCGCTCTGTTTTACGGATAACTATCATTTAGCCGTGGCGATGTTGGCGGTTCTCTATTGCGGACGCATACCCGTATTGCCGGGGCATTCGCGTCAGAAGCAACTTAGCGAACAACAGCACGAATTCGACGCCCTGTTAACCGATCTACCCTTAACACTCTCTTGCCCTGTGTTCGTTATCCCTAAAGAACGAATACAGAATACCGATGTGACGGGAGATAGCCTGCCCATATGGCGGGACGATCTTTTCCTGATTCTATTTACCTCGGGCAGTACCGGCTTACCTCAGAAGGTGATTAAGCCGGTACGATGCCTTGAGGCTGAGAGCCAGTGGCTGGCCTACTTGTTCGGAGAAAGCCTTAACTCAGCCTGGTTTGTTGCCAGCGTAGCACCGCATCATATGTACGGGCTGACCTTTAGCTTGATGCTGCCGCTGACGCTCGGCAGGCCGTTTTATGCTGCGAGTCTTGAATATCATGAGCAACTGGTGGTGATGGCGCAAGAACGCCCTCTGGCCGTAGTCAGCAGCCCCTCTTTTCTTCAGCGTATGGACAGTCACCTTGCAGCAGTTAGCTGTGCTCAGGTGTTTTCGGCGGGAGGAACACTACTGGCAGAAGATGCCGGAAAGGTGGCCCGGCACTGCGGCGTCTGGCCAGTAGAAATTTATGGCACCACTGAAACGGGCATTATTGCCAGCCGCCATCAGCAGACGGCCAATTCTCCCTGGAAAGTATTTGAGAAAGTAAAACTGTTCGAAGCGCCTGAGGGGCAATTCTTTGCATTATCAGAATGGGTCCCACAGCCAGAGGGAGGCGTTTTGGGAGATACTCTCCGTCTCCTGCCTGATGGAAAGCACTTTGAACTGGCGGGCCGTAAAGACAGGATAGTAAAAATTGCAGAGCAGCGGGTATCGCTGGGCGAAATAGAGAGGCGCCTGATAGCCTTAACACAGGTCAGTGATGCCAGCGTGTTGACGCTGCAAATCAAAGGTCGTGTCTATATCGCCGCTGCCGTCGTGCTTTGTGAACAGCACCAACAGGAAGCGTCGTTGACGCAGAGTGCACAGATCGCTGCCTTACGCCATGCATTGCGTGACTGGCTGCCAGCCATAGCAATCCCGCGTTTCTGGCGCTTCGTTCCGGCTATTCCGCTAAATGCACAGGGTAAGCGTACTTACGCTGAACTACAGGATTTGTTTGTATGATGATGCCGCTGATTGTGAACCAGAAAAAAGAGGGCGGTAATGCGCTCAAACTGACACTACAGCTTTGCCCTGAGCTGTTCTGGTTTGACGGCCATTTCCCACACTATCCCATTCTTCCCGGTGTGACCCAGGTTCACTGGGTGATGACTTTTGCCACCAGATTCCTGGAGATTGACCAGACGTTCAGCGGTATGGATGTGGTGAAGTTCCAGCGTCCCTTACTGCCGGGAGATGAGGTATCACTGGACATTGAATGGCTGAAGGAGAAATCACGGCTGCATTTTCAGTACAGCGTGGCAGGTAACGTCGCCAGCAGCGGGAAAATTACCTTATGCCACTGACACACAGTGACCCGTTTTCACCCTGTCTGATTATTCCCTGTTATAACCACGGCGCGACAATGGCTGGCGTGGTATCGCGGCTTGAATCTCTTGGGCTGCCTTGTATTGTGGTGGACGATGGCAGTGATAGCGCCACGGCACAGGAGCTGGAACGCCTTGCTGCCGCGACTCCCTGGTTGACCCTGCACCGTCTGACGCGTAATCAGGGGAAGGGGGCGGCGGTGATGACCGCACTGAAACTGGCTGCGGCACAAGGCTTCAGCCATGCATTACAGGTTGATGCCGACGGACAACACCATCTGGCCGATATCCCTGTGTTGTTGGAAGAAGCACGCCAGTATCCGGACTGTCTGATTTCCGGTAAGCCTGTGTATGACGATTCGGTGCCGAAAGCGCGACTTTATGGCCGCTACATTACCCATGTCTGGGTATGGATTGAAACCTTGTCACTGTCGCTTAAAGACAGCATGTGTGGTTTTCGCGTCTACCCTCTGGCACCGACCCTGAGTTTGATGTCCAGCACCTTGCTGGGCGAACGGATGGATTTCGACATTGAAATTATGGTCCGCCTCTACTGGCAGGGGACGCGCAGCCGCTTTATTCCGACGAAGGTTATTTATCCGCCGGACGGTCTTTCTCACTTTGACACACTGAAAGATAACCTGCGTATTTCGCTCATGCATTCACGCTTATTCTTTGGCATGTTGCCGCGTATCCCGCAGCTGTTGCGCCAGCGCAGTGTATCGCCTGAGCCACACTGGTCTGTCACGCAGGAGCGTAAAGGGCTGTGGGGTATTCGCCTGATGCTGTGGGTTTATCAGTTGCTGGGACAAAGGCCGTTCGAATTACTGCTCTACCCGGTGATTGGCTACTTCTGGCTGACCGGAAACGCACAGCGGCGCGCCTCACAGCGTTATCTGCAACGTCTGGAGGAATTCGCCCGCAAGCAAAATGTCAGCCTGCCTTACCGGCTCAATACCTTTCGCCACTTCATGCGTTTTGGCGGCGCGATGCTGAACAAGCTCGCAAGTTGGCAGGGAAAACTGCAAAACGTGACCCTTATCGATGAAGCGCTGTGCGAAGCGCAAATCGCCAGCGGTCGCGGCACGCTAATACTGGCTTCGCATTTGGGGGATATTGAATCCTGCCGCGCCATTGCCGCGCTCAATCAGCGGGTGGTGGTCAACGCGCTGGTGTTTACCCAGCACGCCGAGCGCTTTAATCAGGTGATGAAAGAGGTCAATCCGCAAGCCAACGTTAATCTGATTCAGGTCAGCGACATGGGACCGGAAACGGCCATCATGCTGCAAGAGAAACTGGATGCGGGTGAGTGGGTGGCAATGGTCGGTGACCGTACTTCGGCAGGTAAGCATCAGCGCAGCGACACCCAGGCGCGTGTGATTTATAGCACTTTTCTCGGCCATCCGGCACCTTTTCCTCAGGGGCCCTTTATCCTGGCTGCCGCTCTCGGCGCACCGGTCTTTCTGATGTTTGGTATCGAATATGGCGGGCGACTCGCTATCCATTTTGACCCTTTTGCTGACCCGCTCTTATTGCCCCGGGCCACACGTCACGAGGCGCTGCAGAACGCGGTTGACCGCTACGCCGGGCGTCTGGAACATTACTGCCTGCGGGCACCGCATGACTGGTTCAACTTCTTCGATTTCTGGCAATCTGCGCCCGATACCCGTAATAAGCGGAAAACTGACTAACATGAATCTGCAAGACGATCCCCGTTTCCGAACCTGTGTCACGATCACTGTACCCTTTCACGACGTCGATGCTATGGGCGTGGTCTGGCATGGCAACTACTTCCGTTATCTCGAAGTTGCGCGCGAGCAGCTGCTCAAACAATTTGATTACGGCTACCGGCAGATGCAGGCTTCCGGCTATGTCTGGCCGATTGTCGATACCCGGCTGAAATACATATCGTCGGTGACTTTCGAGCAAAAGATTGATGTCCATGCCTGGGTTGAAGAGGTGGAAAACCGTTTGCGGATTGGCTATCGCATTGTGGATACGGAAAGTGGCAAACGTACGACAACCGGTTATACCTTGCAGGTGGCGGTCAACATACAGACGAAAGAGATGCTTTTTGCATCGCCACAAATCCTGCTGGATAAAATGGGAGTCAGCCAGTGATACGCACCGTTATTTTTCTGCTGAGTCTGTTTAGCCTGAGTGCGCAGGCCGTGACGTTGCCGGAACTGCAACAGCGTTTCAGCCAGCAGCCGGTATTGCGCGCGGATTTCAGCCAGCAACGCACAATCAGTGGCATGAGTTTGCCGCTCAACTCCAGTGGTAATCTGCTGATTGCGAGGAAGAAAGGATTGTGGTGGCAGCAGGAAAAACCTTTCCCGCTGACTTTATTGTTAACTGAAAACCGTATGGTGCAAACCATGGCCGGGCAGCCACCGCAGGTCGTGACGGCAGACAGCAACCCGCAGATGTTCCAGTTCAGCGCATTGCTGACCGCGTTGTTCCAGGCCGACCAGCAGGCGCTGGAGCACAACTTCGCACTCAATTTCAGCGACAAAGGCCAGGGCGCGTGGCAACTGATCCTCACGCCGAAAACTGCGCCGCTGAACCGGCTGTTTCGCACCATTACTCTCAACGGTCAGGAATATCTCAACCTGATTGATATCAAAGATATGCAGGGTGATGAAACGCATATCCGTTTCTTTAACCAGCGCACCGAGCCTGCGGCGCTGACCGATGCCGAGCTGGCCCATTTTGACCGCTGAACGTCATCGTCAGCTGGCCTTCGGCTGGCTGTTCATTTGTCTGATGCTGGTGGCCGCGCTGTTCTGGCTACTGCCGCGCAGCCAGATCAACAGCAGCGTACTGGCGTTGTTGCCCAAACAGCAGCTACAGGGTGTGCCGGACGATTTATCGCGTGGTTTCAGCCAGCGGCTTGACCGACAGCTGATGTGGCTGGTCAGCCCGCCTGCGGGGCAAGGAAGTGAAGCTGCGCTTGAGTGGCTGACGATGCTGCGCCAGCTCCCGGCGCTGCGGCAGGTCGAAGGGCCGATGGATACGCAGCATCAGCAACAGTGGGGTGAGTTCTTCTTTCAGCACCGCAATGCTTTGCTGGATGACGCCACGCGTCATCGGCTGCAAAACAGTGCGCAGGCGCAAAGTCAGTGGATCCTTGGCCAGATGTATTCGGCTTTTGCCGGGGTCAGCGGTAAAGAGCTCGCCAGTGACCCGCTGCTGCTGGTGCGTGGTTCGCAGCTGGCGCAGCAACAAAGCAGCGGGGGTATGATACTAGACAACGGCTGGCTCACCGCGCGGGATAAGCAGGGGCGCAGCTGGTATCTGATCCACGCCGAACTCAACGCTTCCTCGTATGACATCACCAGCAGCAAGCAAATTGTTGCCAGTCTGAACGGGCTTGAGCAGTCGTTCCGGCAGCGCTTTCCGGGGGCTGAAGTGTTGCAGCGCGGGACGCTGTTTTACAGTAACTATGCCAGCCAGCAGGCGGAACATGATATTTCCACCCTTGGGCTGACCTCGGTCGCCGGTGTTTTTCTGCTGATTTTACTGGTCTTCCGTTCGGTATTACCGCTGCTGCTCAGCCTGTTGTCGATAGCCATCGGCGCACTGACCGGCACGGTATTCACGCTGGCGATATTTGGTGAAATTCACGTTATGACGCTGGTACTCAGTACCAGTATTATTGGCATATCGGCCGATTACACCCTCTATTTCCTGACTGAGCGCCGGGTTCATGGGGGGCAAAGTTCACCGCTGGAAAGCCTGAAAAAACTGTTCCCGGCACTTTCCATGGCTTTATTAACTACCGTCGCGGCCTACCTGATGCTGCTGATTGCGCCGTTCCCCGGTTTACAGCAGCTGGCGGTATTTGCCGCCTTCGGCCTCAGTGCCGCCTGCTTCACCGTAATGTGCTGGTATCCGCTGTTAGCCAAAAATCTGCCGGTCGGTCCCGCGCCGGGACTGGCGCTGTTCCGGAGCTGGCTTAATGCGTGGCAGCACGGCAGGGTGTTACGCATGGGATTACCGCTGATCGTGGTCGGGCTGATCCTGGCCGGATTCAGCCAACTGAAGATCAACGACGATATTGGCGATCTGCAGGCGTTGCCGAAAGATCTTCAGCAGCAGGAAAGGCAAATTGCCGCGTTAACCGGGCAGACCAACGATCAAAAATGGCTGGTGGTGTACGGGAAGAACGCCGAGCAAACGCTGCAACGGCTGGAGGCTCTCCGTCCGAAGCTCCAACAGGCTAAAGCGCGTGGAGTGCTTGATGGCTACCGGTTGATCAACCTGCCTTCACAAAAGCAGCAGCAGGAGGATCTCAACCTGCTGCGTCAGCGCGCGCCGGAGGTGTTAAGCCAGCTTGCACAGGCGGGAGTCACGCTGAAACCGGCAGATCTCAGCCCGCAGTGGGTGACGCCGCCCGCGTGGCTGGAGAGCGTGGTCAGTCAGGGCTGGCGTCTGCTGTGGCTTTCGCTGCCGGACGGGCGCACCGCCACGCTCATTCCCGTCAGTGGTGTGCATGACAGCGCAGCGATGAGCGAGCTTGCCGCCAAGGCTGAGGGTGTAGGTTGGATTGATCGCAAAACCGAATTCAGCCAGCTCTTCTCGCAGTACCGTGTAATGCTCTCTCTGTTGCTGACGCTGGCCGTTACGCTGATTGCCGGGGTTTACCTATGGCGCTTTCGCCTGCCGCACGGGCTGGTTTGTCTGGTGCCCACGCTGTTGTCGCTGGGCATGGGTATTGCCGCGCTGGCTTTCAGCGGGCACAGTCTGAATCTGTTTTCGCTGCTGGCGCTGATTCTGGTGCTGGGGATCGGCATTAACTACACGTTGTTCTTCACTAATCCGCGCGGCACGCCGACCACGTCGATGCTGGCGATATTCATGGCCGTGGTGACCACTCAGCTAACCTTCGGCATGCTGGTGTTCAGCTCAACGCAGGCCATCAGCAGTTTTGGTATTGTGCTCAGCGCCGGTATTTTTACCGCCTTCCTGCTGTCACCTTTAACGTTGCCCGCGTCCAAATCAGGATCTGCATCATGACCCGTCACCTCTTTCCCTTGCTGTTGATCCTAACTTTGCTCAGTGGTTGCGCCCCTCATCAGGCGCTGAAAACGGATAACATCACGCCAGCGCAGGCGTGGCTGCGACCCGGCGTGCGGGTTAATTTGCCTGCTCCTGCCCGGGATACGCCGGTTAACCAACAGCAGTTACTCAGCGCAACGGCACAGGGTAAAACCCAGTCATTGTTGGTGCTGCTGAGTGCGGACGGAAAGTCGTTGCAGCTGGCGGGGCTTTCACCGCTCGGTATTCGTCTGTTTAAACTAACCTACGATCGGCAGGGTATCCACACCGAACAGGCGATAAACTCTGACAAGTTGCCGCCTGCCAGTCAGGTGCTGGCCGATATTATGTTGAGCTACTGGCCGATCAGCCGCTGGCAGCCGTTGTTGCCTCCGGGCTGGAAGCTTGATGATGAAGGAATGCGGCGCGTATTGTCAGATCAACACGGACAAGAAGTGACGCGCATCGACTACCTGCAACGCGGCAGTCAGCGTCAGCCCGTGTCTATTACCCAGCGGGCGTTTCACTACCAGATAACTATCCAGAATGTCGGAAACTAACATGATCTTTCTCTCTGCGGTCGGCATGGTTAATGCGCTTGGAAACAATCCTGATGAAGTGGCTGCCAATCTTGCCTTGGCTCACGCACCGGGATTCCAGCGGCAGTTCGGCTGGCTGACAGATCAAACACCGGTCTGGGTCGGGCAGGTGACGGGTGAACTTCCTTCTGTTCCCACGCACTTGCCTGAACACAACAGCCGCAATAATCAGCTGTTGCTGGCTGCATTGGCGCAGATTGAACCCGAGGTCAGTGCGGTGGTTGCCCGTTATGGCAGCCAGCGTGTGGCAGTGATCATGGGCACCAGTACGTCGGGAATTAGCGAGGGCGAAGCGGCGGTGCGCCATCATCACCTTCATGGCGAGTTGCCAGAGCAATACCATTACCAGCAGCAGGAATTGGGCGATCCGGCGCAGTTTCTGCAGCGTTATTTAGGGCTGAGTGGCCCGGCTTACACCGTCTCTACGGCCTGTTCGTCCAGCGCACGTGCGATCATCAGCGGCCAACGCCTGATAACCGCTGGTCTGGTGGATGCGGCGCTGGTAGGCGGTGCTGACAGCCTGTGCCGTATGGCAATAAATGGCTTTCACAGCCTCGACTCTCTTTCTGCCGGGCGCTGTACGCCGTTCGCCAAAGGCCGCGACGGTATTAACATCGGCGAAGCATCGGCACTGCTGCTGCTGACCCGCGAACCCGGTGATATTGCATTACTGGGCTTTGGTGAATCCTCGGACGCCTGGCATATGTCAGCACCACATCCGCAGGGCGAAGGGGCTGAGCGGGCGATGCGCATGGCACTGCAACAGGCGGCGCTTGCGCCGTCTGACGTCGGCTATATCAATCTGCACGGCACCGCGACGCCGCTCAATGACAGCGTTGAAGCGGGTGTTGTTGACCGACTTTTCGGTGACCGTGTGCCCTGCAGTTCCACCAAGCATTTAACCGGCCATACGCTGGGCGCTGCGGGGGCGACAGAAGCGGCGCTGAGCTGGTTGATACTGACCCGTGATCTTAACGTTCCCCTACAGGACTTTTCACAGTACGAACGTGACGTCAGTCTGCCGGAAATCGGACTGATACAGACGCCGCAATGGCTTCGAAAACCGGTTATCCTGTCAAACTCGTTTGCTTTTGGCGGTAATAACGCCTGCATTTTGTTAGGACGCCTCTCATGAATGATATTTCCCCCTCGAACTTTGCCGCGCCCGCAGATTATCTGCCGCATACTGCGCCGATGGTGCTGCTGGATGAAGTTATTTCGGTAGACACGGAGCGCGCACACTGCCGCGCAAGGGTGTCTGCAGAGGGCGCACTTGGCCCGTTTCTTAACGAGCGGGGAGCGCTGCCCGCCTGGTTTGTCCTGGAGCTGATGGCGCAAACCATCGGCGTGTGGAACGGCTGGCACAATGCCGAACAGGGGGCATCGCCACAGCTCGGAATGCTGCTAGGCAGCCGCGGCATGCGCTGCTCTCTGCCTGAGTTTGCGGCGGGGATGCAACTGGATATGCATATTCAGCAGATCCTGCGTGACAGTAAAATCGCCAGTTTTGAGTGTACGCTGTTTATTCATAGCCTTAAAAACGACGAACCGGTGGCCCATGCGCGCCTCACCACCTATCAGCCAGATGCGCAGGAGATGGCTAACCTCACACAGGAGAGACCGTGATGACCCGTTCCGTATTAGTCACCGGTGCCAGTAAGGGCATTGGTCAGGCAATCGCCTGTCAGCTGGCGAAAGATGGTTTTGAAGTGATTATTCACTACCATAGCGATCGCAACGGGGCTGAACAGACATTGGCACAGATTCAGAGCGTGGGCGGAACAGGGCGGATCCTCAGTTTTGATGTCAGCCAGCGTGCGCAGTGCCGCGACGTGCTGGAAGCCGATATCGCAACGTTTGGCGCCTACTACGGCGTGGTCAACAATGCGGGCATTACCCGCGATGGCGCATTTCCAGCGCTGAGCGATGATGACTGGGACAGCGTGATCCACACCAATCTTGACAGCTTCTATAACGTCCTTAAACCCTGTGTTATGCCAATGATCGGCCTGCGACAAGGCGGGCGGATTATCGCACTCTCCTCGGTTTCCGGCGTGACCGGCAATCGTGGGCAGGTCAACTACAGCGCGGCCAAAGCCGGTATTATCGGTGCCTGCAAGGCGCTGTCGCTGGAGCTGGCCAAGCGTAAAATCACCGTCAACTGCATTGCGCCGGGTCTTATCGATACCGGTATGACGGATATGGAACCGGCCGCCATTGATGCCGTCATGAGTAGCATCCCACTCAAACGCATGGGCAGTGCCGAAGAAGTGGCGGGGCTCGCCAGTTATCTGATGTCCGATATTGCGGGCTACGTGACCCGGCAGGTGATCTCCATTAACGGAGGCATGGTATGACGCATCGCGTGGTGGTCACTGGTATGAAAGGCATTACCGCTTTCGGCCAGCACTGGGACGAGATCTCAGCACGGTTGCAGCAGGGAGAAAATGCCGTACGCCATATGGACGAATGGCTGCAGTATCAGGGGCTGAATACTCATCTGGCGGCACCGATTGATGACTTTATCTTGCCGGAGCACTATACCCGCAAGCGCATCCGGGCCATGGGGCGCGTATCCTTACTTTCTACCCGCGCGACCGAACTGGCGCTGGAGCAGGCCGGGTTGCTTGACCACCCGGTTCTGACACAGGGTGAAACCGGCATTGCATACGGCTCTTCGACTGGCAGCACCCAGCCGCTGAGCGAGTTCGCCTCGATGCTCAACGAAAAGCACACCAACAACATCACCGGCACCACTTACGTGCAGATGATGCCGCACACCACGGCGGTGAATACCGGCTTGTTCTTCGGGCTGAAGGGGCGGGTGATCCCGACCTCCAGCGCCTGCACCTCAGGCAGTCAGGCGATTGGCTATGCCTATGAAACCATTAAGCACGGTTACCAGACGGTGATGGTGGCGGGCGGTGCCGAAGAGCTCTGCCCATCAGAGGCGGCGGTATTTGACACCTTATTTGCCACCAGTCAGCACAACGACACCCCGAAAGGTACGCCGCGGCCTTTTGATATGCAGCGTGACGGGCTGGTGATTGGCGAAGGTGCAGGTACGCTTATCCTCGAATCCCTCGAGCACGCGGTGGCGCGTGGCGCGAAGATTTACGCAGAAATCATTGGCTTCGCCACCAACTGCGACGCTTCACACATCACCCAGCCACAGAAAGAGACCATGCAGGTGTGTATGGAAAAGTCATTGCAACAGGCAGGGCTGGCAGCGGCCCAGATCGGGTATATCAGTGCACATGGCACCGCAACGGAGCGCGGCGATATTGCCGAAAGCCAGGCAACCGCCGCGGTATTTGGCAATAAAACACCGATCTCCTCGATGAAAAGCTACTTTGGTCATACGCTGGGCGCGTGCGGAGCGCTGGAGGCCTGGATGGCGCTGGAGATGATGAACGAAAACCGCTTTGCCCCCACCATTAATCTGACTGATCCCGATCCGGCTTGCGGCGATCTGGATTATATGATGGGTGAATCGCGTGTTATTCAGACTGAGTTTATCCAGTCCAATAACTTCGCATTCGGCGGTATTAACACCTCGCTGATTTTCAGACGCTGGCCCTAACCATGTGCCAGCTACTGACGGCAACCCTCTCGGATGATTTATCCCTCGGGCGCTTACCCGATGCCGTGCTGGCAAGCGCCGGGCAGTTTGCCGCGTTTCGTCGCCGTCAGTTTCTCACCGGCAGGGCGCTGCTGGCAGATGCCATGTATACGCACTATGGTTACCGGCTTCTGCCTGCCATGACGCTTTCCCCATCAGGAAAACCGGCATTTGCAGATATTGCGCTGCCACACTTCTCTCTCAGTCACAGTGCGGATCGGGTGGTGCTGGCATTGTGTGAGGCGGGTGAAATCGGTTGTGATGTGGAAGTTATCCGCCCGCGTCCGTCCTGGCCGATACTGGCGCAGGCGTTGTTCAGCGCAGAGGAAAACCGGTGGCTGGGGGAACATGAAAATCCACTGGAGGGGTTCTGGACATTATGGAGCCTGCGAGAGGCCTGGCTGAAACAGCAGGGGGGAAGCGTTTGGGAGATGGCGTCTGTCGCTATTCATCCGCAACCCTTGCTTTATCTCGCCCCAGCGGCAGGTCGGGGGCAGCTCTGGTCAGCCATCTGGCAGGGGCATGCGGTAGCGCTGGCTTTGCCGGACACTATTTTGCCGCCTGCGGGTATTATTTCTGCCGAACACTGGACTTGTTACCGTTCCATCTCACCCCCGTGATTAATGCTCCCTAATCAAAAGTCTTGTGACTGACCTGCTGTTTTTATCCATTAACTCCCGGTTCATACTCTCTGCATTAGATTTACCGGTTCGCCGGACTTACCTTTAATAAGAGAGAAAATATGAGCATCCCTGCATTTGGTCTTGGTACGTTTCGCCTCAAAGATGAAGTGGTAAAAGCCTCAGTGTCTACCGCGTTGGCGCTGGGCTACCGTGCGATCGATACCGCACAGATTTATGGCAATGAAGCGGCAGTCGGTGAAGCGTTGGCTGAAAGCGGTGTCCCGCGCGAAGCCCTGTATATCACCACTAAAATCTGGACCGAAAATCTCGGCGCAGACAAGCTGATCTCCAGCCTGAAAGAGAGCCTGAGCAAATTGAAAACTGATTATGTTGACCTGACGCTGATCCACTGGCCGTCACCGGGCAACGCGGTCAGTGTGGCCGAAACCATGCACGCGCTGGTGGAAGCTAAGAACCTCGGCCTGACCCGCGAAATTGGTATATCCAACTTTACGGTAGCTCTGATGCAAGAAGCCATCGACGCCGTGGGTGCCGCTGCCATTGCCACCAACCAGATTGAGCTGTCGCCATTCCTGCAAAACCAGACCGTGGTGGACTTTGCCCGTAAAAACGGTATTGCCGTGACATCCTACATGACACTGGCCTACGGCGAAGCGCTGAAAGATGACACCATCATCGACATCGCGAAGCGTCATAACGCTACACCCGCACAGGTAGTTCTGGCCTGGGCGCTGCAATTGGGTTATGCGGTGATCCCGTCGTCCACCAAACGTGAAAATCTGGCAAGCAACCTGCTGGCACAGCAGCTGAAACTGACTGCGACCGACATGGCCGAGATCGCCGCGCTGGAGCGTAATGGCCGTCTGGTCAGCCCGGAGGGTCTGGCGCCTGAGTGGGATTAAACTCGCCAGCCAACATCGTGAATTGAACTCTGACCCACGCTTCTGCGTGGGTTTTGCGTTTTATGGCGGTGACACCGGGTTCAATTTCTCGCTGAGAAAATCGATAAAACAGCGGATGCGCGTGCTGACCGTCTGGTCACTGTAATAGACCGCGTGCAGCGGCATGGCGATGCGCATGATGTCCGGCACCAGCAGTTTAACCAAATCTCCGCGTTTAACGTCCGGCTGGGTCATGAAATCGGACAGGCAGGCGATGCCGTTTCCCTGAAGACAGAGCTGACGCAGCGTTTCTCCGCTGCCAGCGCTGATAAACGGCGTGATGGTCAACTGTTGGCCGTCGGCGCACAGCAGCGGCCATTTATTCAGTGCCAGCACTTCGTTAAACCCCAGACAACGGTGTTTTTTCAGATCATCGGCACTTTGTGGGATACCCCACTTATCCAGATAGGCCGGTGAAGCCAGCACGCTGCGGTAGCTCAGCATCAGTTTGCGTGCCCGCAGGCTGGAATCCTCCAGTTCTCCCACGCGGATCGCCACGTCCACCTTTTGGTCAATCAAATTGATGTTACTTTCCGATGAGAACAACGCCAGAGACATCTTGGGGAAGCGCTCGGTGAACTCAGCCACCAGCGGAGAGATCACATGCAGAATGACTGGCGTGGCGGCGTCAACGCGCAGCAGACCCTGCGGAACGTCACGGTGTTCCAGTAGCTCATCCTCTGCGGCGGCCATGTCCTGCAAAATCTTCTGTACGCGCACAAAATAACGCTCTCCTTCGTGGGTCAGGCTGATTTGCCGCGTAGTGCGGTTAAGCAGGGTAATACCGAGTTTTTGCTCCAAGCGTTTGACGGTACGGCTGACGACTGAATTGTCCTGCTCGAGTTGCTCAGCGGCACGGCTGAAACTGCCGGTTTCCACCACGGTGACGAAGGTGATTAACTCTTCTGAACTGGCTTTCATTGTTGTTACTCCAGCATAAATCATTTGATATTTTGGCTGTTTCTGTCATTTAAGCATAAGCAGATAATGGCCGCCATCAATTCGATATTCATTGTGGAGTAAGGTTATGCCGCTTGCATTATTAGCACTGACCATCAGTGCTTTTGCGATAGGAACCACCGAGTTTGTGATCGTCGGGCTTATACCGACTATTGCACAACAACTTGGCGTTTCTGTTCCGTCCGCCGGTTTACTGGTGTCTATTTATGCCGTGGGCGTGGCCGTGGGTGCCCCGGTTCTTACCGCGCTGACCGGCCGCGTGCCGCGTAAAGCGCTGCTGATTGGCCTGATGGTGTTGTTCACCCTCGGTAACCTGCTGGCATGGCAGTCACCTAACTATGGCACGCTGGTCGCCGCAAGGCTGCTAACCGGGCTGGCGCACGGCGTATTTTTCTCGATAGGCTCGACAATTGCCACCAGTCTGGTATCCAAAGAGAAAGCCGCATCCGCCATTGCTCTGATGTTTGGCGGGCTGACCGTCGCCCTGGTAACCGGCGTGCCGCTCGGGACCTTTATCGGGCAGCACTTTGGCTGGCGGGAGACGTTTCTCGCGGTCTCGCTGATTGGTGTCATTGCGATTATTGCCAGCGCTATTCTGGTGCCCAATACCATTAAAAACAGTCCGGCAGCGCGGATTGCCGATCAGGTTAAGGTGCTGATGAATCCGCGTCTGATGTTGATCTTTGCCATTACTGCACTTGGCTATGGCGGCGTGTTTACCACCTTCACCTTCCTGGCGCCGATGATGCAGGAGCAGGCGGGCTTCTCAGCAGGTATGGTGAGCTGGATTTTGCTGGCCTACGGGATTTCGGTAGCTATCGGTAATATCTGGGGCGGTAAACTGGCGGATAAGCACGGCGCGGTGAAGGCCCTGAGCATCATTTTTGCGGCGCTTGCGGCGTTGCTGATGGTATTCCAGTTTACCTCAGGTTTTAGCATTCCAGCGCTGCTTACGCTGCTGGTGATGGGCGTCTTCGCCTTCGGTAACGTCCCGGGCTTGCAGGTCTACGTGGTACAAAAAGCCGAAGAGGTGACACCCAATGCGGTCGACGTGGCGTCAGGACTGAATATCGCGGCCTTTAACGTCGGTATTGCACTGGGCTCGGTGATTGGCGGGCAGGTGGTATCGACTATCGGCCTGGCGCAGACGCCCTGGATCGGCGCTGTGATTGTTTTGGGAGCGTTGGTGTTGACGCGTCTTAGCGGCTATCTGGACAAAAAGTCTCAGGTTGCTGCTATCGTCTGATGCAAGAGTAATTCGTCTTACATGGCTCACCTCAACGGTGGGCCATTTTTTTGTCATCACTCGTTCTTTGTTAAATAGCCACTTGCGCCGCTAAAATCATTTCCCGCTATCCTATGCTACCTTGATTACAGGGCGTCGATAGTCAGATGTGACCAGGTTGTATACGATTGTAAACAGATTTGGTCTGAGCACTGACGGGCGTATACTGAAGCATCCGCTGTTGAGTAATGTAAACAGCATGATTTTTAATGGGTGAATAGGCGATAAGCGTGCCGAAAAGAACATATGCAATGCGGTATGTTGCAGGTCAACCGGTCGAGCAGATATTTCCAGGTGCTATGGCACATTTAGGATCTGGATTACCTCCCGGCGCCGCGCTGCCCGACTCAAACACTCTGCGCGTGATGGTGTGGAATATTTTCAAACAGCAACGGGCCGACTGGCTTTCAGTGCTGCAAGATTTCGGCAAAGATGCCCAGTTGGTGCTGCTGCAGGAAGCGCAAACTACGCCTGAACTGATCCGTTTTGCCACGTCTCATTATCTGGCAGCCGATCAGGTACCGGCCTATATGCTGCCTCAGCACCCTTCAGGCGTCATGACGCTCTCTGCCGCCCATCCGGTTTACTGCTGCCCGCTACGTGAGCGTGAGCCGCTGCTGCGTTTGGCGAAGTCGGCGCTGGTGACGGTTTACCCGCTGCTTGATGGTCGCTTGCTGATGGTGGTGAACATTCATGCGGTGAACTTCAGTATCGGCGTAGACGTCTACAGCAAACAGCTGGAGACCATCGGTGAGCAGATTGCTCATCATAAAGGGCCCGTCGTGATGGCGGGTGACTTTAATGCCTGGAGTCGTCAGCGCATCAACGCCTTGTTTGGCTTTGCCAACAATATTCGTTTGCATGAAGTGAGGTTCCCCGCCGATTTGCGTCGCCGTGCTTTTGGCAGGCCGCTGGACTTTGTCTTCTACCGTGATTTAAGTGTGACGAATGCTACCGTACTGGAAACTCAGGCATCCGATCATAACCCGTTGCTGGTGGAGTTTCTGGCTCAGAAGCCGCCTGAAAAGAGCGATACTCCCGCTACATGGTGACCACAGAATTTGAGGCAAAAAAAAGCACCCGCTAAGGGTGCTTTTTTATGGGTGACGCAGACAGAGCATCAGGTGTCAGGTGTTAGCTTATGGCTAAGGAACAGTGTCAGCTTATTGCCTGGCTGAATGTTGTCGACGCCCGCATTCCAGCGCATCACATCTTTGATGTTAACGCCGTGACGCTTGGCAATGCTCGCCAACGAATCGCCTTTACGAACCTGATACGTTACGCTGCCGCGATTACTGCTTACAGAACTGACGCTGTTGTCCGCCACTTGCAGGGTTTGCCCAACTTTTAACGCGCTTGCAGAGCGCAAATTGTTCCAACGCTGTAAATCACGGGTCTTCACATTCAGTCGGGCTGCTATTCCAGACAAGCTGTCGCCACTGCGAACCTTGTAAGCTTTTGCGCCCGATGGTGTGTTGCTGGCCAGTTGAGTTTTCTGCACCGCAGCGATATCGCCATCAGCCAGAGAATCTTTTAACTGCGCAGCATGCGCCTTCGGTAACACAATGTAGTGAGGGCCGTTAGGCGCCGTTACATTCTGTTTGTAACCAGTATTAAACGACTTCAGCTTCGTCAGTGACATGCCCGCCATCTCAGCCGCCTGAGTTAACTGCATCTGTTGCCCAACTTCAACACGCGCTAATGCGCGGTCTTTGCTCGGCGTCGGTAAGCTGATCCCGTACTTTTTGCTGTGTTTTAAAATATCACTCAGGGCTAACATTTTCGGGACGTAAATCGACGTTTCACGAGGAAGCGCCAGTGACCAGAAATCTGTCGGTCGGCCTTTAGCTTTATTGGCTTTCACAGCCTGCATCACGCGGCCTTCACCACTGTTATACGCGGCAATGGTCAGTAACCAGTCACCGCCAAACATCTTGTTCAGGCTTTGCATCATATCAAGCGCAGCGGTTGTCGAAGCCACAACATCGCGGCGACCGTCATACCACTGGTTTTGTTTCAAACCATAGTTGCGACCCGTTTGCGGCACGATCTGCCACAGCCCCGCAGCATTCGCTGATGAGGTTGCTTTGGGGTCAAAAGCGCTCTCCACTATGGGTAGCAGTACCAGTTCCATCGGCATATTGCGTTTCTTAATCTGCTCGGTGATCCAGTACATGTACGGCTCTGCCCGTAATGTTACATCGTGGAGATAGCTCTTATTCTTTAAGTACTTTAGTTTTTGCTCACGGATCCGGGAATTTTCCGGAACCTTCATCTTCAGCTCGTCGCCAATGAAGTTCCACAGATTTTTTTGCGCAATGGAGTCGTCACTGTTCAACCATTGCGCCGAGGCCACTCGACCATCATCTGCGTACTCTCCTGCTTCACTTTGACTTGCCGAAGACAAACTCTGTGCATGCTGTTCGGGTATCTTCACGTCCTGCCTGGACGCCTGACAACCCACGAGCAAAACAGAGGCGAATATTATCGCTTTTGCCTTCATGTGTGTGTCAACAGTTGCTTAAAAGACAGACGATAATACTTTGCTTAGCCCAAAAAGGCAACCTTAGGGCTCAGAAGCTGTCTTTGAGCTGCCTTAAATGGGCAAAAATATGCCAAGTAGGTTTTAACGGATCGTTAAGGTTTAATTTGTTTTGTAAATCAATATCATCACATCGTAAAAAGAGGTTAATTTTCCGCTCTAAACCGAGGGTTGTTGGCAGGGAAGGTTGTCCATTTTTACGCATTGCCTGCACATTCTGCTCATGAGAATTAATATCAACATCATCGGGCAGAACAGACCGGGCAAACTTAAGATTTGAGAGAGTATACTCGTGGGCGGCACAGACTAACGTTTCATCAGGAAGCGCAGCTAGCTGTTGAAACGATTGGTACATTTGCTCTGCTGTGCCTTCGAAGAGGCGGCCACATCCGGCGGAGAACATCGTATCTCCACAGAACAGATAAGGTGCGCTGTAGTATGAAATATGACCTAATGTGTGCCCTGGCGTAGCAAAAACGTGCCACTTTGCCCCGCCGATTTCGACTTCATCGCCATTTTTAAGAATTATCCGACCAATCTTGTTGGAAATTTCCTGCGGGCCGTACACTTTTACAGCAGGAAACTGCTCAACAATCGCACTGACACCGTCCACATGGTCATGATGATGGTGGGTCAGCAGGATAGCGGTTGGTGCTAAATTGCGCAGTGTTAAGGCATTCAATACCGGGGCGGCTTCGCCGGGATCGACAATTACACAGTGGCCGTTTTGGTCATCCAATAACCAAATGTAATTGTCCTGCAACGCGGGAATACTGATAAGATTCATAGTTAGCTCTCTTTGGCAAACGCTTGAAAGACGGAAATAAATATGCAACCAGCCCGCACACGTAAAAAAATCACTGCACCGGCTTCATGGGAGGATATCCCCTGTGGTGAGTATTACCGTGACGCGCTTGAACAACATCTGCAAGCCTGGTGGGGCAAGTTATACGGTTTTCACCTGTTAAAGATTGGCAATTTGAGCGCGGAGATCGACACCAGCAGTTGTCCGATTTCACATCAGGTCAACATCGACCAAACGGGGCCAAATCTGCACGTCGTCGGCGATCCCTACCAGCTACCCTTTGCCCATAAATCGGTGGATGCCTGCCTGCTTGCTCATACTTTAGCCTATGCAGAAGATCCGCACCGGATATTGCGTGAAGTGGACCGCGTATTGATTGACGACGGTTGGCTGGTGTTAAGCAGCTTCAATCCGCTGAGTTTACTGGGTATGGGGAAAATGCTGCCCTTTTTCCGCAAGCGTCAGCCCTATGCCAGCCGGATGTTCACCCAGATGAGACTGCTGGACTGGCTGGGGTTACTCAATTATGAAGTGATGTTGAAGACGCGGTTTCAGGTGCTGCCATGGTGCCAAAAGGGCGGGAAAATGCTCAGTACGCACCTTCCGGCGCTGGGCTGTATGACGGTGATTGTGGCGCGTAAACGTACGCTCCCTCTGACGCCAACCGCCAAAAAAGTCCCGGCAAGACGGCAGACCATTCAGCAGGCCGTCGGGGCAAGCAGCAAGAGCTATCGTAAGGATCATAAAGAGTAAAAGTTGCGTGGGATGCACCTTCTCCCCAGAAGAGGAGAAGGTGATAAAACGAGGGAGTTAACGCGGTATGTACATGGCTTAACTTTCAGCTTTATAGCCCACATCATCCAGCGTCGGATTCCCCGCCGCTTCTTTGGCTAATATATCGCACCGCTCGTTTTCCGGGTGTCCTGCATGCCCTTTAACCCACATCCAGTTCAGCGTATGTCCCTGAATGGCGGCATCCAGACGCTGCCATAAATCGACATTTTTCACCGGTTTTTTGTCTGCCGTTTTCCAGCCACGTTTTTTCCAGTTATGGATCCAACTGGTGATGCCCTGACGGACATACTGACTGTCAGTGCTGAGCGTCACTTCGCACGGTGAGCTCAGGGCTTCCAGTGCCACAATTGCCGCCATCATCTCCATGCGGTTATTTGTGGTTAACCGGAAACCGGCGCTGAACTCTTTTTCATGTTGCTTGTAGCGCAAGATAGCGCCAAAACCACCGGGGCCCGGGTTGCCAAGGCAGGAGCCGTCGGTGAAAATTTCTACCTGTTTGGTCATCTCTGGTAGACTCATCCGCAGAATGTAAAAGCCAAGTCTGACATAAACGAGCGCTGCGAGCACTGCAATATGATTTCTTCCCCTACCAGACAAATCGTTCTCGATACCGAAACCACCGGTATGAACAAACTCGGCGTCCACTACGAGGGGCACCGCATTATTGAAATCGGTGCCGTTGAGGTGATCAACCGTCGCCTGACCGGGCGGAATTTCCACGTTTATCTCAAGCCAGATCGTTTGGTTGATCCGGAAGCCTTCGGCGTTCATGGCATCAGTGATGAATTCCTGGCCGACAAACCGACCTTCGCCGATATCGCGGACGATTTTCTCGAGTACATTCGCGGCGGCGAATTGGTTATCCATAACGCGTCGTTCGACATCGGCTTTATGGACTACGAGTTCGGTATGCTCGGGCGCGACATCCCGAAAACCGATACCTTCTGCAAAGTTACCGATACCCTGCAGATGGCACGCAAGCTGTTCCCTGGCAAGCGCAACAGTCTTGATGCACTGAGCGATCGCTACCTGATAGACAACAGTAAACGTACTCTGCACGGCGCGTTACTTGACTCTGAGATCCTCTCAGAAGTCTATCTGATGATGACCGGCGGTCAGACCATCATGAAGTTCTCCCATGAAGGCGACCAGAAAACCGGCGCGGACGGGCAGGGTACGCAGCGCGTCACCCGACCAGCGGCAGGGCTGAAAGTGATCCGCGCCAGCGAGCAGGAGATAATCTGGCACGAAGAGCGTTTGGATTTGGTCGTAAAGAAGGGGGGGAGTTGTTTGTGGCGTCCACAACCGGCGGCGGAAGAGTAAAGGGCTGAGCTGAAAGTGTGCGGGTTGTGGAAAAACTGCGCAGTCGGCACAAAATGTCAGGAAAAGCATTGACGTAATGAAAGCCATTCCTTAATATCCGCTCCGTTCTTAACCAGAACACAGCGCGGAGCGGTAGTTCAGTTGGTTAGAATACCTGCCTGTCACGCAGGGGGTCGCGGGTTCGAGCCCCGTCCGTTCCGCCAAC
>Ga0209901_1000275_pt1 | contig 23799 bp, 19 predicted proteins | sample OrgsoiDNA_201058_FD_185806 | JGI IMG/M metagenome (GOLD analysis project Ga0209901, IMG submission 185806) | Permafrost soil microbial communities from the Arctic, to analyse light accelerated degradation of dissolved organic matter (DOM) -... | ecosystem: Environmental > Terrestrial > Soil >...
GACACCGACAAACAGTGATTTTTCAGGCGAGCTTTGCGCTCGCCTATTTTTCGCCCAACAGATAATGGTCGTCCTCTTCGGCAGCCCACTACTCCACGCGCAATCACGCGGCAGGGTCAATCCCCAGTACGTGCCAGTACGGCGCAAATCCCTCACGCACACACTCCCCGACCAGCTCGATAAAGGGCCCCATATCGCCCTCCACGTGCGCAGTGTCCAGCGCCTCGTAGTACGCCAAGCGACGCGTCACCGGCAACACAATGGCCGGGAAGCCAGCCTTCAACAGCTCTAGGTTCAACAGCAACCGAGCCGTCCGGCCATTGCCGTCGACGAACGGATGAATTTTCACGAAATCGACATGCAGCTTGGCCGCGCGGACAACGGGATGGACCGCAGCGGCCTCAGTGTCATACCAATGCATCAGCGCCGTCATCTGCTCAGGCACCAACAACATATCAGGCGGCACGTGGCGAGCACCGGCGATGGTCACGTTCAACTTACGGTAGGTACCCGCATTGTCGTCATCAATCTGCTTGAGCACCAAGCGGTGCAAGTTTCGAATCTGCCACTCGCTTAACGGCTCGGCCTTCCGCACAACGTCTTCGACGTACAAAATGGCATCTCGGTGGTTGATGGCCTCAAAGTGCTCGCGCAAGAGCTTGCCGCCAACAGTAATGCCCTCGAGCACCACCTTAGTTTCCATCAGCGTCAGCGTGTTTCCTTCGATGGCGTTGGAATTGTAGGTCCATCGCAGCACCAGCTCGTCATGCAGGTTGCGTAGCGCTGCCGCAGGTAGTGGCCGCAAGGAGTCGAGCTTTGCCCTGAGGGCATCGAGTTTGTCAAAATCCGTTGAAATTGCCAAGCCATGTACTCCTATAGTTAAGGTCCAACGCTATTTCCGGTCATAACCGCCTACCAATAACATTTCGCTCCTAGATTCCACAATAACGCATTCGGTTGAAAATATGAACAGCTATCCTTTTGCAAGATAGCAGTTATTGTTTCAACCAGCACGCAGATAATACTTTAAACAATAGTGAGTAGTATCTAGTCCAAACCTCATATATTAGCAGCAAGTACAACCAAATATTCCGGAAGCGCTGTCGAATGCACAAGTAATTTTATTTGAGAAATATATACCGGTGACAAGGTTAATCTTCCAGTAGTAAGTGCGACCAAAAATTCAGGCAAACTATCTCCACGCCCCTGCCCCCACCCCAAAATCTGAGCTTGAATAACAAAGAAAATCTTTGAACTAGACTCGTCGTCGTGACAATAGTTCAACTCACTGCTCAATGCGCTACGTAAAAAAGCACCGCGTAGAATGTCATCGTTATAGTCTTCAAAATTTCTCGGGTCCAGAAGAGTATGCCCATAAATTGACTGCGTCCATTTTATTGGCTCTTTCCCAACGATAATCGGTGCGTTCAAACCACGTTCATTGACCCGTGACGTAGCAAGCAGATTGGAGATTACCGCAAAAATATCACCTTGTGATATTAATTCAGGATTCTTACTGGAGTTGAGATAAGCAAAATCTGGTTTTATTGCAAGTTCAGCTCCACTTCCACTCCAAAACAAATTACTCCCACACACCCCACTATTTTCAATAACATCTAATCGAGCAGAAAATTCCACCAAACCTGGGGAATCTGCCTTGAGCTTTATTAATAAATCCCGCTCAAGCTCCCAGGAAGTTACTTCGCTTCCCCTTCGAGGAAGCATCAAATTATGGGCACTGGCAAACGTGAACGTATCTCTCCCAAGCTCCCCGTAGCACAAAAACATTTTCAAATCTGCTAAATATTCCGCCGAATCCGCTATCGTAAGAGCGGCAACATAAGCAACAATACCTTTTGATACAATAGCTCTCAGTTGAGCATTTATGTCTCTCGCCCTAGAAAAATCATCCAGAACTCCAAAAATAACTAATGCACTTCCGCCCGGAACAGAAGGTAAAGTTGAGAGCGCAGTGGATGGCACTATATTCAAATCTTCGATACCAGAATAACCAGATTCAGATAACAAAATTTTCACAGTCGCAATGGAAATCCCATCCACAATCAAGTAAGTCAAAGGAGATGGCGTAAATCGCTTAATCAGTCGAAGCAGCGGTGACCTAACGTCCTGATGAGAAAGAATCGAATTTGCATCGATTGAGAAGATACTTTCCCTATGAGAATCTGCATAAAGCTGCACTTCAAAGAACCCTCGTCTGGAAAAAAACTCAAGCACCTCTCGTGCGTCGGGTTTCTGTGTCGCCTTCTTTATCATCAACTTCTTAACGGAGCGCTTTTCTAATAAAAATTGGTCCCCCTCCAATTCTGCTAAGAAGATATTATCTCTGCAAAATTTACAATTATCGGCAGGATAATTTTCTAAGAAAGGGTAACCGAAATTTCGACCAGGATAAAAAGTAAGATTGCAAACATTCGCCTCGCCGCAGACTGCATTTTCAGATGATGCTAAAAAGAACAAAGTCGCAATATTCCCTGACTGAAATCCCTTTTCTAAAATCTTAGAAACCAACCCGCCTGAAGTAGAAGCTGATATAAGGATAACATCTCGATTGGACGCGGCAGGAAGTTTGGCAAGACCACCATACGAGCTAAACGAGGTTATTTGAACTGGAAGTTCCCATATCGCGTTCGCCAATGCAATCTTTTCCACCGCGAATGCGACAGAAATTAGTGGCGCGGTATCTACGTATATCCTTTTTGGCTGTGCCCCAATTATGCTACCCAACGTGCAATAGCCTATCACAGCGCATGATTTCGAGGACAACGTAACATTGCTTACCCGAAGGAATTTATCGGAGTGTTTTCCTGAAGATTTACCAAAATGAACTCCAGGTGGCGCGCTAACGCGGCCGGAGTATCTATCAAAAAGGTCAAAAAGCCAGCCATGAATCAACTCCAAATCAATTTCAACAGCAGCCTCCTCAATGGGTTCATTTTCGGAGTTGACGGTAAAAGGAATTCCTATACATGGTCTCCTACCGTCCGTATCGCCAAACCCACAAATATAAATTCGACCGCCAACAGCGTGAAAATAGCTTTGAACTCTGTTAAAAAGAGTTCCTTCTAAAAATGCCTCGCGTACTGCTAACTGAGGTAAGAAAGGCGCCAATATATATATGCGAGCAGTCGCTGGTCTCGATTCAAATTGGTCCCGAACATCTTCGCTAATCATGTTACTGCTCAAATGTTGCTCGTCATATACCAATAGTACGGCTTCTCCTTGGTAGGACTTATCTTTAAATCGCGTGCTTAGGTTAAGTGCGTGCATAATTAATAAATAGGAATGACTACACGAACGGATGAGCCGTTTAAATATTCATTAGGCGTCGGCGACCTACTAACTCTTCTATTTCCATCAAGAAGTAACGGCTTTGGCATTCCTGGCCTCGAGTCAGACTCGGAGGACTCGATAAGAAACTCTATTTCCCCCGGAAGAAATGTCCTAAAGCCAAACACACGCCCCGAGCGCACCTCTATCATTCCATTCACAAATTTTAGAGCTCGAAGTACTTCATACAACCCCATACCTCGGTGCGATACCGCTTTCACTCCGGAAATATCATCATAATGGCGCTTCAAACAACGATGCATGACTTCCCATTCATCCTCAATTTTGGTGGATTCCAGCAGAGAGGTCTTTGTAAAAGAAGAATAAAATCCAATACCAGAATCAAAGATAGATATTTCTAGCGCACCTACCTTCTGCTTCCTAAATTTACGGAATGTGTTTTCCATAGTTGCATTTTCAATGCCATCAGGAACAACAGGAATATTTTTCTCAATTTCAATACGCTTAAATATTAGCCCGCGCAAACCGCTTTTTTTCACCGGCGTCCCATTTAACTCCAGTCGACCATGCAAATCTGTATTTTCGAAAAGTTCAGCTACAATGATGCCCATTGCCTGACTGAATTTTATAGCGTGTTTGGCTGATGGCATTCCTGTAGAGAGACTGGTCATCAAACGGTCAACTATTGATTCAAATTTATCTTTTGCGATAGACGTACTTCCAGTTTTGCTATAAAGCGATTGTGGACGACCGTGGCCACGGCTGTCGGCACATAAAATTATCTGAACATCTGAAAATAAGTCAGCTTTCGGCATGAATTTATAAATGCGCTGCCTACTTTCCTCGACATCGATTTCTTTAGTTTTACCGTCTTCTTCCACAACCTTATGCAACGCCAAATCAATGCATAATAAAACTGCAAGCAACGGAAAAATCGTAGGCGAATTGAATACTCGATTCGCTATAGAAATTGGCCACCAAACCTCAATTTGGTTCGTCTTCTGCGCCAATGATATGACTCTTTGAATTATTATTACTTCAGATACGTCATTTTCTATTTTATCAACGTAATCGATTGGAACTTGAAATATATACCGAGCCGATGATTTATACAATCCAACAAAATCACTGGGCGCCTTCAGCCCCTGCGGCAACACAATTTTTTCATCCATAATAATCTTCCGTCAGTTCGAACACGGCCAATTTCGGGATTCCTACGACCTCGTTATTCTAAACCGCGATACGGAGAACAGATAACATAAGTGTCTGGAAATCATATTTCGCTACCCCGTGCTCCCCTACAAATTAAGGTCTAATGCCTCCAACAATTGCAGAACGCGCACGCAACGCTTCATACAACTGCGCAGGTCCGAGCAAAGTGTCCTTCAAGCCGTCACGTACCCGCTGCGAATCCAGCGCTTGCGTACTCATGCTGGTATGGGCGTCTAGTGCATCCATGATGGCATTGAGGAGCGCATTCGACAGGTCGGGCGAGTTGGCGAACTGTTCCTTGCTGTTGTTGGCGGCTTGCTGAATGAGCGTCTCGTTCTCAAGCAGCTTGCCCTTTATCACGCCATTCACGTAGACGAGCTGGTCGTTGTCGGACAGCTCGCCCTCAAATAGACCATTTACCTTTTCGACGATTTCGTCAAGATAGCCCTTCTCCTTATCCTGGGCTGAGCCACTACCAGCCCCCTCCATCGGGGGCAGTTTGGGTTGCTCACCTTGGCCCAAGGTAAGCGCCTGCTTGCCAATATTCTTCAGTGTGTGGTGCGTCAAGGTCACTTTGGACAAATCGACCGTATCACGCTCGCGGCCAAATGCTAACAATGGCAACAGCAGTTTGTAGAACAGGAAGCGCTTTTCGATGTCAGTGTTACCGTAGTCGAAAATCTGAGACAGGAACGAATACAAGCGGACGAACGCACCCATGTCATTCTTGAACAAGAGCAGCGCCGCCATAACATCCTTCGCCACCTGCTCACCCGTCTCGTCGTTCTGCGCCTCGGCTGCCGCTTTATCCGCTAGCGCAGCGGTGAATCGCTTCAGCAATCGGTCAGCCACCGGCGAAATCGCAGCTAGTAGTTGGCTCTGGGTACCCTTCGGGTCCGTCGCGACCTTAGCAACGCGGTGCACCTCGAAATCGTCATAGTGACCGGCGCTATCGAGCTTCGCACGCAGGTCGTACACCATATGCGGGTCGGTAGTAGCCTCGAGCTCGGCAGTTTCGTAGTAGGTCTTAAATGCAGCCAGCACTTCTGCCGCATCGTTCACGAAATCAAGAATATATGTCGTGTCCTTGCCTGGCGCCGCGCGATTCAACCGGGACAGGGTCTGTACCGCCTGAATACCGCCCAGCTTCTTGTCCACATACATGCCGCACAGCAGCGGCTGGTCAAAGCCAGTTTGGAACTTGTTGGCTACCAACAGCAAATGGTAATTCTGCTCGTTGAACGCTTCGCGGATATCGCGGCCCTTCAACCCAGGATTAAGGTCCTTGCTGACTTCACTCACCGGCTCAGGGAAGCTAGCTGGGTCATCAACCTCGCCGGAAAACGCCACCAGCACGCCGAGCGGGTAGTTCTGCTTCTGGATATATCCAGCAATTTCCTTCTGCCAGCGGACAGCCTCCTTGCGGCTGCTGACCACTATCATCGCCTTGGCTCGACCTTGCAGGAGCGGCTGAACGTTTTCACGGAAGTGCTCGACTACTACCTTGACCTTTTGAGCGATGTTGTACGGGTGCAGTCGAACCCACTGCATAATCCCCTTCATCGCCTCGCTCTTCTCGACCTCCTTTTCGTCGTATTCCTTGCCGTCGTTGGCGAGCTTGAACGCGAGCTTGTAGGTCGTGTAGTTCTTCAAGACATCGAGAATGAAGCCCTCTTCAATAGCTTGGCGCATCGAATAAACATGGAACGGTTGCGGCAGTCCATCAGAGCCTGGGCGTCCGAACAGTTCCATCGTTTTCGATTTTGGCGTGGCCGTGAAGGCCACATAGGTCAGCCCATCAGCACCGGTACGCGCGGCCATCTGCGCAGCGAGCAAATCCTCTGTGCCAATTTCTCCGCCGTCCTGCAACTCAGCCAGCTCTTCGGCCGACAGCAACTGCTTCAACTTCGAAGCCGCTTCACCAGTCTGGGAACTATGGGCCTCGTCAGCGATGACGGCAAAAGTCTTGCCCTCGGTGCTGGAGAGTTCCTGCACGGCCTTCAAAGCGAACGGGAAAGTCTGTATCGTACAAACAATAATCTTCTTGCCGTTTTTCAGCGCCTGCGACAACTGAGCACTCTTGCTGCCGTTCTCGTTGGTGATGCTCTCGACGACGCCGGTGGTGCGCTCGAAGTCGAAGATTGCCTCCTGCAACTGCGAATCCAGCACAGTGCGGTCCGAAACCACCAGTACGCTGTCGAATAGTTTCTTGTTGTCTGAGCCGTGCAAATCTGCCAGGAAGTGGGCAGTCCAAGCAATTGAATTCGTCTTCCCCGAACCAGCGGAATGCTGAATCAGGTAACGTTCGCCAGCACCATTGGCCAGCACATCCGCCACCAATTTTCGCGTTGCATCGAGCTGGTGGTAGCGTGGGAAAATCACGCTCGTCATCTGCTTCTTGTCGTTGCGTTTGCCGATGAGATAGCGGCCTAATATTTCCAGCCAACTGTCTCGAGAAAAGACCTCTTCCCAAAGATACGACGTTGCGTATCCATCAGGATTGGGGGGATTACCGGCGGCACCGTGATTGCCCTTATTGAATGGTAGGAAGCGCGTGGCAGTTCCGGCCAAACGAGTCGTCATCTGCACCTCTGCCTGGCTGACTGCGAAGTGCACCAGCGCACCGCCAGGGAACGACAACAATGGCTCAACCATCCCGCCCTTCGGTGCAGGGTCACGGTCATAGCGATACTGGTCAACAGCATCCTCCACGCTCTGCGTGAAGTCGGATTTCAACTCCAACGTAGCAACCGCAATACCGTTCACGAACAACACCAGGTCGATAGACTCATGCCCCTTGTTGAGCGAGTGATGCACTTGACGCACAACACGCAATCTGTTCTCGGCAAAGTGCTGCTGGATGACCGGGTTAATGGCAAGAGCTGGCTTGAACTGCACCAAGGATAGCGGTTTGGCCAGGCCAAGCATTTCGACGCCACGGCGCAGCACATCGAGTGTACCCCGCTCGTTCAGGTTCTTCCGGATACGCTCAGCCAAGTTCTTCGCAGCCGCACCACCATGCGTCTTGCTCAGGCGTTGCAAGCTATCCGGTTGCGTGACTTCAAGCCATGCCAACAGGTCCGGCATGTAGAGCGCATTCTGCTTGTCGTAATTGGCAGCGTCGCCTTCGGCATGAAGCCAACCGTTGGCCGTCAAATGCTCACAGATGGCAGTTTCGAAATGGAGTTCCTTGTGCAGACTGGACATTAGGCGGCTTCCTGTAGCGTAGATGACTCCTGTTGAGCCGTTTTGCGGACATCAATCTTGCCAGTCACTGCTGCGGAAATAAGAGCGCTCCTGCGCTCCTTGAGCAGAGCGATGCCACGCTCGGCCTCTACGGTCAACGCATCGAGAAGAGCATTTTCGTTATTAAGAAACTTGATAATCTCTTGTTGCTCAAGCAACGTTGGCAACGGGACTTCGAGCTCCAAAATAGTCGACTGTCCAATATTGACCATAGAGCTGCTCGCGCCAGACGCAGCTAGCTCTATCTGGCTTCGAGCCATCTCCGTTCCAAGATAATGTGCCACAAACATAGGTTCGCAAACATCAGCGACGAACCGGACTCGAAACAGCTTATCGCACAGCATCAGGTTTGCATAATCTTGAAGTGCCACGGCGGCACTTCCTACTAGCTCTCTCGTATTTGCCCTAGAAATCAACAAATCTCCTTTTGCAATGCCTAAGTAAGGGAGCGGGGCCAGCTCTATCGGAAGAGCCTTATTCTCTTCCGGTCTGAAAAATCCGCCATTGACGCAGCCAACTTTCAGCACCCCCCAATCGCCCTCAGATTGCACGGGAAATCCTTCGCATTGAGGACTCCAGCCCTGCTCAAAGCTCGAGAGTAAATGTTTGATTCGATTCGTGGTCCAGTGCATTGGCACCTTCCCCAACCACTCCACACCAGAGTCTTTCATCGGTGTATTTGGATTCAATCCCTTGGTCACAGCATGGGAGATGGTCGCTTGGCGCTTTTCGGCGAGCAGCGTGATGAGTGTTTCCTGCGCTGAAATTAGGGCGTCAATCTTAGAGGTTTCGCGGCCGAGGAAAGTCGCAATGCAATATTGTTCTTCAAGACTGGGAAGCGGAATTCGCAGGTTGGAAATAATGTCAACCGACAAACCAGGTTGAGCTGCTGCAACCGAGTATTGATTGAGGTTCATGGTTCTCAGTAGCTCTCCCAACCAAACCGTCGAAACCGGTTTTATAGGGGTGACAACGACCGCGTGCTCCGATGCCCAGAATTTTCCATTCGCATAATTTACGTTTCCGCACAGCGCGCCCTGGCGTCCGATAAGTGCAAAGTACCCTTCATGTGTAAAGGAAGTCGTATATCCGCGAGAGCCATTTCCGCCATATACAGGATAGGCACCTTGCTCTTCAATACTCTCGCCCGTAATCGAGTCCCCACTCTGTAACTTTACGACACGTTTGAGAGAACATGTATGCCAGTGTTCAGGCACGTCTCCGAGCCACATAACACCAGTGTCCTTATACCTCGGGTAACGTGGCAAGCTCATTCCGCCAACTCCTCAAGCATCTTCATGATTGTCGCAGTGACGCCCTTGAGTTCTTCGTCGATAGTGTGCAGGTCGCGCGGCGGCTCGAACACATAGAAGTGTCTATTGAATGGAATTTCATACCCAACCTTGGATTTGTCATGGTCAATCCACGCATCAGGTGCATGCGGCAAGACCTCACGCTCAAAATACGCCTGAACCTCATCGGTCAGTGGAATATTTTCTGTATCACGCAGCGAGCTATCAGCCTGCGGCAAGCCCTTCTGCTTCCCCTTCAGTCCTACCACAATATTCCCAGCGTCGTCCCGCAGCGGACGCTCGACGGTAATTGTCGTGTAGCCAAACTCGTGGTTCTTGAACACGCGTGATATTGGCGCGACCTTTACCTTGCCGCCCTTTGGGGCATCCGGCGCATTATCTCCGGGTGCCAATAGCTTCCGCTCAACCTCATTGCCTTTGGCATCAAGCACCGTGACCAAGTCGCCTTCGCTGAAGCCGCCGAACAAACGTGTGATGTCAGCGATATGTTCATCGGATAGTTCCTTGCGCTTGCTGCCCAGACTTTTGCGCATTTTCTGCCAGAAGCTGCTGGCGTCAATGAGCTGCACCCATCCTTGGCGGTCGTCAGGCTTCTTGTTCGACAGAATCCAGATGTAAGTCGAGATGCCAGTGTTGTAGAACATGTCGGTCGGCAGTCCGATGATGGCCTCGACCAAGTCGTTTTCGAGAACGTAACGGCGAATCTCACTTTCACCTGAGCCAGCACCGCCCGTGAACAGTGGAGAACCGTTCAGCACAATGCCGATACGGCTACCACCATCCACCGCTGGACGCATCTTGGCGATGAGGTGCAGCAAGAACAGCATTGAGCCATCGGATACGCGCGGCAGCCCCGGCCCGAAGCGTCCATCGAAGCCCTTTTCCGCAGCCTCTTTGCGCACTTCCTTCTCAACCTTCTTCCACTCGACACCGAATGGAGGATTGGAAAGCATGTAGTCGAACTTCTTGCCGCCGTGACCATCCTCTGAAAGAGTATTGCCGACTACGATGTTGCCGACGTCCTGGCCCTTGATAAGCATGTCTGCCTTGCAGATGGCGTACGACTCGTCATTCAGCTCCTGTCCAAACATGGTCAGGCGAGCGTCAGGGTTATGCTCCGACAGGTACTCGCCCGCAACGGACAACATGCCGCCAGTGCCTGCGGTCGGGTCATAAATTGTTCGGACCACCGCATTGCCAGGCGTGAGTACGTCGTCGTCCTCGATGAACAGCAAATTCACCATGAGGCGAATGACCTCGCGCGGGGTGAAGTGTTCACCGGCGGTCTCGTTGGAGATTTCGGCGAATTTGCGAATCAGTTCCTCGAAGACCAAGCCCATGTCCGCGTTGTCCACAACATTCGGATGGAGGTCGATGTTCGCGAACTTCTCGACAACCAAGTACAGAAGGCCAGCTTTGCCGAGACGCTCTATCTGCGTATAGAAGTCGAACCGCTCAAAGATGTCGCGCGCGGCTGGCGAGAACGCCTGGATGTAGGCGTAGAGGTTCTGCCGGATGTGGTCCTGGTCGCCCAGTAGCGTTGTTAGGTCGAGTGACGACGTGTTGTAAAACGACTGTCCGGCTTTCCTCACAAGGAACGGCTCCGGGTTCAGTCCTGCCTTGGTCTTGGCATCAAACTCGGCTAGCACAGCTGGTTTCGTGGTCTCCAGCACACAGTCAAGGCGGCGCAGGATGGTGAACGGTAAGATAACTTTGCCGTAGTCGGACTGCTTGTAATCGCCACGCAGCAGGTCAGCGACCGACCAAATGAAGGATGAGAGGGCTTGATGGTTCATTATTTACCAGCTTTCGAGTGATGCATAATAGACAAATTCTCTTGAGCATCATTCTAACCGCTAGCTATGCTTTGATGGAGGGTTCCGCTCCCATTGAGTACCAAAATCACGAGATTTTCGCTCGAACGTCACTCCAATGGATGCTCGACGGGAAAGCGCCGTACAGAAGGGTGAGGACCACATGCGAAATATTCATATGGAACAACTAGTTGACGGTAGCGTGAAAAGCTGTGGCAATATAAACAGCATCTCCTACTCCAGCGCTATTGACCATGCCAACCCGAAAGTCCAAAAATTCGCCTTCGACATCTGACCCGCTGGTATTGGAACTAAAGCGCAAATTGCACGACACGCGTCGAACAGTTATTTCAATCGTGCCAGAAAAATTTCGTGAGCTCCTGAGGAGTTACCAATATTTGAATGGAAAGGACAACGCGTGGGGCTGGGGTGAGGCAACTGCTGGGGAAATTGTGGCTTTAGCCGATATACATACAGCCGCAGAAATGGGAGACCTCCCGTCAAATTCGCCGCGAGCGCAGTGCCCTCTCTGCGACGGGCATAGCAGCGCTGCCGCCCATGGGATTAGCGGATTCGCAGTCCCAGATGGGCTTAAAAGGCACATCTTGGGCACCCACACATCGAAACAATGCGACGTTTTTTTTGCGGCATTAGAGCTTTGCCGTGAACACTTGGATGAACTCGGAGCGCCGAGATGATATCAGGCACCAAAACTACTTCTGCATGACGCGTACCAGCATACACAGCGCCCCCCAAAAAAAGATGAAGCACTTCCTTCGACGCCCATTGGGGGCAAGTATTGGCCACCGAGTCGCTCGGCCAAGTCGAGCATCTACTGCTCCTTATTTTCGCATAGACTATCGATTTTAAAATTCTGCTTGGAAATATATGAACATTGATATGGGAACCGCGATTGCGTTAGGTGCGGTGTTTATTTCAGCACTGACGTGGCTCGAAAACCGAAGAACGAACCAGTCTGCAAAATATAGCAGAATGATTCAGTCCTATGACGAGGTTGCGACCCGCCCCATTCTGAACGCCGTTGGGACAGTTGTTGTAAACGGCAAAACCAGGATGAAGCTTATCATCTTCAACCAGCGAGAGACTAAGCTTAAAATCCATAGTGCTCGCTGTTATGTTTACGCACCCAAGCCACGCACTATCGACAATTGGCTGCGCAGTCGAATCAAACCCTTCGATTGGGACTTCTCACCGGAAGCTTCGGTATGGAATCCCAAAGGCATCTTGGATGATAAAGAACACTATGCTGATGAAACGCTCCCTTTCACACTTGTCAAAGAACATGAGTTTATCTTGATTTCGATGGACAATTTTCGGGAGGGTGGTCGCTACAAATTCGAAGTAATTACATCTCAAGGCATTGTAGATTGGGACGGGCGGCCGCCTAGCGAATGCAGTACTCTGCCATATAACTATTCGCAGAGAATTTTTTAAAGCATCGCCATAGTTCTGACGGACACGGCAACTTCAATGAAAGGTGCCGATGCTATTAATCTCTCCCGTGCTTTACTTATCAACAACTCCGCCATCAATCGCATTCACCCGTTGCTTGCAAGCTGATGGAGCTGAATGTGCGGCTGCTCGCCATGCTTTCCGAAGAAAAGCTCGAAAGATGAAATTGCGACGTCGGTGCCGCCTCTGCTGCGGCGCTTCGCCCCCCCCTAGACATTGGGGACAATTAGGGAAGGCACGAAATCTGGCGTAGACGATTTCAACGTCACGTTAGCCAATAGCGCTGAAGTCGCGCAGCAATGTGTGCCAGCACATCATGGCTCCGACACAACCACCATGCTCTATGGCCCTCGGGTCCTTGGTGGAAATCCTAGGGTCGTAGTCGCGCCACTCACCAGGTCGAAACCTGACCGGCGTCGTCCCCACGCGATTCGCACTGTCGCCACCACGAAAACTAAAAATGCGACCTGGACAGAAAACGCCACAACATCGATTCCATAGTTGCCCCCGACCCAACCGTCAACGACAACATCAGCCGCGATGATGGCTGCGGTCAGTGCCACGCCAACGCGCGGTTTTGTCAGCAAAAGCAGAATGGCAATCGGGTCGAGAAAAGTAAGCGCTGTCCAGAAAACGCAGACAAATACTGGCAGTCCGCCATAGTCCCAGTTCAGACCGTACTGGGGCACTGTCCATGCGTGATTGACGGTTGCGCCAGAAAGGCACAGAGCGTAGATGAGGCGAATCGAGAATGGACTGAGGCGGAAAATGGTCATGCCGACAGTTTACTCCATGACCGACACACGTGGTCGGCCGAGACTGCGGCAGTAAAGACGCCACGGCCACAATCGGCGCCACCTCGGTTGCCTTCTTTTTTTCTGAATTTTCCCAACGAATCTAAAACTAATACCTGTACTCGATTCCACCACTCATTTTAGGAATCAGGGCATGAACAATTCTATTGAAATTTCGACAATCAATCAGCCACCACTTTCCCGCGACCAGTATGGCGCGCTCAACCTTCCCCAAGTTTTGCCTCCAGAGCTACAAGCCCAAGTTGCGGCCTTTTTGGACGCCGCCGTGGCAGCAGGCTATCTGCCAGCACCTTACTTCACCAGCAGCAAGAACGCATTTAAATGCTTAAATCTCGATATTTACGACGTGCTCGTATTTCGTGGCAAGGTCAAATCGCTGGTTGTCCAAGCACGAACGTTTTCGAAAGAAACGCGCAAAGGGTATTCTAGTTCGGGCAAAGAATACTACCTCGCCACCCGCTCGGGCCGAAAAATTACTGCCCAGCCCCTCGAAAAAGCCACCTGCGTCAAGCGAGCCAAAAATACGACCGCGCTTGGCCAACTGGTCGAGCACTACATCGGCAAAACCACCGTCGTTTGTAAGAAGCCTAATGTGCCAGTCAGAACCGGTTTCAAAGTCCTGGTCAAGACCGCCGATGGCCGACTCGTCAGCGCCTTCGACGGCTCTGAATACCCGATTGGCAAATGGCGCTCCCAAGCTGCGCGCCCAGACCATGGCGGCGGATTCTATTACTACATGGACGAAGCGCCTGCCATCGATGCCACCAAGCGCGGCGTAACATTCGCCGAGAGCGTCGACGCTGGCAACGTGCTCGTTCTCTGCAAGGTTGAAATCAAGGGTCGGGAAATTGGATATGGCGGCTGGAAATGGGCTGCGTCGCAGTTGCGTGTCATCACAGAATTGATGCCGGTGGTCATAGATTGAGGCCCTGGCAATTGTGGCGGAGGCCTGATTAGAGCCCCCATCCCCGTTGCCAAGTTGGTGGACCAACACGAATGAATGGCTGCTGGCGAGCCCCCAAGCGGTGATGGCGGGCGTAGGAACCGCATGAACCGTATCACTCGTACAATTTATACCGTCGCCATAACGCCCGATGCACAGTCTGACGTTATGGCGGCTTTTCTACTCTGCCCAACGCCACCTCAAACTCGACCTTCCGTGACTTCAGCAGCATTAGTTTCTTACTGGTTGCAGCGATTTCTATATTCACTTGCCTCAGCTCAGTCGATTCTTAAAGTTGGCCAATGCGCGCCTTACAATCAGCCTCGCCTTCTGCACCAACTCGTCATTTGTTGCCGCAGCGACATCACCATGTTACTGTGCTTGCTTCCAGCGAAATCACCGCACTTCAAGACGCAGCCATGTCATCTGAGCTCTCCCGACTTCAAAGTCCTTCTGCGGTACAAAGCGCACTCGATGAATTTTCCTCATTGGGAAGAACGGCATTCCTGGCCAGGTACGGATTTGGAAAGTCCCGCGACTTCATGGTGCGCAATCCGGCGAACGGGGACCTATGCGATTCGAAGGCCATCGTCGGCGCCGCATATGGTTTTCAGTATCCAAGCGATGGCCCTCTGAAACCGGAAGATTTCTCGGGTGGCGAGGCGACGGTCGCGCCAAAGCTCCAAAGCCTCGGTTTTGAAATCGTGCGAATTGGCGAGGATTGGACTCAGCAAGAAGTTGACGCCACTGTCGCAGCCTATTTCGAAATGCTGCTTATGGAAGCCAGGCAAGAGAAATTCAACAAGAGTGAGCGCAATGTCGCACTCCAGCAAACGCTCAAAGGGCGCAGCAAGGCTTCAGTAGAACTCAAACACCAGAACGTCAGCGCGGTCCTGCATGGTATGGACTTACCGTTCATTGCAGGCTACAAACCGCGCGGAAACAGTCAGCTGCTACTGCGGAAGGCTGTGCAAAAATTCCTCGTCGATAAGGCAGACCTCGTTTGCCAAGTTGTCGACGCATTTGAGGACATTGTCGCGCCCGAGGAAAGGAAATATCGTGCAGTGGTAGTGGACGCACCACCGATTGATGTCGTTGCACAGGTATCAGCAACCTCACCACGCACTCGCCTTCCCCGCAAAACCGATTTCGCTGCACGCGACGAGTCTAACCGGCTGCTTGGACGCATCGGTGAACAGTGGGTGCTGGGATTCGAACAGAGTCGATTGCACGATGCTGGCCAGTCAGAGCTGTTCCAACGCGTGGACTGGGTGTCGGACCGTTTGGGCGATGGCGCCGGTTACGACATCCTTTCGTATGATGCTGCCGACCAGCCGCGTTACATCGAAGTCAAAACGACGAATGGCCCCCATACCTCGGCATTCATCATCAGTCGTAACGAACTGGAGTTCGCCCAGGAAGCCGGAGATGCATTCCACCTCTACCGTGTCTTCCAATTTCGGACATCACCACTGCTGTACATGCTTCGGGGCGACGTGTCAAAGCAGTTACACCTAGAACCAATCGATTATCGCGCGTCGTTTCGGAGAGTCGTTGGGTGACCATTTCCAGCCCCCGGCTAATGCAACTAGTTGTAGGGCGAATTAAAACCAGAGAAGTCCGAGCTGGAAGACGAGCCTCAGCATTTGGTCCGCAATGCTCCCTCCTTGAAACTGAAAACGATTTATAACGAAAAATTAGTAGATAGCTTATTTATAGGAAAAAGCATGTCCGGAAAACTTGAAAACAACGAGATATTAAAAGAGCAACTTAATGCCGTCATCGTTGGCATTGGAAACACCAAGCGCGCATCTGACTGGTACCGCAATCTCGCTTTGTTCCTCCAAGAGGTAACGGACTCTATACCATCGAAACTGGATGACATTGGATTCCTAACATTTTTATGGGATGAAAGCCATGTAGCGGCTACAGGAATGGGCAGTGTAAAAATAGCCCCCGCACTGGAGAACACCGAATTTCGCCAATGGTTTCGCTCTAAAGTTCTCATACCGCTGCCAGACAACTCCGTTTCCATTGAAGCCAATTTGATTGAGTTTTATGACGAACTACAGTCAAGGTTAAAGCAATTGTGCGGTAGAACACCCAGGCTCAAACTCAATCGAGTGCTTTGCGCCCTATATCCTGAGCACCTAACCACAATTGCAGACGTCGGGGCATTGAGGGTTCTATTCCGGGAAATTGGTGGCCATGGTAGCAACGAGCACCCCATAACGATGCACATGAAAATTCGAGGGCGGATTGACGAAGTGCTCGGGCAAGTTAGCGACAATGACCATGACGGGAAAATCCGCCGAACTTGTTTGCCATGGTTGCTTTATGAACGAATTGCGGAGGAGGACTCCAGAAGTCTAGATTCTACGTCAGTAACGCCTCTTAGTGCACTCATCCCTTTGCCCGCTACGCTAAGACGTAAGGGGCTGACGGCAATCAAAGGTAGTTTTCCGACCTTGTTGGGATTGCTTCCCGAGCTCAAAGATGGAGTGACCCGTGAAGAGTTTTCAGCCCTTCTTGCTCAGATTAGCCCTAACGCTACTCCCGGGAGCATTGGCACCACTATCAATGTCATATCCCGAGAGTTCGATATTTGCAAACGTGAAGGTGACACATATCAACTAAGCGCCAGAGGTCTCAATCTACTAGACACGCAGGACCCTGACGAGCTTGCCGACCATTTAGTAACAAGGATTCTTGGCGTCGACAACGTACTTAAAAAACTAGAGGCGGAGCCACAAACAAAGCCGCAACTTTTCGCGCTCTTAAAGGGTGTCCATTCTGGTTGGAAATCTGATGCTGTTCCGCATTCGGTGCTAATCTGGTTGTCAAGCCTTGGTGCGATTTCACTAAATGAAAGTCGCAAATTTGAGCTTACAGAACGTGGACTCCGTTGGGCTGAGATGATAACTTGGATACCTCAGAGCCTGCCAAATCCAGATGAGGCAGTAGATGAGTTGAAGAGTGCCGTAATAGACAAAATAGAATTGCCAAGAGCTGACATCTTACTCGAACGATTGCAGAAAATCACTAATGGGAAGCTGATGCTGGATAACCAGCTGGTGAGTCAGCTACATGGTGGTCTTTGGTTTCATCCCATTCGCCATTTCGTTGTACTAACTGGTATCTCCGGCTCAGGCAAGACACAGCTTGCCCTCAACTACGCGTTGGCATTGTGCGATGCTAATGACGACATGCAGGAACAGGTGCGAGTTATTCCCGTACAACCTGGGTGGTATGACCCGAGCCCTCTTTTGGGGTATGTCAATCCCATTCAAGATACCTCGTATCGTAGTGCACCGTTCTTGGAGCTTTTGCAACGCGCAGCTGGAGACCCCGACCGTCCGTATGTCGCCATTCTTGATGAGATGAATCTATCGCACCCTGAGCAATATCTGGCACCAATTCTTTCGGCTATGGAGACTCGTGGATGGATTGAGCTTCACCAACTGGACGAAGAAAGTTCCTCGATAAAACAGAGAATTCAATACCCAGCAAATCTCGCAATTATCGGCACATTGAACATGGACGAGACTACCCATGGACTGTCGGACAAAGTTCTCGACCGTGCATATACATTGGAATTCTGGAATATCAGCGTCAACGATTTTCCTGGTTGGGCTACCGTTTCACTCCCCAACGATGTCAAAGAAACTACCCGCGCAGTGTTGGATAAATTAGTTAAAGCCTTAGACCCGGTACGTCTCCATTTCGGCTGGAGAACTATCGACGACGTGTTGAGTTACTTAACCTTTCAACTGAAGCACAACCCAACTGCAAATGACTCCCTGGATAGTGTGATTTACGCCAAGGTCCTACCCAAGCTCCGTGGAGAGGGCATTAGATTTCAGTCCGCACTTCAATCAGTTTATGAAATCTGCTTGAGCAACGGTTTGAGCCGCTGCGCAAGAAAAATACAAGGTATGCAAGCTGACCTTGTCGAAACAGGTTCGGCAAGGTACTGGCGTTGACTGCGATAATCCAAATGTTAAAGATTCGAGCTGTAAAGCAAGTGGCATTGGGAAGCTGGATGGAAGCCGAGCCCGGCACGGCGCTGAGTGGGTTATTTGAGGACACTGACTACGTCATCACGCTGACAAGTCCGTTCGGTTCGAGACTTTACGTTGACGACGTTGAGCTCAAACCCTGCACCGCCGGAGAGTTCTTCTGGCGACCGAGCTTTTACGCTGGACGCGTAATGGTCGAGGTTAAGCCTGTCGGGGGAGCACATCTGCATTTCTGGTTAGACGTTAGCCCATCTCTGCAAAAATCAGGCGCGACCCACTTCGAAGAAATGGTGACCGCAATCCGTGCATTTGACACGAGGCTCTTAGGTGGAGCTTCGGCGGCAGCAATGACTTTCGGTCGCGAAGGCCAAGAGGGGTTGTTCTCTGATGACATTCTGCTTTCTCGAGTACGGGCCTACGGAGGGAGTTTTCTTGACTCGGTTGAGGCTATTTCACGTGCTCCTCATCGGTCGATATCGCCTGACAACGAGGTCCTTCCTCTTTCGCGCATACGCAAATTGCACCCGAGCGCATTGCGCGACCGGCGCTTAGTAGCTTTAGCAGCTGGAATTTCGGTTCAAGCCGACGCTTTGCAGTCCATCCAATTACGCAGCCTAACATCGTCACCGACTTTTGATACTCCAGCAAATCAAACTCTATTGGCAATAGTGAAGCGGTTCCGTGCCACTGTTCTGATGCTTAGGGATAAAGTAGAAACAAAAAATCTTGGCATTCCAACTGACGAACAAGATTCCCGAATACAGCGAAGGCTTCATGCACTTGACGAACTGGATGCTCGCGCAAAAAAACTCATCCATGGACGCCCATTTTCAGAGACCTCAAAGGCACAAACATCCGCGTCTGGCTTGACACAGATAGCTGCCCAGCCGATTTACAGTAAGGCCTATCGATTCGGTAGCCGAGCTTTGTCCATCGGTGTCGACGGCGCCGACAAAAGCGATGAACTTCACGTAGCCAACTCATGGGGGATTTACGAGACGTGGTGCTATCTAGCGGTTCTTGGATGCTTAACCAACTTGATAGGTGGCGCGCTTAGCACTATACAGTCGAGCTCAGTCTCTGCCAAGTTGGCGTTTTCAATGAAAGTTGGCATCTCAGGTTCCCTAGAAATTCTTTTCCAGGCAAATTTCCCATCCATTAGCCCATCAAAAGAGCGTCAAGGCTACAGCATCTCGAAAAAACGTATTCCCGATATCGTACTTATTGAAAAAATTGGCGAATCCGTTCGCACGATGATTCTCGATGCAAAATGGCGTAGTGGCAAAGAAAATGTATTGGATTCAATGGAGTCTGCGCATATCTATCACGACTCGTTACGTTGTCACATGCGAGCTCCGAGCCCCTGCATTCTATTATTTCCAGGTAGCAATACAGTTCCGGAGCTGGAGCAAGTAGAGTTCATCGAAACTCATGACGTTGGAGCAATCAGCGAGTTCAACATTGGAATGAATGGTATGGGCCGATTGCGAGCGATTCTTAGTGGTTGGTTGACGCCTCAATCGAAAGTATGAGCTTTATCAATAGGTCAATAAATTGCCCGAGTTGTCAACAAGTGCAAAAATATTGCTTTCAACGACGATTTCCGAGATACTCGATGGCTTTGTGAGAAAACGCCGCCACAGCAACGCAGACCCCGCCGGACGAATTTACACGCACGCCACCGTAGAAAAATCAATTCAAAACTCAGGAGCGGGCCATGGAGCAGACGGATATCATGCAAGAACTCGGCGGGGCATGGTCTTCAACGCGGAGCAATAACTCCACTGCGGAAATTCAATCCGCGTTTGCTACTGACGTTCGCCTTACAATGGCAGTGAGTGAGAGGCAGCAGATTGCTGACACGGACTTACCAACTTTGACCAAGGCGGAACTGGCAGAGCTCGTGTTTGAGCATGTCGGCTTAAATAAACGCGAGGCGAAGGACATGGTCGATGCCTTCTTCGCTGAAATCAACGATGCGCTTGTGCGCGGTGAGTCGGTTAAATTGGCAGGGTTCGGGAATTTCCAGTTGCGTGACAAGACCGCCCGCCCAGGACGCAATCCGAAAACTGGAGAGGTCGTCACAATCGCGCCGCGCCGCGTTGTCACTTTCCATTTCCAGCCCAGCCAAAAACTCACAGTAGTGCCAGACGAGGCGGCCGCTTGAGGTCCATAGACTAAGTTTTAGCCGCGATGCCGTACCGTTTGCGATGGCCATCAACAAGACGAATTCAAAGGCATATTCAGGTACATGGCAACAGCTCACAAATGGCAATTCTCCTTACGCTTCCGCCGCAATGCATTTGGTTGGAAATCAGACACGCCAATCCTGCGCATCAAGGAGGCGCTCACTGAATTCAAGGCAGTCGCCAAGAAGGAACCTGTGCTGGCCGCCGAGGGTGCCGTGCTGTTCCTGGAGAAGCTGGCGCCAGCCATTGAGCAAGTCGACAGTTCCTCCGGCGGTATCGGCAGCGCCGTCAACCGTGCCATCGAAACCCTAGTGCCAATCATGCCAAGGCGGACGTCACGCGCGCCGTACGGGAAAAATGGCTAGACCGCTTATTTGAAGCACTCCAGGAAGATTCGATACCGTACTTGGAATCCATGGGCGAGTACTGGGAGAACTGTGCGCGAGTCCAGAGGTCGCATCGAAGTGGGCTGACGACTTGAAGCCCACGGTGGAACGCGTCTGGATATGTAACGCCGCTGACGAGCACGGGTTCTTCAAAGGCGCGACCGCGTGCATGAGTGCACTGTACGCGGCCAGCAGATACTACGAACTTCTAGAACTGCTTGCGAAAGCCCGCCACAAATGGTGGTCCGACCGACGCTGGGGCGCCAAAGCCCTGGCGGCCCAGGGCAAACTCGCCGAGGCAATTCGCTACGCTGAGGAATCAAAGGGACTGAACGCGCCCCAGCCGGAGATTGCGCAGTTCTGTGAGAGCGTTTTGCTGGATTCGGGGTTTGCGGACGAAGCACATGCGCGTTACGCAGTTGAGGCCACGTACGCGTCCACCAACCTGGCGACCTTCAAGGCAATCGCCAAGAAATATCCGAACATGCCACCGGAGACCATTCTGCGGGACCTCGTTGCAAGTCAACGAGGCCAGGAAGGAAAATGGTTTGCGGCCGCCAAGGACGCTGGTTTATTCGACCTGGCCATCGAACTCGCGAACCGGAGCCCGGCGGACCCGAGAACGCTAATCCGGGCGGCTAGGGATTTCGCCGTCAAACGACCAGACTTCGCCATGGCATCCGGCATGACCGCGCTGCATGGCATCATGCGCGGATACGGATATGACATTACGGGCGTGGACGTACTGGACGCGTACGCCGCTGTGATTCAGGCGGCGAGCACGATGGGGGTGGATGAAGCCACGGTCAAAGCCGATGTGGGCGCGCTGATAGCCAGCAACCAAACCGGTGGCGATTTCGTACAGCGTGTGCTGGCTCGGCATTGGGCGACGTAATTCCACCTGGTATATGTACCGTTCTAATCGGAGACCTTATAACGGGCAATTCTCTGATGGCAGCTCGTGTCGAAAATTCATCTACAGGCTGCCCTACCATCAGTTATACAATACTGAGCCAGTCTATGTCCGTTGTCGCCCCGAATCGGACCTTCGATATTTGTCTCTGATTAATTGCGCGCTTCCCCGTCGTTAATTCATACAATAAAGGTGGGCAATGAATTTAGCTGCAAGCCAACGAAGCTAAGTGTGTGATTCATAGACATCGTTTCAATTGAAATGACGTCATGAATGACGATACGGCCGCTTGACCTTGGCCGTAATCGATGCCTTGGACAAATAATCATCGACTGGCGTAGCGAGGCCCCTTGTGGGATTTTCTTATGCTGACACCGTCGCGTCTTCGAAATTGAACTGCACTTGATACGTCACCAGACGCAGCCCTGGAATTGCCTTCGCCGCCCAACGCACGGGCTGCGGAAAGCCGCTTGCGACCAGAATCGCACGCGGCGCCGTACCCTCTTTCTCGCTGTACCAGCCAACGTAACGAGCAATCTGGCCAATCGAGGAATCCTTGGCCTCGCCAGCCTTCAACTCGATGATGACTGTCTGTCCATCCCGGTCTTTTGCGAGCAAGTCAAGGATGCCGACGTCGCTGCGCACCTGCCGCGACACCAACGTCAGGCCTGGCTCCAGCGAGTCGAGATGGCTGACGATTTGGTCCTCAAGGTCGCGTTCGAGGCTCAAGCTGCTTTCAACGTACTCAGTCAGCTCCTGTGGCGTCGATTCGTCGACCACGTCAGCGGCTAACTCGCTTGGCTCAAGACTGGAATCGAGCGTGAACACGACCCGCTTGCCCTTGACGTCGAGCGACGCACGTCGCCCAGCATCAAGCCAAGACTTTGCCCATGACCGACTTTCTTCTTTGTTTGTCCACATCGTCGGGTACTTCTTTGCTGAGTCGGCCAAGCCGCCAACGATGATTTTCTCTAGTTCATCGAATGACAGCGCGACTTGCGCTGCTTGGCTGGATGACAGGTACGGGGTGAGCGGAGCGTAATCGGTGTAGCGAGACATTGAAGCCTTTCTGCTTATATAAAAGTTGTACAGCGTGCGACTAAGCTACAGGCCCGGCCGCACTCTTGGCAACAAGAAACTAGTACCTCTACTATTTGCGTGCTGCCGCTAGGTCGCACACCTCTAGCAGTCCGTCGGCCACGCAGGTAAGCGCTTTGCGTTTTGCAGCCGGAAGACTCGTCGGGAACGTCTGCCATGGCGGGCTGTAATCTGTTTCTATAAACACGAGGTCGACTTTCCATTTGCCATTTGGCTGTGGATATAGCCGAACTTTGAAGCCCTCGATGGTTGCCGCCCACACTCCGCCGGTCTGCGGCTGCCAGTCCACTTGGGCCTGCTTGCGGTCCCTCAATCGCTGCTGATTCAAAAGCATTTTCGCGATTACGAGCATCTCGCCTGAAACGGCAATGTCTCCGGCCGACATTCGTTGGATGCTGCGCATGATTGCTGTATGCGTGCGGAAGTCCCCTAGGTTGCGCAGACGCCGAGCTAGCTCCGTGGGTTTCTCCTCAAGCTCAGCCAGCATTGCTTTGAATTGTTCGGTCCGGTCTGCGGGAGTTGTAATTTCATCCGGGTCAACGTCGTTGCTCTCAACTTGTTCTTCTGTCATCTGAACCTCCAACGGGTCGCTGCTTATGTCGTTAAATTATGCGACATAATGACGCCAATGTAAACGACATATTTTTTTATGGCTGCGGCTGCTATACGGAGCATGACCACCCAATTCCTTACCATTTCAATTGCGTTCGCCATTATCAGCCATCAGAGCCTCGATAAAGATTTGCCGCCCGCTCTTGCCCTTGTACTTACGCATTGGTGTGTGCCACCAACGAGTGGCCGGGTGCGGGGTAAAAGCGAAGCGGACATTCTGGTGCCGGTGAATTGACTCCCTTGCGGCGCCCCATGCCAGGACGCTTGAGAAAATCACAATTTCCGGGCTAAGAACTTCCAGTACTGAGTTCAACACCGCTGCACTATGGTTGCCCTGGAGGCATTCTGCCTACAGATGGTAGATTTCAGAGAAATGATTCCATAGGGAAATTATATTCCTACCAAGTCGGGCGGCAACTCGAATCTCCGACAGCGCGGCCCCTGAGCAAAACGACCG
>Ga0209901_1000283_pt1 | contig 23442 bp, 19 predicted proteins | sample OrgsoiDNA_201058_FD_185806 | JGI IMG/M metagenome (GOLD analysis project Ga0209901, IMG submission 185806) | Permafrost soil microbial communities from the Arctic, to analyse light accelerated degradation of dissolved organic matter (DOM) -... | ecosystem: Environmental > Terrestrial > Soil >...
CATCACTTTACATTCTTTGTAGTAACTTTTTGAACAGACTTATCCACAGTTTTAGTTTACTTTTTGCACTGTGTGATTTCTGGGCGATAAAGATTGTCAAAAAATAAATTACTGAATTTTAACAAAAAATATTTATATCGAAACGTTATGACGATCTCTTGCTCTTTTTTTTGCACTTGATTGCCAAAGCATTTTTATTTTTATGCACAGATAAAAAAGTGGCATTGTAACGTTTTAACCGTCCGCTTTATGCATCCCGCGGTAAACCCTTTTCTACTGCTCTAATCAGCCGTTTCGTCTGTGAAGACTGCACTTCAACCTGATTTTCAATGCGCCTTCCCAGCTGTTGCGCTATAGCCCACTCGATATGCTCATCCAGCAGACTATTTTCCCCTTGCCGTGTTTGCAGTGCCCATAGCACATTTTCAGCATAGGGTGCGTTGCCCAGCGCGACAGAAATATTCCGTAGCCAGCGTAAATGACCGATGCGGCGGATAGGCGAACCTTCTGTTATACGTAAGAATTTCTCCTCACTCCACCCGAACAGTTCAATCAGTTCCGGCGCATGTAAGGCGGCACGCGGGCTGAAATCTTCTTCGTCAGTCAGCTGTGAATAACGGTTCCATGGACAAATCAGCTGGCAATCATCACAGCCATAGATGCGGTTACCCATCAGTGGACGGAATTCTTCCGGGATGGCTCCTTCCAGTTCAATCGTCAGGTAGGAGATACAGCGGCGGGCATCCACAGTATAAGGCGCGACAATGGCGCCGGTCGGACAGGTTGTGATGCAGGCGACACACTTACCGCATTTTTCTTCCTGCGGCTGATCGACAGGCAGAGGCAAATCAATCAGTAATTCGCCAAGGAAAAACCAGGAGCCGGATTCACGGTTGAGAATAAGTGAGTGTTTACCAACCCATCCAATGCCTGCTTTCGCCGCCAGCGGACGCTCCATCATCGGGGCCGAATCGACAAAAGGCCGGAAAGTGATTTCTGTGCCATGCTTTTCCTGACCATCAACTGTTTGCGAATCAGCATGTTCAGTACACCAGGTCTGAATTTTGTCGCCGAGTTTCTTCAGGCGCTGCCGCAACACTTTATGATAATCGCGCCCGAGGGCGTAACGGCTGACGTAACCCAGTTCAGGGTTTTTCAGCGTTTTGGCAAAAGCGGCGTTGGCAGGCAGGTAATTCATCCGAACGCTGATCACCCGTAATGTGCCCGGCAGCAGTTCGTGAGGTCGCGCGCGCAGCATACCGTGGCGGGCCATCCATTCCATTTCGCCATGGTATTGTTTATCAAGCCATGCCTGCAATTTTGGCTCTTCAGCGGACAGATCTGTGTCGCAGATGCCGACTTGCTGAAAGCCAAAAGATTGGCCCCATTGCTTGATAAGCTGGGCCAGTTGAATGAGATCAAGAGGGAGTGTCATGACTAACCAAAGTGAAAAACGTAACGCGCTAAGTTTACCACATTCTGTCTTTTCTGCGGACTGGCTGCGGCAGGTGGAAAGCCAGGCGGCGCAGGAAACGGGTATCTCCTTGTTTACGCTGATGCAGCGCGCTGCGGCTGCGGCATTTCATCTGGCACGATCGGCCTTCCCGACTGCGCGGCACTGGCTGGTGTTGTGCGGGCATGGCAATAACGGTGGTGATGGTTATGAGGTGGCACGGCTCGCGCATGCGGCCGGTGTAAAGGTGACGCTGCTGGCAGTCAAAAGCGATAAGTCCTTACCCGAAGAAGCCCAATTGGCGAAGGACGCGTGGCTTAACGCCGGTGGTTCCGTGGGTGCCGACGATGCGCACTGGCCGTCAGACGTTGACTTGATTATTGATGGACTGCTCGGGACCGGTTTAACCTCCGCGCCACGGCCACCTTATGACACCCTGATTGCGGCTATCAACGCCTTTGGTGCACCGGTATTGTCACTGGATATTCCCTCGGGACTTGATGCACAAACGGGTACCGTGCCGGGTAACGCGGTATATGCCGCCGTGACGATGGCCTTTATCGCACTCAAGCCGGGTTTACTGACCGGTAAAGCACGTGACTACGTTGGCAAATTATATTGCGACGCTCTTGGTTTGCACCGCTGGCTGAGCGGGCACCCTGCGGTTTTACAGCGGCTTGACGCCACCCAGCTTGGCGACTGGTTACACCCGCGCCGACCATGCTCGCACAAGGGTGATCACGGTAATCTGCTGGTGGTCGGTGGCGATACCGGCTTCGCGGGTGCGATCCGTATGGCTGCCGAGGCGGCATTGCGCGCCGGAGCAGGCATGGTGCGAGTACTTACTCACAAACAACATGTCGGGCCGCTTTTGACCGCCAGACCTGAGCTGATGGTGCAGGAATTGAACGAAAAATCACTGGCAGACGGCCTGGAGTGGGCCGATGTGGTGGTCGTGGGGCCAGGGATGGGCCAAAAAGCCTGGGGCAAGGCGGCATTCAAACAGGTGGTTGAGAGTACAAAACCGGCCCTGTTCGATGCGGATGCGCTGAACTTGCTGGCAATCACACCGCAGAAGCGGCAAAATCGCGTGTTAACGCCTCATCCCGGCGAAGCGGCGCGTTTGTTGGGATGTTCAGTGAACGATATTGAGAGTGACCGCTTACTTGCAGTGCGAAAACTGACTGAACGTTACGGTGGTGTTGTGGTGCTTAAAGGCGCTGGCTCCCTGATTGCTCACGAGAGCGGCCCGATGGCGTTAGCTGATGTTGGCAACGCAGGAATGGCTACCGGCGGCATGGGTGACGTGCTTTCTGGTATCATTGGCGGGTTGTTAGCGCAGCAACTTTCACTGTTTGACGCAGCCTGTGCGGGTGCGGTGGTGCACGGCGCAGCCGCTGACCAGATAGCCCTTTACCAAGGGACGCGCGGTATGCTGGCGACTGATCTTTTAGCGGTAATTGCCCCGTTAGTTAATCCTGACCTGAAAAAAAAGATATCACCAAATGAATCAACTACAACTCTCTCTGCCGGACGAAGCGGCAACGCTTAAACTGGGTGCAACACTGGCCAAAGCGTGCACTGGTGCGACAGTTATTCATCTTTTCGGCGATTTAGGCGCCGGAAAAACCACTTTCAGCCGTGGATTTCTTCAGGCGCTCGGGCATCAGGGCAATGTAAAAAGCCCGACCTATACGCTGGTGGAGCCTTATCAGTTACATCCGATGGTGGTCTACCATTTTGATCTGTACCGTCTTGCGGACCCGGAAGAGTTGGAATTTATGGGCATTCGTGATTATTTTGCTCAGGATGCCATCTGTCTGGTGGAATGGCCGCAGCAGGGCGCTGGCGTCTTGCCTGAGCCTGATATTGAATTAACGCTGGAATATCAGCAGGATGGGCGTGTAGCGACGCTGAAAGCGGTTTCTGCTTCAGGAATTAGCCTATTGCATCTGGTACAACAGCAAGGATGATCGCGCGATGAGTAACGGCTTTAAAAAGATTTTCCTTACCACGACGCTATTTTTATCGTCAATTTTGCTGTTTGCTGCCGTGACATTATTGCCTGCGTCGGCAGCGGGCATGAAAAACATCAATGTTTCCAACGGATCCACTCAATCAACGATTACCATTACTTTTGATGGTAAGCCCGACTATGCCTTCTTCCCGCTGCATAACCCTGAGCGGGTAGTGATCGACGTCAAGCAAAGCGGCGTGATGAAAGGTCTGCCGCTGAACTTTAACGGTCAGAATTTGGTGAAGCGGGTACGTGCCAGTAATGCGCAGGATGCCCAAAGCCAGCGGCTGGTATTTGAGTTGACGCAAAAAGTGAAAACCAACGCGGTTACTGATCAAAATAGCGTGACGTTCACCATGGGCGCTGTCACTACGCCGTCAGCGCGACGTTCCGCTTCTCTCAATACGGTCACTTCTACCCCCTCGCCGAATGCGGCGTTGACGGCGAAAAATAATGTATCGAACCCTTTTGAGGGCAGCAAACTGACGGCAGTGACCAGCGGTCCGGCCTCGGACAATACCCCCACCCCCAGAACCAGTGGCAGCAGCAATGATAATCAGGTGATTGTGGCTATCGATGCCGGTCATGGTGGTCAGGATCCGGGCGCTATCGGTGGCAATGGCCTGAAAGAGAAGAATGTTACGATTGCCATCGCCCGCAAACTGGAAGCCAAACTGAATGCCGATCCGATGTTTAAACCGGCGATGACGCGTGATGGTGACTATTTTATCTCGGTCATGGGCCGTTCTGACGTGGCGCGTAAAAAAGGCGCGAACGTGCTGGTTTCTATTCACGCCGATGCTGCGCCAAACCGCAGTGCCACCGGCGCCTCGGTCTGGGTACTTTCCAACCGTCGCGCCAACAGTGAAATGGGTAACTGGCTGGAGCAGCACGAGAAGCAATCGGAGCTACTGGGTGGTGCCGGTGACATGCTGGCGAACACCGCCGCTGACCCTTACTTAAGTCAGGCCGTGCTGGATTTACAGTTTGGCCATTCCCAGCGTGTGGGTTATGACGTGGCGTCGAAAGTGCTGATTCAGCTGCGCCGCGTCGGTGCATTGCACAAAGCCAAACCTGAACATGCCAGCCTGGGTGTATTGCGTTCACCGGATATTCCTTCTTTGCTGGTGGAAACCGGCTTCATCAGTAATGGTAATGAGGAGCGGCTGCTTGGAAGCAGTGCGTATCAGGACAAAATTGCGCAGGCCATCTACTCTGGCCTGCGCAATTATTTCCTGTCACATCCGTTGCAATCCGGCCCAAAGGTCGAAAACCGACCGCTGCTGGCCTCAGCAACGGCGGTTGACAGCGGCGCTGGTAGCAACAGTTCAATGAGCCAGCCTGGGCCGGTTGAAGCAACGGCAGCCTCGGGCGGCGCAACGCAGATTCACCAGGTAAAACGTGGCGAAACGCTGATCGGAATTGCCGTAAACTATGGCACCACGGCGGGCGCGCTGAGTGACCTGAACAAGCTGAAGAAAGACGGCGTGTGGGTCGGTCAGCGGTTGAAAGTGCCTGCGGGTACCCAAGCCGTAGCGGCCAATAGCCAGAAAACGGCGGCGGTCAGTAAAACCACGGTGGCTAAAAAGAAAGCAGCGAAGCATAAAGTCACCCGGGGCGATACGTTGTCGGCAATTGCGTCGAAATACGGTGTCAGTATGAATGACATCAAAACGGCCAATCATATGAAATCTGGCGAGGTACAACTCGGCCAAACCTTAACCATTCCTCAGTCATAATTCGTGTCGTTAATTCCGGCGGATTGTGACACTTTATCTCTGGAGCCGTTATGTCGATTCAGGTTCTGCCCCCGCAATTAGCCAATCAGATAGCGGCGGGTGAAGTGGTGGAAAGACCGGCTTCGGTGGTGAAGGAGTTGGTGGAGAACAGTCTGGACGCGGGGGCAACGCGCATAGACATTGATATCGATCGCGGCGGTGCCAAACTTATCCGCATTCGTGATAACGGCTGCGGTATTGCTAAAGACGAGCTGGCGCTGGCGCTTGCTCGTCATGCCACCAGTAAAATCAGCTGCCTCGATGACCTTGAGGCAATCGTCAGCCTCGGTTTTCGCGGCGAAGCGCTGGCCAGTATCAGCTCGGTATCACGTCTTATGCTGACGTCGCGTACTGCAACACAACCCGAAGCCTGGCAGGCTTACGCCGAAGGCCGCGACATGGCCGTGACGGTCAAACCGGCGGCGCATCCGCAGGGTTCTACGGTCGAAGTGCTGGATTTGTTCTTCAACACACCCGCCCGTCGCAAATTTATGCGCACCGAGAAAACCGAATTTACTCATATTGACGAAGTGGTCCGGCGCATTGCACTGGCGCGTTTTGACGTGGCCATTAACCTCACGCACAACGGCAAACTGATGCGGCAATACCGCCCAGTGACCGATCCGGCACAATCATCGCGGCGACTGGCGGCGATCTGTAGCCCGACCTTTGTGCAGCACGCGCTTGAGGTGAAGTGGGAGCATGGCGATCTGGGGATCCGTGGCTGGGTCGCCGATCCGGCTGGATCGCGCAGCCTGAGTGACATGCAGTATTGCTACGTCAATAATCGCATGATGAAAGATCGTCTTATTAACCATGCTATCCGCCAGGCCTACCAGGATCAGCTGAAAGACGATCAGCAGCCTGCCTACGTGCTATATCTGGACGTCGATCCGCATCAGGTGGATGTGAATGTTCATCCGGCCAAACATGAAGTCCGTTTTCATCAGTCGCGCTTAGTACATGATTTTATCTATCAGGCTGTGATGACGGTGTTGCAGCAGGCCGCCAAACCTGACCTGCTCGCTGCAACGGCAGTCGATGAAGACGGTGTGGAAATTGATGTGCCGCGCTGGCAACCTGAAAACCGCCAGGCTGCGGGAGGGAATCACTTCTCTCAACCGGCCGCTAAGCGGGAAGCTGCATCACGACCGTCGCGGGAAAACGTCTTTCCTGAGACCTCGCGTGTCAGCCAGCCACGTGAGCCTGCGTATAAAGATGACAAACCCTCGTATACTCCGCCGCAGGGCAACGTGTATCAGCGCTTGCTGCAATCGACCGCGCAGTCGCTGAAAGTAGAGGAACCGCCAGCGACGCTGCCGGCCAAAATTTCGCATAACTCGTTGCCAGAATCGGCGCTTGATTCACACAGCCAGAGCTTCGGACGTGTCCTGACGGTATGCGCGCCGGAATATGCCCTGCTTGAGCGGGGAAAACAGCTGGTGCTGTTATCGCTGCCGGTGGCAGAGCGCTGGCTTAAAAGGGCGCAATTAACGCCGCCGGAAGAGGGACTGCGTCCGCAGCCTTTACTTATTCCGCTTAAGCTACAGATAACCAAAGAAGAAAGTGCCGCTTTTACCCGGCATCAGGCGTTGTTGCAAAGATCGGGCCTGGAGATGATGGTTGATCACCAGCATGTGACATTGCGCGCAGTACCTTTACCTTTACGCCAACAAAATTTACAAAAGTTGATACCCGACCTGTTAGGCTACCTTGCTGTTCAGCAGGAGGTGACTTCTGATGCGGTAGCCATGTGGTTTGCCCGCCACATTGGCAGCGATCACGACGTCTGGAACATCTCGCAAGCGATACAATTACTCACGGACGTAGAGCGTCTTTGCCCGCAACTGGTGAAATCGCCTCCGTCTGGTCTTCTGCAACCTGTTGATTTACAGCCTGCTCTGGCGGCGTTTAAGCGTGACTGACTTGAATACATATTCTTTACCTCCGGCGATCTTCATTATGGGGCCGACAGCCTCTGGTAAAACGGCTTTGGCGATCTCATTACTTGAGCATCTTCCTGTCGAAATCATCAGCGTGGATTCCGCCCTGATTTATCGCGGCATGGATGTCGGCACGGCTAAACCGACCGAAGTAGAATTACGTGAGGCACCGCACCGGTTGATCGACCTTCTCGACCCAAGCGAAGCTTACTCAGCGGCTGATTTTCGGGCTGATGCTTTACGCGAGATGGCTGAGATCACCGCTCGGAATAAAATTCCGCTGCTGGTCGGTGGCACGATGATGTATTTCAAAGCACTATTAGAAGGCCTTTCGCCGTTGCCCCCAGCGGATTCGGCTATTCGCCAGCGCATAGAAACACAGGCAGCAGAGCACGGATGGGACAGCCTTCATGACCAATTACGTGAGATAGATCCCGTAGCGGCAGTGCGAATTCATCCGAATGATCCGCAGAGACTGTCCAGAGCACTGGAAGTTTTTTATATTTCAGGTAAAACTTTAACGGAACTGACTAAAGTTTCGGGTGAATCGCTGCCGTACTCCGTGCATCAGTTTGCGATTGCACCGACCCGGCGTGAGTTGTTACATGAACGTATAGAACAGCGTTTTAGTCAGATGCTCTTGAACGGTTTTGAAGATGAAGTAAGAACGCTGATAGCTCGGGGCGACTTGCATACGGACTTGCCTTCCATGCGTTGTGTGGGCTATCGCCAGATGTGGTCATATCTTTCTGGTGAAACCGATTACGATGAGATGGTTTATCGTGGTGTTTGCGCGACACGACAGCTGGCCAAACGTCAGATGACATGGTTACGTGGCTGGGAGGGGGTTGAATGGCTGGACAGTGAAAAGCCAGACGAAGCCTTACGCCGTGTAATTCAGGTTGTTAGTGCATAGGTTGGGTGATTGTGTACAATTGATTAGTACTCAACGCGCAAATTTTTGATGTGTTTTATTTTCGAGCCTCTAGGCTCAAAGTTACAAACAACAAACTAATAAGGAAAAGATAGAATGGCTAAGGGGCAATCTTTGCAAGATCCGTTCCTGAACGCATTGCGTCGCGAACGTGTTCCGGTTTCTATTTATTTGGTGAATGGTATTAAGCTGCAAGGCCAGATTGAGTCTTTTGATCAGTTTGTCATTCTGTTAAAGAACACGGTAAGCCAGATGGTGTATAAACACGCGATCTCCACCGTTGTGCCTTCCCGCCCGGTTTCTCACCATAGTAATAATCCAAGCAGTGGTGGTACCAGCAATTATCATCAAGGTAGTACGCCTTCTGCGCAACCGCAGCAGGACAGCGATGACGCTGAATAAAGCGCATTGTTGGTCAACCACGACGGGGTTCATAAGTATTCCGATTATGCTTATGGGCCCCCGGCTGGCGGTTTTATCCCAAATGAGAGGTCACCAGCTTGTTTGACCGTTATGAAGCCGGTGAGCAGGCCGTACTGGTTCATATCTATTTCTCGCGAGACAAAGACACAGAGGACCTGAGCGAATTCGAATCGCTGGTATCTTCTGCAGGTGTAGAGACGTTGCAAGTCGTCACAGGTAGCCGTAAGGCTCCGCACCCTAAATACTTTGTCGGTGAAGGAAAGGCCCAAGAAATTGCAGATGCCGTTAAAGCAACTGGCGCGTCTGTTATCCTGTTTGATCATGCACTGACACCTGCCCAGGAGAGAAACCTGGAAGCGCTGTGCGAATGTCGCGTGGTCGATCGTACCGGATTAATTTTAGATATCTTTGCTCAGCGTGCACGAACTCACGAAGGTAAGTTACAAGTAGAATTGGCGCAATTACGCCACATTGCTACCCGACTGGTTCGCGGCTGGACACACCTTGAGCGTCAGGGGGGCGGTATCGGTGCCAGAGGTCCAGGGGAAACCCAACTCGAAACCGACCGTCGCTTACTGCGCGACAGGATCACGTTGATCCTCAGCAGGCTTGAGAAAGTCGCCAAACAGCGTGAACAGGGCCGTCGCTCGCGAATGCGCGCTGATATCCCTACTGTTTCACTGGTCGGCTATACCAATGCCGGTAAATCCACGCTGTTCAACCGTATTACTGAGGCTGACGTTTATGTGGCCGATCAGTTGTTCGCCACCCTAGACCCAACGCTGCGCCGCATTATGGTGGCAGATGTCGGAGAAACGGTGCTGGCGGATACCGTAGGGTTTATTCGTCACCTGCCCCACGATTTGGTTGCTGCTTTTAAAGCAACATTGCAGGAAACCCGACAGGCAACACTGTTACTGCATGTCATTGATGCAGCGGATATTCGCGTTGAGGAAAATATCGACGCGGTGAATACGGTGCTGGCAGAGATCGAAGCAGATGATATCCCTGTGCTGTTAGTGATGAACAAAATAGATATGTTGGATGACTTTGTCCCGCGTATTGACCGCAACGAGGAGAATTTACCGATCAGGGTCTGGCTTTCAGCCGTGACCGGTGAAGGTATTTCGTTGTTATTCCAGGCGTTGACGGAGCGTCTCTCGGGTGAAATAGCGCAGCATGAATTGCGTTTGCCACCAGAAGCAGGCCGCCTTCGTAGCCGTTTTTACCAGCTTCAGGCGATTGAAAAAGAATGGATTGAAGAGGATGGAAGTATCGGTCTCATGGTGCGAATGCCCATTGTTGACTGGCACCGCCTCTGCAAACAAGAGCAGGAACTGAGTGGTTATGTCCGCAACCAGAACCTGTCTGATTTGGCCTGAAGAACACCAATCATAGAATAATGGAGCTATAACATGGCGTGGAATCAGCCCGGTAATAACGGACAGGACCGCGACCCCTGGGGCAGCAGCAATAATAGCGGCAACTCTGGTGGAAATAATTCTGGTGGTAATAACAACAAAGGTGGCCGAGAACAGGGCCCGCCGGATCTGGATGACATCTTCCGTAAGCTCAGTAAAAAACTGAGTGGTTTCGGCGGTAAAGGATCGGGCAACGGTAACGGAACCGGTAATGCATCGGGTCCGCAAAATAGTATGAGTGGTCGTATTGTTGGCATCGCTGCGGTTGCGGTGGTGGTGATCTGGGCTGCCAGTGGTTTCTATACCATTAAAGAAGCCGAACGTGGGGTTGTCACCCGTTTCGGTAAATTCAGTCATCTGGTCCAGCCGGGTCTGAACTGGAAGCCTACCTTTGTCGATCAGGTTCGTGCAGTTAACGTCGAATCTGTCCGCGAGCTGGCTGCTTCTGGCGTCATGCTGACTTCCGATGAAAACGTTGTGCGCGTTGAGATGAACGTGCAGTACCGCGTCACCGATCCAGAAGCTTACCTGTACAGCGTAGCCAATGCTGATGACAGTCTGAGCCAGGCGACGGACAGTGCGCTGCGTGGTGTTATTGGTAAGTACACCATGGACAAGATCCTGACCGAAGGCCGTACCACGGTCCGTAGTGATACCCAACGTGTACTGGAAGAAACTATTCGCCCGTACAAAATGGGCATCACGGTGCAGGACGTTAACTTCCAGACGGCACGTCCGCCTGAAGAAGTGAAAGCCGCTTTCGATAATGCGATTGCCGCCCGTGAGAAAGAACAACAATCTATCCGTGAAGCAGAAGCGTATGCCAACCAGATTCAGCCGCAGGCGAATGGTGAAGCACAACGTAAGCTCGAAGATGCTAAAGCGTATAAAGATCGTACCGTTCTGGAGGCACAGGGTGAAGTGGCGCGTTTCGCCAAATTGTTGCCTGAATATAAAGCCGCACCGGAAATCACCCGTGAGCGTCTGTATATCGAAACAATGCAAAATGTTCTCAGCCATACCCGCAAAATTCTGGTGAGCGACAAGAGCAACAATCTGATGATGTTGCCTCTGGACCAAATGTTGCGTGGCGGTAACGCCGCAGCAGGTAAAGGGAGCGATCAGGGCGGGCTTCTGCCACCTAAATCGTCGACTTCACTGGGTAATTTGAACAACAGCAGTGCCAATAACAGCGGTTCCCGTTCGTCTGGCAGTGTCATGGACCAACGCCGTGCTGATGCACAGCGTGACGATACACTTCGCGTAGGGAGAGAATAACAATGCGTAAGTCATTTTTACTTATCGTCGTTGTGGTGCTGGTGGCGCTTTATGCTTCACTGTTTGTCGTTCAGGAAGGCGAGCGTGGCATCGTTCTGCGTTTCGGCAAAGTCCTTCGTGACGGCGAAAACAAACCGCTGGTTTATGCGCCAGGTTTACACTTCAAGGTGCCTTTTGTTGAATCAGTAAAAACTCTGGATGCGCGTATTCAGACCATGGACAACCAGGCTGACCGCTTCGTGACCAGCGAGAAGAAAGACCTGATCGTTGACTCCTATCTGAAATGGCGTATTAGCGATTTCAGCCGTTACTATCTGGCAACGGGCGGCGGTGACGTCTCTCAGGCCGAAGTGCTGTTGAAACGTAAACTGAGTGACCGTCTGCGTTCTGAGATCGGCCGTTTGGACGTGAAAGATATCGTGACCGACTCCCGTGGTCGTCTGACGCTGGATGTTCGTGACGCGCTGAACAACGGCTCGGCTGAAGAAGTGGAAGCCACGACAGAAGCTGATGACGCGATTGCCTCCGTGGCCAAACGTGTTGAGCAGGAAACCAACGGCAAACAGCCTGCGGTGAACCCGAACAGCATGGCGGCTCTGGGTATTCAGGTCATCGATGTTCGTCTCAAGCAAATCAACCTGCCGCAGGAAGTGTCCAGCGCAATCTACGATCGTATGCGTGCTGAACGTAATGCGGTTGCTTTGCGCCACATCTCTCAGGGTCTGGAAGAAGCTGAGAAATTGCGTGCAACAGCTGACTACGAAAGAACCCGTACTGTGGCAGAAGCTGAACGTACAGCGCGTATTACCCGCGGTGAAGGTGATGCAGAAGCGGCCAAACTGTTTGCTGATGCATTCAGCCAGGATCCAGACTTCTATGCCTTCATCCGTAGCCTGCGTGCTTATGAAGAGAGCTTCAGCAGCGGTAACGACGTGATGGTGATGAGCCCGGACAACGACTTCTTCCGCTTTATGAAGTCGCCGGATAAAACCAAACCGTAATGGTTTGTCGTTAGCCAAAAGGCCCTTAACCGGGCCTTTTGTTTTATGTGGACCCAATAAGCACACTGAGAAACCGCAAAATGAACTCGAGTATTTGGTTAGCCTTGGGGTTGGTTTTGGTTCTGGAAGGTTTGGGGCCGATGCTTTATCCGAAAGGATGGAGAAAAATGATCCAATCTATGACTCAGTTGCCCGACACTGTTTTACGTCGCTTTGGAGGGGCACTTGTGGTCGCCGGCTTCGTAATTTACTACATGTTGCGTAATCAGGTCGGCGGTTGAGGGTTTGTTACTTAATCGCTGTCACTTCTTGCTTTGATGCGTAGCACGTATTCCAAATTTTTCACGCAACCGTATGCTAAAAGTACTGGAAACACAGGATTGAGATGTTAGAATCCTTTTTTAAGCAACCTGGTGATTCTTGAGATGGGTAAGAACGTCGTCGTACTCGGCACTCAATGGGGTGATGAAGGGAAAGGCAAGGTCGTCGACCTGCTGACTGAACGGGCTAATTATGTTGTGCGCTATCAGGGCGGTCACAACGCCGGTCACACTCTGGTTATTAACGGTGAGAAAACCGTTCTTCATTTAATTCCTTCTGGCATTCTGCGTGAAAACGTCATTAGCATCATCGGCAACGGTGTTGTGCTGGCGCCTGACGCTTTAATGAAAGAAATGGGCGAACTTGAAGCTCGTGGCATCCCTGTACGCGAACGTCTGTTACTCTCTGAAGCTTGCCCGCTTATCCTGCCTTACCATGTCGCATTGGACATGGCGCGCGAAAAAGCGCGTGGCGATAAAGCTATCGGCACTACCGGTCGTGGCATCGGCCCGGCTTATGAAGATAAAGTTGCCCGTCGCGGTCTGCGCGTTGGTGACCTCTTCAACAAAGAAACTTTCGCTATCAAGCTGAAAGAAATCGTTGATTACCATAACTTCCAGTTAGTGAACTACTACAAAGTGGAAGCGGTTGATTACCAGAAAACGCTTGATGATGTGATGGCTATTGCCGACATCCTGACTGCGATGGTGGTTGACGTGTCCGAACTGCTGGACGGCGCGCGTAAGCGTGGCGATCTGATCATGTTCGAAGGCGCACAAGGCACTCTGCTGGACATCGACCACGGTACCTATCCGTACGTAACATCTTCCAATACCACCGCAGGCGGTGTCGCTACCGGTTCTGGTATTGGTCCACGTTACGTCGACTATGTGCTGGGCATCGTGAAAGCCTACTCCACCCGCGTGGGTGCAGGTCCGTTCCCCACTGAACTGTTCGATGAAACCGGCGAGTTCCTGCGTAAGCAAGGTAACGAGTTTGGTGCGACCACCGGTCGTAGCCGTCGCTGTGGCTGGCTGGATATCGTAGCAGTACGTCGCTCCGTGCAGATCAACTCCCTGTCTGGTTTCTGTCTGACCAAACTGGACGTATTGGACGGCCTGAAAGAAGTGAAGCTGTGTATCGGTTACCGCATGCCTGATGGCCGCGAAATGACGACGACACCGCTGGCAGCAGAAGGCTGGGAAGGTATCGAGCCAATCTACGAAACCATGCCGGGCTGGACCGAAACCACCTTTGGCGTGAAAGAAGTCGATAAGTTGCCACAAGCAGCACGTGACTACATCAAGCGTATCGAAACGCTGACTGAAGTGCCGATTGATATCATTTCTACCGGCCCGGATCGTAGCGAAACCATGATCCTGCGCGACCCGTTTGACGCATAACAGACTCGTCTGTTGGCTGCAAATGCCGCAATAGAATCCAAACCGGGCCTCATGCCCGGTTTGTTTTTTTCTACCCGCCTGCGCTTGTTTACTTTCCATAAAGCATCCACTATCTAAATGATTAGCCGCAAACTTCGTGGCTGGTTTATCATCTAATAGCAAATTTAAACAATCTTCTTCACCCTGTTGTCATAGTTGACGTAGAAAGACCGGGTAAACTACCACCCAGAGGTATGTGTGCAGTTAACGAGTTTTACTGATTATGGTTTGAGGGCACTGATTTATATGGCGTCGTTGCCAAATAATCAGATGACCAACATTTCGCAGGTCACCGAGGTCTATGGTGTATCGCGAAATCATATGGTGAAAATCATCAATCAGTTAAGCCGGGCCGGGTTGGTCACTGCGGTACGGGGTAAGAACGGGGGTATTAAGCTGGGTAAACCCGCTGAAACCATCCGTATTGGTGATGTGGTGCGTGAACTTGAACCTTTGACGCTGGTGAATTGCGCAGGGGATTTCTGCCATATCACGCCCGCTTGCCGACTTAAGCAGGTATTACATACTGCTGTTGAACATTTTCTTGATGAGCTGAATGAATACACTCTGGCTGACATGGTCAGGGACAATTCACCGCTCTACAAATTATTGCTTGTTGAATGAAAGAGTTTCAACAAACTGCTGATGACAACGGAGGAACCGCTATGTCACAAGATCCATTCCTGGAACGAGAAGCAGAAAAATACGAATCACCCATTCCGAGTCGTGAATTTATTCTTGAGCATCTCGCCAAACGTGAAACCCCAGCCAGCCGTGAAGAGTTGGGTAATGAACTGAATTTATCGGGAGAAGAAGCGCTGGAAGCCTTGCGCCGCCGCTTGCGTGCCATGGAGCGTGATGGCCAGTTAGTCTTCACCCGTCGCCAGTGCTATGCGCTGCCAGAACGTCTTGACCTGCTGAAAGGCACCGTAATCGGTCACCGTGACGGTTACGGATTCCTGCGTCTTGAAGGCGTGAAAAAAGACGATGTTTATCTGTCTGCTGAACAGATGAAAATGTGTATCCACGGTGACGTGGTACTCGCGCAGCCTATTGGTACTGACCGCAAAGGCCGCCGCGAAGCCCGTATCGTTCGCGTCGTGGTGCCTAAAGTCAGCCAGATCGTTGGCCGTTACTTTACGGATGCCGGTGCCGGTTTTGTGGTACCGGACGACAGCCGTCTGAGCTTTGATATCCTGATCCCGGCCGAGGCCATTAACGGCGCGCGCATGGGCTATATGGTCGTGGTTGAGCTGACTCAACGGCCAACGCGCCGTACTAAAGCGGTCGGTAAAATCGTCGAAGTACTCGGCGACAAAATGGGCACCAGCATGGCGGTCGATATCGCACTGCGCACCCATGAAATCCCGCACGTCTGGCCACCGCAGGTGCTTAAACAGGTTGAAGGCCTGAGCGAGCAGGTACCGGAAGAGGCCAAAAAAGGCCGCGTTGATTTGCGCAACTTGCCGCTGGTCACCATTGATGGTGAAGATGCCCGCGACTTTGATGACGCCGTATTCTGTGAGAAAAAACGCGGCGGAGGCTGGCGCTTATGGGTTGCCATTGCTGACGTGAGCTACTATGTCCGCCCTGGCACTGCACTTGATGACGAAGCCCGCAGCCGCGCGACGTCCGTCTATTTCCCGTCGCAGGTTGTGCCGATGCTGCCGGAAGTGCTGTCCAACGGCCTTTGCTCGCTCAACCCGCAGGTTGACCGCCTCTGTATGGTCTGCGAAATGACCATTTCTGCGCAGGGCAAACTGACCGGTTCGAAATTCTATGAAGCGGTGATGAGTTCTCACGCCCGCCTGACATACAACAAAGTCTGGCGCATTATCGAAGGCGACGAAGAGCTGCGTGAGCATTACAACCCGCTGGTGCCGCACCTGCTGGAGCTTCACACTCTGTACAAAGCACTGGATCAGGCGCGTGCAGAGCGTGGCGGTATTGCTTTCGAAACCGAAGAAGCCAAATTTATCTTCAACGCTGAACGCCGTATCGAACGTGTCGAACCGACCGTGCGTAACGACGCTCACAAACTGATTGAAGAGTGCATGATCCTCGCGAACATCGCGGCGGCACGCTTTGTTGAAAAACACAACGAGCCTGCGCTGTTCCGTGTTCATGACCGTCCAAGCGATGATCACATCTCGGCGCTGAAAAGCGTGTTGGGGGAATTGGGTCTGGTGATGGGCGGCGGTTTGAAGCCTGAGCCAAAAGATTACGCCAAAATTATGGATGAACTGGCAGATCGCCCGGATCGTGAAATGCTGCAAACCATGCTGCTGCGTTCGATGAAACAGGCGATTTATGACCCGGAAAACCGCGGTCACTTCGGTCTGGCCCTCCAGTCATACGGTCACTTTACGTCACCAATCCGTCGTTATCCTGACCTCGCGCTGCACCGCGCCATCAAGTATTTGTTGGCGAAAGAGCACGGCACGTTGAAAGATCGCTGGACGCCAACTGGCGGCTGGCATAGCGAATATAATGACATGCTGCAATTGGGCGAGCATTGTTCGATGGCAGAACGCCGTGCGGACGAAGCGACCCGTAACGTGGCTGACTGGCTGAAGTGTGACTTCATGCAGGATCACGTCGGCGAAGTTTTCAACGGCATCATCGCCAGCGTTACCGGCTTCGGTTTCTTTGTGCGGCTCAATGATCTGTTTATCGACGGTCTGGTTCACGTCTCTACGTTGGATAACGACTACTACCGTTATGACAACATCGGCCAGCGTTTGGTCGGCGAGTCTTCCGGGATGGTTTATCGACTCGGGGATACTGTTGAGATCCGCGTTGAAGCTGTGCACATGGACGAGCGTAAAATCGACTTCGCGCTGGTTTCCAGCAGCCGCAAGCCACGCGGTGAAGGCAAAACGGCCCGCGATCGTGCTAAGAATCCGGGTGAGCGTACTATGCGTCCGAACGGCCCTGCCAACGCTGGGCGTCGTCGTACTGGTAAGAAAAGTGCGAATTTCGAGCCAGACAGCGCATTCCGTAAAGACGATGTGAAAGCGGCAAAACCCGCCAAGACCGCCAAGCCGAAGAAAGAGAAAGCGGTGAGTGCAGTCGGCAAAGATGGCAAACCGAAGAAAGTCAAAAAGCCTTCTGACCAGACGCAAAAAATCGCGTCAGCCACCAAAGCCAAACGTGCAAAGAAAAAGCCGGAACAGAGTTAACGGCCTTTGCCTCACGGCTCCGGGCGATGATTTATTCACTGATGCTTTTTTCAGTCGATGATAGAATCGCCCGCAACCTTAGTTAAATTGCGGACAGCATGCTGTCCGCAAGTCTATTTTAAAGAGCATCATGAGCGAAATTATTTACGGTATTCATTCCGTTAAAGCCTTACTCGACACCGATCCGCAGCGCTTTCTGGAAGTGTTCATTCTGAAAGGCCGTGATGACAAACGTCTGAAGCTGCTGATCGATGAGCTGGAAGCCGGCGGTATTGTGATTCAGGTCGCGAACCGCCAGTGGCTGGACGAGAAGTCCGAAGGCGCTGTGCATCAGGGGATTATTGCCCGCGTGCGCGAAGGGCGTCAGTATCAGGAAAATGACCTGCCTGCGCTGCTGGAAAGCTTAGACAGCCCGTTCCTGCTGGTGCTGGATGGCGTGACGGATCCACATAACCTCGGGGCTTGCTTGCGTACTGCCGATGCGGCCGGTGTGCATGCGGTGATTGTGCCGCGCGACCGTTCTGCCAAGCTCAATGCGACCGCCAAAAAAGTCGCCAGCGGTGCTGCGGAAAACGTGCCGGTGATCAACGTGACCAATCTGGCCCGTACTCTGCGCGTGTTGCAGGAGCACAATGTCTGGATCGTCGGCACGGCCGGTGAAGCGGACCACACTCTGTTTCAGAGCAAAATGACCGGCCCGATGGCGCTGGTGATGGGCGCAGAAGGCGAAGGTATGCGCCGTCTGACCCGTGAACATTGCGACGAGTTGATCAGCATCCCGATGTCCGGTTCTGTCTCTTCCCTGAACGTCTCTGTGGCGACCGGCGTCTGTCTGTTTGAAGCCGTGCGTCAGCGGGCACTGAAAGCCTGATTTCAGGCACACTCTGTCTGATACCAAAACGGGAGCCTCAGGGTTCCCGTTTTACATTCCCGCCTTTGTGATCCATCCGCCTGTTAATCCCTCAATTTTTACCATACTTGATCCCATCGTGATTTTGCCCTTAACAACCCGGCAGGGAGAACATTATGGAATGGGAAACACATCGGGTTTTTAATCAGCCTAAACCGCTAAGTAACAGCAATTTATTTCTCTCCGACTCGCCGCTGCGCGAAGCCGTGAACCGCCAGCAGGCCGGATGGGATACTGATGTCCTGGCTTCACTTGGCCAGCAGCTTGGTTCGGCTGAGTCTCTGGAACTCGGGCGACTGGCCAACGTTAACCCGCCTGAACTGCTGCGTTTTGACGCCACCGGTGAGCGTCTTGATGAGGTGCGTTTTCATCCGGCCTGGCATTTGCTGATGCAGGGGCTGATTGCCAACCGGGTGCATAATCTGCCGTGGGAAGAGGAGGCCAGAATAGGGTCTTCCGTTGCCCGCGCCGCCCGTTTTATTCTGCACGCGCAGGTTGAGGCGGGCACTTTATGCCCGATAACCATGACCTTCGGCGCGATTCCGTTACTCCAGAAAACTCTTCCGGCTGAATTCAGTCATTGGCTGACGCCGTTGCTCTCTGACCGCTATGATCCGCATTTACACGCCGGCGCGCAGAAAAAAGGGGTGCTGATTGGTATGGGGATGACGGAAAAACAGGGCGGATCAGACGTGCTGAGTAACACCACGCGGGCCACTGCGCTGGAAGGGCGCGGCCCCGGTAAAGCCTACCGGCTGATCGGTCATAAGTGGTTTTTCTCCGTTCCGCAAAGCGATTCTCATTTGGTTCTGGCGCAGGCAGACGGCGGGTTGTCGTGCTTTTTCCTGCCGCGCGTTTTACCGGATGGCGAACGCAATGCCATTCATATCGAACGGCTGAAGGACAAACTGGGGAACCGGTCCAATGCCAGCAGCGAAGTGGAGTTCCGCAATGCTACCGCCTGGCTGTTGGGCGAGGAAGGTGAGGGCATACGTCACATTCTGCAGATGGGCGCTCATACGCGGTTTGACTGCGCGCTGGGCAGCCATGCCATGATGCGCCGAGCGCTGTCGGTGGCGCTCTATCACGTCTTCCAGCGTCAGGCTTTTGGTAAGGCGCTGGTGGAACAGCCGATAATGCGCCAGGTCATGAGCAAAATGGCGCTGCGTCTCGAAGGTCAGACACAAATATTGATGCGGCTGGCAGCCGCGACCGGTGCGCCTCACAACCCCGGCGAGCAGGTACTGAGCCGTTTACTGACCCCGGCGGCTAAATTCGAAGTTTGCCGCCAGGGGATGCCATTTGTCGCTGAGGCCATGGAAGCGCTGGGGGGCATTGGCTATTGCGAAGAAAATGAACTGCCGCGCCTGTACCGCGAGATGCCGGTGAACAGTATCTGGGAAGGTTCAGGCAATATCATGTGTCTCGATGTGCTGCGCACGCTGAAAAAACTGCCCGCTGCCGCTGAAATGTTACAGCAGATAGTGCATCAGACACGTGGTCAAAACCGCTTATTCGATCGCGCGTCGCGTCAGCTGCTACAGCGTTTACGTGCGCCGGAAGAAGCACAGGCGCGCTGGTTGACGTCACAAATTTTCAACTTATGCACTGCTGCACAGATGCTGGAGTTTTCCCCGCCGCCGATGGCGGACGCGTGGTGCAGGATGGTGCTGGATGAGCGCGGAGAAACTCTGCTGCCAGAAAGGCTATGTCAGCAATTGTTAAACAGGGCGATCGGGGCTGAATAAGGATTAACGGTACAGCGTGGCCTGGGAATACCAGCGGCCCGGAACAATGGTTTCACTGTTAAACATGATCACGTAATAACGCGCACCTGCGGCGTCGGCCTTACGCTGGATCTCGGCTTCGACGTCCATCGGACTACCGATAGCCTCAGCGGTAATGTTGCCTATTTTGGTTAACGTCGACGTCTGCGCCCGGGTGATCTCCTGCGCTTTTGCCGTGGGTGCCGGAGGTGGGACGGGGGTGGTTTGCATCATATTACTGCATCCGCTGAGTGCAGCCAGTAACAACACCAGGGCAGGAATTCTGAGTGGTTTCATCGTGAGATCCGGTAAAAGGGCAATAATCAGAGTGTAGCTCTTTCACTGGCCGGCTGGCGAGTCTGCGCGGCGGTTATTGCCGCGCGACTCACTCTGTTATCGATCGGAAATTTTAAATACGCTGACCAGTTGTGCAAGGTGGCGACCCTGCTCACTGAGCGCCGCCGCCGTTTGCTGTGAGTTTTCTACCAGCGTGGTATTCTCCTGCGTCGCTTTGCCGATCTGCATGATGGCAATGTTCACCTGTGAAATCCCCGATGACTGCTCGTGGGATGCCACATCAATATCGCTCATCAGTACTTTCACCTGACGGATCCCTTGCAGGATATTGCTCATATTTTCCTTGGTTTTGGCCGCGCTCTGATGGCCGTCTTCCACTTTGCTCAGAGAATCGGCGACCAGATTTTCGATCTCTTTCACCGCGTTTGAGCTGCGTTGCGCCAGCGCACGGACCTCTGCGGCCACGACGGCGAAACCACGCCCATGCTCACCGGCTCTGGCAGCCTCTACGGCGGCATTAAGCGCCAGGATGTTGGTTTGGAAGGCAATGCCTTCAATGACCGTCGTGATGTCCGCAATACGCGTTGAGGCGTGTCTGATGGCCTCCATACTTTCGACAGACTGATTCACCGCGTCGGCGCCGATCGTTGCCGCAGTGTCGGTCTGCTGCACCCACTGCGTGGCCTGTGTGGCGTTGTCTGCCGTGTTCTGAACCGTGGCGGTGATCTGTTCCATGCTGGCTGATGTTTCTTCCAAACTGCTGGCCTGTGTGCCGATCTGCTGATTGATCTGATCGCTGTCAGACGCCAGCCCTTGCGTGTTGTGCATGATTTCAGACGACACTAGCCGCACCTCGCCGACAATCTTCTCCAATCCGTGCCCGATGCCGTCGATGGCATGCATGAGTGCGCCAATCTCATCGATACGCTGGGTTTGTGCCCGCGCGCGGAGGTCACCGCTGGCATATTGCTGGGCGATGTGTACCACGTCGCTGAGCGGTCGGCTGACCAGTTTGCGGGTCAGCCAGATAAATAGCGCTGCGAAACAGGCCAGCGCCAACAGACTTATCATGAGGAAATGATTTCGCGAGTTGTTGACCTGCTCTATCAGGCTGTCTTTATCGGTGCTGCCGACGACGACCCAGTGCCAGGCGGGCACATTGGCATAAACAATAAATTGTTGGTGCTGGCTGGATGCATCGGTGTATTCACGTTCGCCGCGCGGTTGTGACATCACCTCTGGCAACACGCCTTCAGGCCACGATGGTGCTTTACCTTCGTCGGTAGCATGTACCAAATACTTGCCGAGATCATTGCCCGGCGCGCTGTTGAGCACGAAGAAATAGCCCTGGCCACCGATGCGCTTCGACAGGATCTTGACCCGCAGGTTGGCGTATTCCTGGGTGATATCGACACCAACGAACAGAATACCGATCACGCTGCCCTGGGCGTCGCGCACCGGCTGATATTTGGTGATGTATTTTTTGCCGAACAGCGTGGCCAGCCCGCTAAAGGATTGTCCTGACATTATCTTCACGTATGCCGGGCTGGTGTTGTCGAGCAGCGTGCCGAGGGCGCGGGTGCCATCTTGTTTCTTGAGCGAGGTCGTCACGCGAATGAAATCATCGCCACGCCGGGCGAACACTGTTGAAATCGCCCCCGTACGTGCCAGAAAATCATCCGGGATTTTACTGTCCAAATTCAGCGTATTACCGCCTGCTTTGATCACCGGCGAAGACTGATCGCCTACCATGGCGGGATTACGCGTATCCAGTTCGAAATTTTCCGGCAGGAAATGGCTGAATAAACGCGTGTAGTTGTCAACTTCGGCATTCAGGCTGGCATTAACCATTTCGATCATGTCTACCACGCCAGTGACCTGTTCAGAAATCGCGTTCACCGCCAGCGCATTGACCTGCTTCCCGGCGGAGTGGGTCAGTGACAAAGTGAAAATAATAAATAAGGTTCCTACCAGCAGGGAAGCAATGCTGGCCAGTTTTGCGCCTATGCTCCAGCGACGAAATGAACGTATTGATGCCATATTCATGTTTTTTCCGTTAACTTCTGATAGCGCAATAACGGCGGAAAACGGGAAAGGATTAACGATCAAATGTAACCGCTTATTTCTTCAAAAATTGATTTCAGTCAAAGTGATAAAAATAAATATGTGAATTCGATTTAAAATCGGCAAGACGTAAAAGCGTCGATTTTGAATAATGGGTTATAAATCATGCCAAAATGGGAGTGGTAGCTTTTGCCAATGAGGATAAAATAGCGCTCTTGCCGGGTTTTTATCCCCATTGATTGAAACGGGAGTGGGTCTGATGATTGAGATGTATCAGGAAGAAGTGGAGGGAATACAGGTGATCCACGCGGTTCCTGCGGGGCAGTATCATCATTCGCTACCGACCATTTTCTTCTACCATGGGTTTACCTCGTCGAAAGAAATCTACTCTTATTTTGGCTATATGTTGGCGCAGGCGGGGTTTCGGGTGATTTTGCCGGATGCACCGCTGCATGGCGCCAGAGCCGACGGCGATGCAGCGCGGCTTATGGCCACTTTTTGGGATATCTTGCAAAGCAATGTCGATGAACTGGCGATACTCCAACAGACTTTTGTTAGTCGTGGTTTGGCCGACGTTCATCGTTTGGGGGTAGGGGGCGTATCAATGGGGGGCATGACCACCATGGCCTCTCTGGTGCGTTTTCCGTGGATAAAAGTTGCCGCCTGTCTTATGGGGTCGGGTTACTTTACTGCATTATCGGAACACCTTTTCCCGGCTTATGACGTTGAAGATGTTGCGCAGCGTGACGCTTTCGAACTTGCCCATGCGCCGCTGTTGAGCTGGGATATCAGCGGCAAAACTGTGCAGTTAGCCAAACGTCCGCTGTTTGTCTGGCACGGAGAAGCCGATGACGTTGTGCCCTTTGGCGAAAGTCAGCGACTGCGTGAAGAGATGGTCGCCAGCGGGCATGACGCTAATCTGACGTTTATTGCTGAGCCGGGCATGAAACACAAAGTGAGTGTTCATGCGTTGACCGAAGCCACGGCTTTCTTCCGTCGTCACCTGTGAAAACGGGTCGGCTGGCCTCGAGATAATTAATCAATCTTATTCCTTGAATTCCCCACAGGCTGTACATATAATTGCGCGTCATTTTTTCGACCGCACACATAACACGTTCCTTGCTTCCATGGGCCGCGGTTGACCCTGACAGGAGGCTGAATAATCCGTAAGGAGCAATTCTATGCGTCATTACGAAATCGTATTTATGGTAC
>Ga0209901_1000284_pt1 | contig 23375 bp, 19 predicted proteins | sample OrgsoiDNA_201058_FD_185806 | JGI IMG/M metagenome (GOLD analysis project Ga0209901, IMG submission 185806) | Permafrost soil microbial communities from the Arctic, to analyse light accelerated degradation of dissolved organic matter (DOM) -... | ecosystem: Environmental > Terrestrial > Soil >...
CGCATCAGAAGTCACCTCCTGCTGAACAGCAAGGTAGCCTAACAGGTCGGGTATCAACTTTTGTAAATTTTGTTGGCGTAAAGGTAAAGGTACTGCGCGTAATGTCACACGCTGGTGATCAACCATCATCTCCAGCCCGGATTTTTGCAACACCGCCTGGTGGCGGGTAAAAGCCGCACTCTCTTCTTTGTTAATCTGCAACTTAAGCGGAATAAGTAAAGGCTGCGGACGCAGGCCCTCTTCCGGTGGCGTGAGTTGCGCCCGTTTCAGCCAGCGTTCTGCAACTGGCAATGACAATAGCACCAGCTGTTTTCCCCGTTCGAGCAGAGCAAACTCCGGTGCGCACACTGTCAACACCCGTCCAAAGCTCTGTATGTGTGAGTCCAGCGCTGACTCGGGAAGTTGATTATGGGATATTTTGGCCGGAAGCGGCGGCGCAGGCTCTTCAACATTCAGCGCTTGCGCGGTTGACTGAAGCAAGCGCTGATACACATCGCCCTGCGGCGGAGTATAAGACGACCTATCATCTTTATGCACTGGTTCACGTGGCTGGCTGATGCGTGCAGTAGCAGGGAAGACATTTTCCTTTACCGGCCGTGGCGCGGCATCCCGCTTGCTCGCAGGTTGTGAGAAGTGGTTTCCCCCTGCGGCTTGACGGTTCTCAGGCTGCCAGCGCGGTGCATCAATTTCTACCCCATCTTCGTCTACCGGATTAACCGTGCCCAGTGCTGGTTTCGCCGCCTGCTGTAATACCGTCATCACAGCCTGATAGATAAAATCATGTACTAAGCGAGACTGATGAAACCTTACTTCATGTTTGGCGGGATGGACATTGACATCCACCTGATGTGGATCGACGTCCAGATAAAGAACATAGGCCGGCTGCTGATCATCTTTCAACTGCTCCTGATAAGCCTGACGGATCGCATGATTAATAAGGCGATCCTTCATCATCCGATTGTTCACATAACAATATTGCATGTCGGTCAGGCTACGCGATCCGGCAGGGTCAGCAACCCAGCCACGGATCCCCAAATCGCCATGTTCCCACTTCACCTCCAGCGCATGCTGCACAAAGGTCGGGCTGCAGATGGCCGCCAGTCGTCGGGATGATTGTGCAGGATCGGTAACAGCACGGTATTGCCGCATCAGTTTACCGTTGTGTGTCAGGTTTATCGCCACGTCAAAACGCGCGAGCGCAATACGCCGGACCACTTCATCAATATGGGTAAATTCGGTCTTTTCAGTGCGCATAAACTTGCGCCGCGCGGGGGTGTTGAAGAAGAGGTCCAAGACTTCCACGGTAGATCCCTGCGGATGGGCCGCCGGTTTTACCGTCACTGCCATTTCGCGCCCTTCCGCGTAAGCCTGCCAGGCCTCGGGCTGCGTGGCGGTGCGCGAAGTCAGCATCAGACGCGATACTGAACTGATACTGGCCAGCGCCTCACCGCGAAAGCCGAGGCTGACAATCGCCTCAAGATCATCGAGGCAGCTGATTTTACTGGTAGCATGGCGAGCAAGGGCCAGAGCCAGTTCGTCTTTACCGATGCCACAGCCGTTATCGCGAATGCGGATAAGTTTGGCACCACCGCGATCAATATCAATATCTATTCGCGTTGCACCCGCATCCAGACTGTTTTCCACCAACTCCTTCACCACCGAAGCCGGTCTTTCAACAACCTCACCTGCCGCAATCTGATTGGCTAATTGTGGGGGCAGAACCTGAATCGGCATAGCGACTCCAGAGCTAAATGGCCAAAACCCGGTACGACGACGCGGGCTATGACTGCGGAATAGTTAACGTTTGGCCGAGTTGCACCTCGCCAGACTTCATATGATTGGCCGTTTTGATGTCATTCATACTGACCCCGTATTTCGAAGCAATTGCCGACAGCGTGTCGCCGCGGGTGACCTTATGCTTCGCGGCTTTCTTTTTGGCGGCGGTTTTACTGACTGACGCCGTTTTAAGACTGTTTGCCGATACCGCTTGAGTACCTGCAGGAACTTTCAGCCGCTGTCCGACCCAAACCCCCTGTTTCTTCAACTTGTTCAGATCACTCAATGCACCTGCCGTGGTGCCATATTTAACGGCAATGCCGGTCAGGGTTTCGCCGCGTTTGACCTGATGAATCTGCGTTGCCCCCCCCGAGGCTGCAGTGGCTTCTACCGGGCCAGGCTGACTCATTGAACTGCTGTTGCCAACGTTGGTGTCAACCGCCGTTGCCGTGGCCAGCAACGGTCGGTTTTCGACCTTTGGGCCGGATTGCAACGGATGCGCCAGGAAATAACTACGCAGGCCTGAATAGATAGCCTGAGCAATTTTCTCCTGATACGCACTGCTTCCAAGCAGCCGCTCCTCATTGGCATTACTGATAAAGCCGGTCTCCACCAGCAAAGAAGGGATATCTGGCGAACGCAGCACGCCCAGACTGGCGTGTTCTGGCTTCGCCTTGTGCAACGCGCCGACGCGGCGCAGTTGAATCAGCACTTTCGACGCCACGTCATATCCGACGCGTTGCGAATGACCAAACTGTAAATCCAGTACTGCCTGACTTAAATAGGGATCGGAAGCCGTGTTCGCCAGCATGTCCCCGGCACCACCGAGTAATTCGGATTGCTTCTCATGCTGCTCCAGCCAGTTCCCCATCTCACTATTGGCACGACGGTTGGACAGAACCCATACCGAGGCTCCGGTCGCACTGCGGTTTGGTGCAGCATCCGCGTGAATCGAGACCAGTACGTTCGCCCCTTTTTTACGCGCCACGTCAGAACGCCCCATGACCGAGATAAAATAGTCACCATCACGCGTCATCGCAGGCTTAAACATCGGATCGGCATTCAGTTTGGCTTCCAGTTTACGGGCGATGGCAATGGTGACGTTTTTCTCTTTTAAGCCATTGCCGCCGATAGCGCCGGGATCCTGACCACCATGGCCGGCATCGATAGCCACAATCACCTGATTGTCACTGCTGCTTCCACTGGTGCGGGGAGTTGGCGTGTTATCCGAAGCGGGACCACTGGTAACGGCAGTAAGCTTACTGCCACCAAAAGGATTGGATTCGCTGTTTTTCGCCATCAAAGCCGCATTGGGAGACGGCGTTGATGTCACGGTACTCACCGGAACAGAACGTTGCGCTGGTGCAGCGGCAGCCGCGTTCATTGTGAAAACAACGCTGTTACCCTGAGTCACCGCATTGGTTTTCACCTTTTGCGTCAGCTCAAAGACCAGCCGCTGGCTTTGTGCATCCTGCGCATTGCTGGAACGCACCCGTTTCACCAGGTTCTGACCATTAAAGTTGAGCGGCAGACCTTTCATCACGCCACTCTGCTTAACGTCAATGACCACTCGTTCTGGGTTATGCAGCGAAAAGAAGGCGTAGTCCGGCTTCCCATCAAAAGTGATGGTGATAGTTGACTGAGTCGATCCGTTGGAAACATTAATATTTTTCATGCCCGCTGCAGATACAGACATTGGCATCACAGCAGCAAACAGCAAAATCGACGATAGAAACAGCGTCGTAGTAAGGAAAATCTTTTTGAAGCAGTCACTCATTGCACGATCATCCTTGCTGTTGTACCAGATGCAACAGGCTTGTACCGCGGGCAGAAACCGCTTTCAGCGTCGCTTTACGCCCATCAGGCTGATATTCCAGGATTAATTCAATATCGGGTTCAGGCAGGACTCCGGCGCCCTGCTGCGGCCATTCGACCAGACAGATAGCATCTTGGGCAAAATAATCACGAATGCCCATAAATTCCAGCTCTTCCGGATCTGCAAGACGGTACAGGTCAAAATGGTAGACCGCCATCGGATGTAACTGATAAGGCTCCACCAGCGTGTACGTCGGGCTTTTCACGTTGCCCTGATGGCCTAATGCCTGAAGAAACCCTCGGCTGAAGGTAGTTTTTCCGGCGCCTAAGTCGCCGAAAAGATGAATAACAGTCGCACCAGTACATGCTTTAGCCAGGGTTTCACCCAGTTTAAGCGTGGCCGCTTCGTCCGGCAGAGAAAGTTGTAGTTGATTCATTGGCTGATATCTTTTTTTTCAGGTCAGGATTAACTAACGGAGCAATTACCGCTAAAAGATCAGTCGCCAGCATGCCGCGCGTACCTTGCAAAAGGGCTATCTGGTCAGCGGCTGCGCCGTGCACCACCGCGCCCGCACTGGCTGCATCAAACAGAGAGAGTTGCTGCGCCAGCAGCCCACCGATGATACCAGAAAGTACATCGCCCATGCCGCCGGTAGCCATACCGGCATTACCCACGTCAGCCAGCGCCATCGGGCCACAATCTTGCGCTATCAGCGAGCCAGCGCCTTTAAGCACTACGACACCACCGAAGCGCTCGCTTAACTTGCGTACGGCTAGTAAGCGGTCACTCTCTATATCTTTCACTGAGCATCCTAGCAAGCGCGCCGCTTCGCCAGGATGAGGCGTTAACACGCGATTTTGCCGTTTCTGCGGCGTGATTGCCAGCAAGTTCAATGCATCAGCGTCGAACAGGGCCGGTTTCGTGCTCTCAGACACCTGTTTAAACGCGGCTTTACCCCAGGCTTTCTGCCCCAGGCCGGGCCCGACCACCAGTGCATCAGCCCATTCAAGCCCTTCAGCCAGTGATTTTTCGTTTAACTCCTGCACCATCAGCTCGGGTCTGGCGGTTAGAAGGGGTCCGGCATGCTCTTTGTGAGTAAGTACTCGCACCATGCCAGCCCCAGCCCTCAATGAGGCTTCTGCCGCCATACGGATCGCTCCCGCGAAGCCAGTATCACCACCGACCACCAGCAAATTGCCGTGATCACCCTTATGTGAACAAGGGCGACGCGGGTGCAGCCAGTCGACAAGCTGAGTAGCATCAAGCCGTTGTAAAACCGCAGCATGTCCTCCCAGCCAGCTGCGTAACCCAAGCGAGTCACAATGTAATTTGCCCACATGGTCACGGGCTTTACCGGTCAGGAGGCCGGGTTTAAGGCCGATAAAGGCCAGGGTTACGCTCGCATGCACCGCCTCACCCGGCGCCGTTCCGGTTTGTGCATCAAGTCCGGAGGGGATGTCCAGTGACAAGACCGGTACATCAGCCCTATTGATGGCCGCAATCAGCGAATCATAAGGCGTGCGTGGAGCGGCAACTAAACCCGTTCCGAGCAGCCCATCAATAATCAAGTCAATATCAGGCGGCCAGTGCGTATCGTCATTTTCAACAGTACCATGGACGTTAAGCCAGCCATCCTTCGCAGCCTGTGCCTCTTCGGGCAAAGGTTTGTGGCCTTTAACCGCGAGCAACGTCACGTTTATACCCGCCGATTTCGCCAGCCGCGCCATTTCATAACCGTCACCGCCGTTATTGCCGTGCCCACACAATACCAGCCAGTGCCGCGTCGCCGGAAAGGTGGTACGCGCCAGATGAAATGCCGCCGCCGCCGCACGCTGCATCAGCGTAAACAAAGAGATACCTGTTTCCTGTGCAGCAAGGCTTTCAGCCTGACGCAGCCAGTCCGCAGAAAAGACAGAGTGTGGTAAACTCGGCGTGTTACGTTTTTCACTTTGGTTAGTCATGACACTCCCTCTTGATCTTATTCAGCTGGCCCACCTCATCAAGCAATGGGGCCAATCCCTTGGCTTTCAGCAGGTGGGTATTTGCGATACCGACCTTTCCGCTGAAGAGCCAAAATTGCAAGCATGGCTTGATAAACAATACCATGGCGAAATGGAGTGGATGGCCCGTCATGGCATGCTGCGCGCACGTCCGCACGAACTGCTCCCTGGCACGTTGCGGGTCATCAGCGTTCGGATGAATTATCTGCCCGCCAAAGCCGCGTTTGCCAAAACGCTGAATAATCCGCAACTCGGCTACGTTAGTCGTTATGCCCTGGGACGCGATTATCATAAATTGTTGCGACAGCGCCTGAAAAAACTGGGTGATAAAATTCAGACTTACTGTTCTGAACATGCTGATTCGCAAACAATTGATGGTGAAGGAAAGCATGGCACAGAAATCACTTTTCGGCCTTTCGTCGACTCAGCCCCGATCATGGAGCGCCCGCTGGCGGCTAAAGCAGGAATAGGATGGGTTGGTAAGCACTCACTAATTCTCAACAGAGAAGCCGGTTCCTGGTTCTTTCTGGGGGAGTTATTGATTGATTTACCTTTACCTGTTGATCAGCCACAGGAAGAGAAATGCGGCAAATGTGTTGCCTGCATCACCACCTGCCCAACCGGTGCTATTGTTGCGCCCTACACCGTGGATGCCCGCCGGTGTATCTCTTATCTGACCATTGAACTGGAAGGCACGATCCCGGAAGAATTCCGGCCTCTCATGGGCAATCGTATCTACGGTTGTGATGATTGCCAGCTGATTTGCCCGTGGAACCGGTATTCCCAGCTGACTGACGAAGCTGACTTCAGCCCACGCGCCGCGTTACATGCACCAGAGTTGATCGAGCTATTCACCTGGAGTGAAGAGAAATTTTTGCGTATCGCCGAAGGTTCGCCAATCCGACGTATCGGCCATTTACGCTGGCTACGCAATATTTCAGTCGCACTCGGGAATGCGCCCTATGCAGAAAATGTACTTTTGGCACTACAAACACGGAAAGGCGAAAATAGTCTGCTAGACGAGCATATCGGGTGGGCTATAGCGCAACAGCTGAAAAGACGGAGTGAAAATCAGGTCGAAGTGCAATCTTCACAGACGAAACGGCTGATCAGAGCGGTCGAAAAGGGTTTACCTAGGGATGCATAACAGCGGAGTTTAAAACGTTACAATGCCACTTTTTTATCTGTGCATAAAAATAAAAATGCTTTGGCAATCAAGTGCAAAAAAAAGAGCAAGTGATCGTGATAACGTTTTATCACAAATAAATTTACTTAAATTTCAGCAAGTTATTTTTTGACAATCATTATCGACCAAAAAATACACAGTGTAAAATTCAAACGAAAACTGTGGATAAGTCTGTTCAAAAAGTTACTACAAAGAATGTAAAGTGATGACGTAACGCGCCTGCAAGTGGCGTGCTGTCTGGCTTGTCGATGGAGTGGATAAAATTGGAGCGGGAAACGAGACTCGAACTCGCGACCCCGACCTTGGCAAGGTCGTGCTCTACCAACTGAGCTATTCCCGCATTGAGATGCTTATTGCATCAGGCTGTTAACTGGTTTGTTGGAAAACCACAGCTTACTACCGAAGAGACAAATTTTGGAGCGGGAAACGAGACTCGAACTCGCGACCCCGACCTTGGCAAGGTCGTGCTCTACCAACTGAGCTATTCCCGCGTCGCATGGTACTTTTTTACTTCCAAACAATAACTTAAAACTTGGAGCGGGAAACGAGACTCGAACTCGCGACCCCGACCTTGGCAAGGTCGTGCTCTACCAACTGAGCTATTCCCGCTCTGCGCACTCAACGAAATTCTTCATCGGTACGGGGTGCGCATTATACGAGAAATCCTTTTAGCCGCAACCCCCTGAAAGCAAAAAAATGATATTTTCGTTCAAGTGCCGATTAAACCATCAAGACGGTGATTTAATCGGCGAAACGCGGTGATTTTGTGTCCTGCATGCTTTCATCAGGATTTTTAAAATAAATACCTAAAATCATCCGGCTTGCAGGATTAGAGATATCACAACTGGATGAAATGCTCGCGGTAATAGGCCAGTTCAGCCACGGACTCACGGATATCGTCCATCGCCTTATGGGTATTTTCTTTCTTAAAGCCGCTAAGCACTTCGGGTTTCCAGCGACGTACCAGCTCTTTCAGCGTACTGACGTCCAGATAGCGATAGTGGAAATAGGTTTCCAGCTCCGGCATGTACTTAAACAGGAAGCGGCGATCCTGCCCGACGCTGTTACCACAGATTGGCGATTTACCTTCAGGCACCCACTCGCGCAGGAACTCGATGGTTTGTTGCTGCGCCGCATTGTCGTCAAACGGGCTGGCTTTCACGCGCTCAACCAGACCGCTGCCGGTGTGGGTGCGCACATTCCAGTCATCCATCAGCGCCAGCTGCGCGTCAGACTGATGTACGGCGATGGTCGGGCCTTCGGCCAGAATATTCAGGTGCGCGTCGGTCACCAGCGTGGCGATCTCAATGATGCGGTCACGTTCAGGATCCAGACCGGTCATTTCCAGGTCGATCCAAATTAAATTCGAGTCATTTGCAGCCATGATGTGTCCTATTACAAAGAAAGAGATATAGCTGGTATCATAGACGTTTTGGTCGCACCGAGCGATTAAAGCCAGTCAAGTGAGGCGCAGTGACTAAGTCAAAACTGTCTAAAGGGCAACAACGTCGCGTTCAGACCAACCACCAGCGTCGTCTGACACAGACCGACAAACGGAAAGAGCTGGACGATTCTCTGCATGGCGAACCGCAGGACGGCATCGTCATCAGCCGTTTTGGGATGCATGCGGACGTTGAAGCGGCCGACGGCAGCCAGCACCGTTGCAATATCCGCCGTACCATCCGTTCTCTGGTCACCGGTGACCGCGTCGTATGGCGCGCCGGCGAGAACGCCAGCGTAAAAGGTATCGTTGAAGCGGTACACGAGCGCACCTCCGTCCTGACCCGACCTGATTTCTATGACGGCGTGAAACCTATCGCCGCCAACATTGACCAGATCGTTATTGTCTCCGCAATCTTGCCAGAGCTGTCGCTGAACATTATCGACCGCTATCTGGTGGCCTGCGAAACCGTTGAAGTTGAGCCGCTGATTGTGCTCAACAAGATTGACCTGCTCGACGACGATGGCCGCAAATTCGTCGAAGGTATGATGGCTATTTACCGCCGCATCAATTATCGCGTGCTGGAAGTCTCCAGCCAGACCGGCGAAGGCATGCCCGCGTTTGAAACCGCATTGACGGATCGCATCAGTATTTTCGCCGGACAGTCAGGCGTGGGCAAATCCAGCCTGCTCAATGCCCTGCTGCCGCCGGAAGAAAAACAGATCGTGGTCAATGAAGTCTCTGACAACTCTGGTTTAGGCCAGCACACCACCACGGCAGCGCGTCTTTACCACTTCCAGCGCGGCGGCGACGTCATCGACTCACCGGGAGTCCGCGAATTTGGTTTGTGGCATCTCGCACCAGAGCAAATTACACAGGGCTTCGTCGAATTCCGTCCTTTCCTCGGGTACTGCAAATTCCGCGACTGCAAACATGGCAGCGATCCGGGTTGTGCTATCCGTGATGCCGTGGACCGTGGCGACATCGCCGAAGAGCGTTTCGACAACTACCATCGCATTCTCGAAAGTATGGAAGACGTAAAAACGCGTAAAAACTTCGACGCACTTTGACGTTAACTCATTGAGCTAACAGGTTAATGATAAACGGGGGAAGTTAACGGACGTTGAACCGTTGATTTCTCACCGTTACAATCAGCGCCAGTAAAAACGCTCCTCCGCCATAACACGATGTGTGACCGTCCAGATGATTGACGGTCTCCTGCAGAAATGGCCGGTCAAGCCGGTCATTCATACCATCCAAGAGGTTTTCCCCGTGCTGGACAGTATCAAAATCAAACTTCAATACTTACTTCCTAAACAAGGTCTGACCCGTCTGGCAGGCTGGGGCGCGGAAAAACGTGCCGCCACGCTGACGCATTGGGTGATCAAAGCCTTTGCACGCTTTTACAGCGTGGACATGAAAGAAGCACAAAACCCGGATATCAAGTCTTACGCCACGTTCAATGAATTCTTCGTTCGCCCGCTGCGCGATGGCGCACGTCCTGTCGTCAGCGGCCTGGACATGCTTTGCCTGCCCGCCGATGGCGCAGTCAGCCAGTTAGGGGCTATCACCGACGGCAAACTGTTCCAGGCAAAAGGCCATTTTTACAGCCTCGAAGCCTTGCTGGCAGGGAATTATCAGCTGGCTGAGCAGTTCAAAGACGGCCAGTTCGCCACCATTTATCTGGCACCTCGCGATTATCACCGCGTGCATATGCCGTGCGACGGCGTACTGCGTGAAATGATTTATGTACCGGGCGATTTATTCTCGGTAAACCCGCTGACCGCCGCCAACGTGCCGAATCTGTTCGCCCGTAATGAGCGCGTCATCAGCGTGTTTGATACTGAATTTGGCCCGATGGTGCAGATTCTGGTTGGCGCCACGATTGTCGGCAGCATCGAAACCGTATGGGCTGGCTGCGTTACGCCGCCACGTGAAGGCATCATTAAACGCTGGACCTATCCTGCCGCCGGTGAAGAAGGCGCGATCGCGCTGGAAAAAGGCCAGGAGATGGGTCGCTTCAAACTCGGTTCAACGGTGATTAACCTGTTTGCCGCCGGTCAGGTTCGCTTTATGCCTCAGCTGAACAACGGCACGGTTACCCGCATGGGCGAACCCTTTGCCGAAGCCCTGCGTGCGCCAGCGGCTGCCCCGCAAGAACCAACGACGACTGATTTCGTCTGAACTGACTGTCAGAAAGAACTGAAAAAAAGGAAGTGACGAGTGCGCCTGATCCCCGCCTTGCTGATGAGTTTACTGCTGTCTTTGCCGCTCATGGCAGGCGCAGCGCCGACTGAAGATCAGCTTAAACAGGAACTGAAACAGGCGGAAGCCAACAAAGAAATGGCCAATCAGGCGCAGGTGGTTGAGGCATTGCAAAGTGCCCTCAACTGGCTGAACGAGGCCAAAGTGTCTGCCGGGCGCACGGCGGAATATCAAAAGGTGATCGATGACTTCCCAAAACTGACGCAGTCCCTGCGTCAGGAATTGCAAAATCAGCCCGAAAAGCCGCCTGCGGTCAGCACCGATTTATCCAGTGCCGAACTCGATCAGCAAATTCTGCAAATCAGCAGTCAGCAGCTTGAGGAAACCCGTCAGCTGCGTCAGGAGCAGGATCGCTCACGCGATATCAGTGATTCCCTCAGTCAGATCCCGCAGCAGCAATCCGAAGCCCGCAATGCGCTGGGCGATATCGATCAGCGTATTCAGGCGGCCACGGCAGCGGCCACGTCTTCTATTCTGGCACAGGCTCAGCTTAGCGCTTTACAGGCGGAATCTGCGGCGCGTAAAGCAAAAGTTGATGAACTTGAACTGGCTCAACTCTCGTCGAATAACCGGCAGGAACTGTCGCGGATGCGCGCCGATCTTTACAAAAAGCGTGCAGATTATCTGGATCAGCAGCTGCAAGCCTTGCGCAATACGCTCAATAATCAGCGTCAGCGTGAAGCCGAACAGGCGCTGGAAAAAACCGAGCTGCTGGCAGAACAGAGTGGCGAACTTCCCCATTCCATCAGCCAGCAATTGCAGTCCAACCGCGAACTTTCACTGGCGCTGAACCAGCAGGCTCAACGGATGGATCTGATTTCCTCTCAGCAACGTCAGGCAGCCGCGCAAACGCAGCAGGTCCGTCAGGCGATCAACACCATTCGTGAACAGGCACAGTGGCTCGGTGCGTCCAATCTGCTAGGCGAAACGCTGCGGGCGCAGGTTTCACGCCTGCCGGATATGCCGAAACCGCAACAGCTTGACCGCGATATGGGCCAGTTGCGCGTTCAGCGTCTGCACTATGAAGATTTACTCGATAAACAGGCGGTTTACCGTCAGGGGCGCCAGGACGATGGCAAACCGCTGACCCCCGCGCAGCAAAAAATTCTCGACGCACAGCTGCGCACGCAGCGCGATTTGCTCAATTCGCTGCTTTCCGGCTGTGACACGCAAATTCTCGAGCTGACCAAGCTGAAAGTGGCCAACAGCCAGCTGGTGGAAGCGCTGAATGACGTTCATGAAGCCGCTCACCGTTACCTGTTCTGGGTTGCCGACGTCAGCCCGGTCGGCCTTTCTTATCCGATGATGCTGGCGCATGACCTGAAACGCTTGCTGTCTCTGGATTCGCTGAGCCAGCTGGGCGGCGCGGGAATGATGATGATCACCAGTAAAGAAACTCTGTTGCCCCTGTTTGGCGCACTGATTCTGGTGATCATCAGCATCAGTTCACGCAAGCACTACTACGCCTTTCTGGCACGCGCCAGCAGCAAGGTGGGCAAAGTTACGCAGGATCATTTCTCGCTGACGATGCGCACCGTGTTCTGGTCGATACTGGTGGCGATGCCATTGCCGGTGCTGTGGGCGGCGCTGGGCTTCGGGTTGCAAAGCGCATGGCCGTATCCGATTGCCGTGGCGATTGGCGACGGTGTGACCGCGACGCTGCCGATCTTGTGGGCATTTATGGTCAGCGCGGCGCTGGCGCATCCGCAAGGGTTGTTTGTCACCCACTTTGGCTGGCCGCAACGCGCCGTGTCCCGCGCACTGCGCTATTACGCGCTCTCCATCTGGGTGATTGTGCCGCTGATTATGGCGCTGATTACTTTTGATAATCTCAACGATCGCGAATTCTCCAATACCCTCGGCCGCCTGTGCTTTGTGATTTTGTGTCTGGTCGTCGCGCTGGTGACGCACAGCCTGAAACGCGCGGGCATTCCGCTGTACCTCGATAAGAAAGGTAACAGCGAGAACATGCTCAATAACGCGCTGTGGTGGATGCTGCTGGGTGCACCGATTGTCGCCGCGCTGGCTTCGCTGATGGGCTTCCTCGCCACGTCGCAGGCGTTGCTTGCACGTCTGGAGACGTCGGTCGCCATCTGGTTTGTGCTGCTGGTGATTTACCATATTATCCGCCGCTGGATGCTTATCCAGCGACGCCGTATCGCCTTTGAGCGCGCCAAACAGCGCCGTGCAGAAATGCTCAACCAGCGGGCACGCGGCGAAGACGAAGGACACCATGCCAATACCAGCAATGAAGGCACGGTGGAAATTGAAGAACCGGTGGTCGATCTGGATGCCATCTCCGCGCAATCACTGCGTCTGGTGCGATCGCTGCTAACGCTTATCGCACTTATCTCAGTGATCTTCCTGTGGTCTGAAATCCATTCGGCATTCTCATTCCTGGAAAATATTCATCTCTGGCAGGTAGCGTCCACCGTTCAGGGCGTCGAAAGCATGCAGCCGATCACGCTGGGATCGGTGCTGATCGCCATTCTGGTGCTGATCATCACCACCCAGCTGGTGCGCAATTTACCGGCCCTGCTGGAGCTGGCGCTGCTGCAACACCTGGATCTGACGCCGGGCACCGGTTACGCCGTGCTGACCATCACCAAATACGTGCTGTTGCTGATTGGCGGCCTGGTGGGCTTCTCACTGATTGGGATCGAATGGGCGAAGCTGCAATGGCTGGTCGCTGCGCTGGGTGTCGGGCTCGGGTTTGGTTTGCAGGAGATCTTCGCTAACTTTATTTCCGGCCTGATCATTTTGTTCGAAAAACCGATCCGCATCGGCGATACCGTGACGATCCGTAATCTGACCGGCAGCATCACCAAGATCAACACCCGCGCCACTACCATCGCCGACTGGGATCGCAAAGAGATCATCGTGCCGAATAAGGCCTTTATCACCGAGCAATTTATCAACTGGTCGCTGTCCGATTCCGTGACCCGTGTGGTGCTGACGGTGCCTGCACCTTCGGAAGCCAACAGCGAAGAAGTGACTGAAATTCTGCTCAACGCAGCGCACCGCTGTTCGCTGGTACTGGACACGCCCGTGCCGGAAGCCTATCTGGTGGATTTGCAGCAGGGTATTCAGATTTTCGAACTGCGTATGCACGCCGCTGAAATGGCGCACCGTATGCCGCTACGCCACGAAATCCATCAGCTGATTCTGGCCGGATTCCGCGAACACGGCATCACCCTGCCATTCCCACCGTTCCAGGTGCGGATGGAAACTTTGCATCGCGCGCAGAATGGCAATAACGCGACCTTTACCAGCAGCAGTGGCAGTGGCCGTAGCGGTAACAGCTCACGTTCGCCGGGCGATTTATAAAAGAGACTCAGGGGCAGAATGTCTGCCCCTGAGCGTTACAACTCGGCGATGAGCGCCGCCGCCGCTTTGCGGTGCTGAGAAATCAGCGATTTGATATCCATATCCACGATCTGTCCGTCAATCACCCGCCATTTGCCGCCCACCATCACCCTGTCCGCGCGTTCAGCCCCGCACAATAACAGCGCGGAAATCGGATCATGGCTGCCGCTAAAACGCAGTTCATCCAGCCGGAAGAGCGCCAGATCCGCCTGTTTTCCCACCGCGATTTGCCCGATATCATCACGCCCAATCAGCTTCGCTGAACCTCGCGTTGCCCAGCCTAAAACCCGTTCCGGCGTAACATACTCCGCGCCATAACGCAGGCGTTGCAAATACAGTGCCTGCCGCGCTTCATACATCATATTCGACGCGTCGTTGGAGGCAGAACCGTCTACACCCAAGCCGATGGGAACACCGGCTGCTTCCAAATCGCGCGTCGGACACATGCCGGAAGCCAGCCGCATATTCGATACCGGACAATGGCAAATACCGGTGCCTGCGGCACCCAGACGCGTAATTTCATCGGCGTTGAAATGGATGCCGTGCGCCAGCCATGTGCGGTCATTCAGCCAGCCGACGCTGTCGAGATAATCCACCGTGCGCAGCCCAAACATATTCAGGCAGAACGCCTCTTCGTCCAGCGTTTCGGCTAAATGCGTATGCAACCGGACATCTTCGCGCTGCGCCAGCATCGCGCTTTCACGCATAATTTCGGTGGTAACGGAGAACGGTGAACAAGGTGCCAGAGCTATCTGCATCCACGCACCTTCGCCGCGCTGATGATAGCGGTCAATCAGCCGCTGGCTGTCGCGCAGGATAGTTTCACCGGACTGCACCGTTTGTTTCGGCGGCAGACCGCCCTGCTCCTCGCCAAGGCTCATCGAACCGCGCGTCAGTAAAGCGCGCATGCCCAATTCCCGCACCACTTCGACTTGCACATCGATCGCCTCTTCCATCCCCTGCGGGAACAGATAATGGTGATCCGTTGTAGTGGTGCAACCGGACAGCAGCAGTTCGGCCATCGCCACGCGGCTGGCCAGCCCGAGCGCTTCCGGCTGCAAACGCGCCCAGACCGGATACAACTTTTTCAGCCACGGGAACAACGGCACATTGACCACAGGCGCCCAGGCTCGGGTCAGCGTCTGATAGAAATGATGATGGGTATTGATAAGGCCGGGCATCAGCACACAGTCGGTGGCATCAAAAACCTGATCAACCGGCTGTGAAGGGCTTTGGCCGACGGCTAATACTTCAGTAATCTTCGTGCCTTCGATCACGATACCGCCGCGCGCATCCAGCTCATTTGCCGTGAAAACGGCCAGCGGATTCTGGATCCACGTACGTTGTATTGACATAACTGACATCCTTTTTTGGTCGGAATAAAATTCAAAAAGTGAGTCAGCTCAGTTATGCCCTGTCTGCTGATCCAGGGGCGCACGCGCGCGAAATCAGTGAACTTTAACTTCCCCGGCCACCACGCTGAGGCGCTCGGCGGGCATCAGCAGATTCAGCAAAATGGCGACCACGCCGCCGCTGGTGACCGCATGGCCGAAGATATTCCCGACGATTTGCGGGAACTGCCCCAGCGCTTCCGGTACTGCTTCAATGCCCAGCCCGATACCGAAGGAGATGGCGATAATCAGCATTTCACGGCGACCGACCGGCGACTGCGTCATGATGCGGATACCTGCTGCCACCACGCTGCCAAACATCACCAGCGTCGCACCGCCCAGTACCGGCGCGGGGATTTGCTGCAATATGCCGCCGATAAACGGGAACAGCCCGAGCACAACTAACACCCCGCCGATATACATGCCGACAAAACGGCTGGCGACGCCGGTCATCTGAATCACACCGTTGTTCTGCGCGAAGGTGGTATTCGGGAAGGAGGAGAACATCGCCGCAACCATGCAGCTGATACCGTCGGCCAGAATGCCGCCCTTCAGCCGTTTGCGGAAACTCTCACCTTCAATAGGTTGCTGCGAGAGCATGCAGTTTGCCGTCAGATCGCCGACGGCTTCCAGAATGCTGATGAAAGAAACCAGCGCGATCGGCACGAAGATAATCCAGTCAAATTTAAAGCCGAATCGGAACAGTTGCGGCAGCGCAAACCAGTCGCCCTGCACGGGTTTTAGCGGCAGATGTCCGCTCAGCGCGGCGGCGACGCAGCCGACAATAATGCCCAATACTATCGAGGCCAGACGCACCCAGCGTACGTTGATCCGGTTACAGGCGACGATCACCAGTAACGTCAGCGCCCCCAGCCCGAGATTAGCTGGCGCACCGAAATTCGCCGCGCCGTGTCCGCCCGCCCAGTCGGTGATGCTGACTTTAATCAGACTGATACCGATCAGTGCAATCACCGTTCCGCTCACTAAAGGCGTGAATACCCGGCGCATCTGGCCGATAAAGCGGCTAACCAGCAGCGGGATAAACGCGGCAACAAAGTTCACGCCAAAAATCATCGCCATAATGTCTTCAGGTGAACCGCCACGGCTTTTCACCAGCATCCCTCCGGATAGGATTACGCCGAGAAATGCAAAGCTGGTGCCCTGCAGGCAAATCATTCCCGCGCCAACCGACATAAACCGGCGCGCCTGAATAAATGTCCCGATGCCAGAAGCCAGCAGCGACATGCTGATGAGATAAGGCAGATAGGCGTTAAGCCCGAGCACCGAACCGATAATCAGCGGCGGCGTAATAATCCCGACCACGCTGGCCAGTACATGCTGCACCGCCGTGAAAAAAGCCGGTACCGGCGCAATACGCTCTTCCAGTCCATAAAGCAGTTCTTTTTCGTTGGATTCTGACATAACAGGTTTCCGGGAAAATGAGTGATAACCCTGTTATGCATAAAGCAGGCCAGCGGCGAAATAATTTGCCTTAAACACAGCGCAGTGCCCAATTTGAGCGGATTGCAGAAAACCGTGCTCACTGAAACTTTAAAATCATCGCTACGCCATTTGGGTACTTTTGTTTCATGGAATGCGCCGTTTTAGTGTTTTTGCACAATAAAAGGGCAGGAGGCGGGAAAGAAAGGGGGAATCAGAAAGACGCCCCGACCAGCAATCGGGGCTAACAGGAAAGCGTTGTGGATGTCAGGCGCGCGTGACCGGGAAGGCCAGCACGTCGCTCAGGCTGTTGGCATTCAGCGCAATCATAATCAGGCGGTCAACGCCCAGCGCCACACCTGAACATTCGGGCATGCCGTGTTCCAGCGCCGCCAGCAGATTGTTATCGACAGGATGCTGCGGCAGACCGCGCGCCGCACGTTTGCGGTTGTCCTGCTCGAAACGCTGACGCTGCTCGCGGCTGTCGGTCAGCTCGCGAAAACCGTTCGCCAGCTCGATGCCTTTGTAATACACCTCGAAACGTTCAGCCACGCGATGATCCTCAGTGCTGATTTCCGCCAGAGATGCCTGCGACGCCGGGAAGTGGTAAACGAATGCCGGTTTATCGCGGCCAATATGCGGCTCAACGCCCATAGTGAACAGCAGCTGTAACAGCGTGTCGCGGTCTTCTTCGGTGTCGGCAATATTGGACAGATCCAGTTTTGCCGCCGCTTCGCGCAGTTCTGCTTTATCGGCGGAAAGCGGATCGATATTCAGATGACGAGTAAACGCCTGCTGATATGAAAGCTTTTCGCCGCTGGCACAATCAAGCACCTGTTGCAGTAAATCATCCACTTCATTCATCAGGCGGTACATGTCATAACGCGGACGGTACCACTCGAGCATGGTGAATTCAGGATTGTGATGGATACCGGCTTCTTCATTACGGAAACTGCGACCCATCTGATAGATAGGACCGCTGCCCGCTGCCAGCAGGCGTTTCATGTGGTATTCCGGGCTGGTCATCAGATACAGCGTCATGCCATCGGCGGCACCCGGCCCGACAAAACGGGTCTCGAAGGGCACCAGATGAATATCGGTCACCGTGGCCTGGCTCATGGCTGGCGTTTCAACTTCCAATACGCCGCGATCGCCAAAGAAACGTCGGATTTCAGTAAGAATGGCCGCGCGCTTCAGCAGATTGGCGACAGAAGCGCTGGGTTGCCAGCTGGCTGTTTCGCTCATGGTGATTTACTCCGAATTCAGAAAAGTCATGCAGTCTACCCGCATCCCCACGGGCAAACAAATATCTCATTTTGCGAACCCTGACGCAGATAAAGCCGAAATGCGCGTTCACATCAAATTACCACTTCTACCACTTAGGTATAATAATTCCCTTACAAACAATAAGAATATTACCCTCTGAGACAGCGCCTGTATGTCATCAGGGTTCACTAAACCTTCGATTCCGAAGGTGTTTCGCGGGTGTATCAAACCCGATTTCATGATGATAGTGGAGGAATGCAGTGCAAACCTTTAACGCCGATATAGCAATTATAGGTGCAGGTGGGGCGGGTTTACGCGCAGCTATAGCCGCAGCGGAAGCCAATCCTGACCTGAACATCGCATTGATTTCGAAAGTGTACCCAATGCGCAGCCATACTGTGGCAGCCGAAGGCGGTTCTGCTGCTGTAACGCAGGATCACGACAGCTTTGATTTTCACTTCCAGGATACCGTTTCCGGAGGCGACTGGCTGTGTGAACAAGACGTGGTAGATCATTTCGTTCATCAGTGCCCGACTGAAATGGCTCAGCTGGAAATCTGGGGCTGCCCGTGGAGCCGCAAAGAGGACGGCTCGGTCAACGTCCGCCGCTTTGGCGGAATGAAGATCGAACGCACCTGGTTTGCCGCCGACAAAACCGGCTTCCACATGCTGCACACGCTGTTCCAGACCTCTCTGAAATACCCACAAATTAAACGCTTCGACGAGCATTTCGTCCTCGATATTCTGGTCGATGACGGTCAGGTTCGCGGCGTGGTCGCCATCAATATGATGGAAGGCACCCGCGTGCAGATCCGCGCTAACGCCGTCGTGATGGCGACCGGTGGTGCAGGCCGTGTCTACCGCTATAACACCAATGGCGGTATCGTGACTGGCGATGGGATGGGCATGGCGTTCCGTCACGGCGTTCCGCTGCGTGATATGGAATTCGTGCAATATCACCCGACCGGCCTGCCGGGTTCCGGCATCCTGATGACAGAAGGCTGTCGCGGTGAAGGCGGTATTCTGGTGAACAAAGACGGCTACCGTTATCTGCAAGACTACGGCATGGGGCCGGAAACGCCGCTCGGCGAACCGAAAAATAAATACATGGAACTCGGCCCGCGCGACAAGGTTTCGCAGGCGTTCTGGCACGAATGGCGCGCCGGACGCACTGTCGAAACTCCGCGCGGCGACGTGGTCTACCTGGATCTGCGCCATCTCGGCGAGAAAAAATTACGCGAACGTCTGCCGTTTATCTGCGAACTGGCGAAAGCCTACGTCGGCGTAGATCCGATCACTGATCCGATCCCGGTGCGCCCTACCGCGCACTACACGATGGGCGGTATCGAAACCGACGGGCAGTGCGAAACCCGCATTAAAGGGCTGTTTGCCGTCGGCGAATGTTCTTCGGTCGGTTTGCACGGTGCTAACCGTCTGGGTTCCAACTCGCTGGCAGAACTGGTGGTCTTCGGACGCATGGCCGGTGAACAGGCCGCATTACGCGCAGCACAGGTGACAGATTTCGGCAATGCTGCCGCACTGGACGCACAGGTTCAGGACATTGAAAACCGCCTGTCGGCGCTCATGCAGCAGGAAGGTGATGAAAGCTGGGCCGCTATCCGCGACGAAATGGGTCTGGCGATGGAAGAAGGCTGCGGGATTTATCGCACCACGGAACTGATGCAAAAAACCATCGATAAGCTGGCGGAGCTGAAAGAGCGCTTTAAACGCGTGAAAATCAACGATACCTCCAGCGTGTTCAACACCGATCTGCTTTACACCATCGAACTGGGTCACGGTCTGGAAGTTGCCGAATGTATGGCGCATTCCGCATTCAATCGCCGTGAATCACGCGGTGCGCATCAGCGTCTGGACGAAGGCTGCACCGAACGCGATGACGTCAATTTCCTTAAGCACACGCTGGCATTTTATCAGCCTGATTCTGCGCCGCGTCTGGAATATGGCGATGTGAAAATCACCACGCTGCCGCCGGCTAAGCGCGTTTACGGTAGTGCAGGTGAAACTCAGGATAAAAAAGATAAGGAGCAATCCCGTGGCTAAAACGCACAGCCTGAAGGTTGAAATCATGCGTTATAACCCGGAGACGGACAGTGCGCCGCATCCGGTGGTTTATGACGTCCCCTACGATGAGACAACCTCCGTTCTCGATGCCCTCGGTTATATCAAGGATCATCTGGCGCCAGATCTTTCTTACCGCTGGTCGTGCCGTATGGCGATTTGCGGTTCCTGCGGCATGATGATCAACCGCGTGCCGAAGCTGGCCTGCAAAACGTTCCTGCGCGAGTATCCGCAAGGCATGCAGATCGAAGCGCTGGGTAACTTCCCGGTGGAACGCGACCTGGTGGTCGATATGACACACTTTATCGAAAGCCTGGAAGCCATTAAGCCTTACATCATTGGTAATCAACGTACCGTCGATCAGGGGCCGGGCAATCAGACACCGGCGCAAATGGAGAAATACCATCAGTTCTCCGGCTGTATCAACTGCGGCCTGTGCTACGCCGCCTGTCCGCAGTTCGGCCTGAATCCTGAATTCATCGGCCCGGCCGCCATCACGCTGGCGCATCGTTACAATCTCGACAACCGTGACCAGGGTAAAGCGCAGCGTATGCCGCAGCTTAACGGCCAGAACGGCGTCTGGAGCTGCACGTTCGTCGGTTATTGCTCAGAAGTCTGTCCTAAGCACGTCGACCCGGCCGCGGCTATCCAGCAGGGCAAAGTCGAAAGCTCAAAAGACTTCATGATAGCGAGGCTGAGACCGCAATGAGGGAGGAAAATATGACCACTCAAAATCAGCGCACAGCCAGTAAACGCAAACCCTATGTGCGTGAAATGAAGGCCAACTGGTGGCAACGGCTGTCTTTCTACCGTTTCTATATGCTGCGCGAAGGGACGTCAGTGCCCGCCGTCTGGTTCAGCCTGTTACTGCTGGCGGGTCTGTTCTCACTGCGGCATGGACCGGAAAGCTGGGAGGGTTTTGTGCATTTCCTGCAAAATCCGATCGTGATGCTAATCAATCTGATTGCCCTGCTTGCCGCCTTGTTGCACACCAAAACCTGGTTCGAGCTGGCGCCGAAAGCCTCCATCATCATTGTGAAAGACAGGAAGATGGGACCTGAGCCGATCATTGCCGGTTTTTGGGGCGTGACCGTGGTTGTGACGCTGGTGATCCTTGCCATTGCACTGTTTCTTTGAGGAGGCGAAATGAAAAATACTCTGCCTAAACGTTCAGATGAACCGGTGTTTTGGGGGCTGTTCGGTGCCGGTGGTATGTGGAGCGCGATTTTCGCGCCGGTGATGATTTTGCTGGTGTGCTTTCTGCTGCCGCTGGGATTCTTCCCTGGTGATGCACTGAGTTACCCACGCGTGCTGGCTTTCGCACAGAGTTGGATTGGGCGTCTGTTCCTGCTGCTGATGATCGTTCTGCCATTGTGGTGCGGTTTGCACCGGATCCATCACGCCATGCACGACCTGAAGATCCACGTTCCGGCCGGTAAATGGGTGTTCTACGGTCTGGCGACGATCTTAAGCATCGTCACGATTATCGTATTGATCCGCCTCTGATCCGCCGCGATCTTGCCTTTCAGCGGCCCGCTTTCGGGTCGCTGATATATTCCCCCACTCTCTTTTCTTTTTTCTCCATTGTTACCTACACTTAGGTGATTACCTAAGGAAGGAACAACTATGCGTATCTGGTCAAAACTCGGTGTCATCGTCACGGCACTGTTATCCGTCGCTTGCAGCGTGACCCCGCCGAAAGACGTCAAAGTCGTCAATAATTTCGAACTCAACCGTTATCTCGGCACCTGGTATGAAGTCGCCAGACTCGATCACAGCTTTGAAAGCGGGCTTGAGCGCGTGACGGCAAATTACAGCCTGCGCGGCGACGGCGGTGTGAAAGTCATTAACCGCGGATTTAATCCGAAGAAAAATAAATGGCAGGAAAGTGAAGGTAAAGGTTACTTCACCGGTTCAACGGCGCGAGCGGCGCTCAAAGTGTCCTTCTTCGGCCCGTTCTATGGCGGCTATAACGTCATCGAGCTGGATAAAGACTATCGCTATGCGCTGGTGTGTGGCCCGGATAAAAGCTATCTGTGGATCCTTTCACGTACCCCTACGCTGGACGACGGTGTGAAACAGAAGTTGCTGCAAACCGCGCAACAGTACGGTTTTGATACCAGCAAACTCGTCTGGGTTAAACAGCCTTAAATTTTCCACCCTCCAGAAACAACACTGCCTGCATCAATGTGCAGGCAGACTTCAGTTTACTTCTTGTCATGAATGACGTTCACGCCAAATTATTGCGCACTTTTCTGAATGGCCTGGCCACCGGCAGAAACGTCTTCACCGACGCCGCGCGTGGTATTGCAGGCGGTTAACGCAGAAGACAAAACAAGAACAGATAAGATGGCGAGGATACTTTTCTTCAGCATATGAATTTCCTTCCTATAGGAGAATGTAAAGTACAACACATTAAGTGTAGTTAACTTTTCAGGAATGCAGGAAATCAGGAAGGTTTTTAGGAAAGTTTGAAGCTGGAAAAAAGGGACAACAAGGCTGAAGGGATCAGCCCGCGCGTGAAATCGCTCCACCCAGATGCTGGATGTCTTCACCAAAACCGTGAACCGTATTGCAGCCGGATAACGAAGCCAGCACAGTCACTGAAACCACGATAAGCATGATCTTTTTCAACATGAAAAACAAAATCCTATTCAACAGGTTGAGGCCGTAAAGCTGCGACAGGCTCTCACCTGAGGCAGCTTTCATCCAGCGGAATAAGTGAAGAAAACTTATTTAACGCGGGAAACGTATTCGCCAGAACGGGTGTCACAACGGACGATTTCGCCGATCTGTACGAATAATGGAACTTTAACCACAGCGCCGGTGCTCAGGGTGGCTGGCTTGCCGCCGGTACCCGCAGTATCACCTTTCAGGCCTGGATCGGTTTCTACCACTTCTGCTTCGATGAAGTTTGGTGGCTGTACAGCGATAGGACGACCGTCCCACAGTGTCACGATACATTCCGCATTGTCTTGCAGCCATTTGGACGCTTCGGACACGGTTTTTGCTTCAACGCCGTGCTGCTCGAAAGTCTCAGGGTGCATGAAATGGTAGAACTCACCGTCGTTGTACAGGTAAGTCATGTTGGTATCTACAACGTCCGCGCCTTCGCAGGAGTCAGTAGATTTGAAGGTTTTTTCTACACGTGTGCCGGTCAGCAGACGACGCATTTTCACGCGTGCGAAAGCCTGACCTTTGCCCGGTTTTACGAACACACTGTCTTCGATCGCGTAAGGCTCGCTTTCGAACATGATTTTAAGACCCGGACGGAAATCGTTGCTAGAATAAGTCGCCATGATGGCCCTCTAATTTTAAACTGGTATTAGCCAAAAAATGGCAAACATTGT
>Ga0209901_1000285_pt1 | contig 23205 bp, 21 predicted proteins | sample OrgsoiDNA_201058_FD_185806 | JGI IMG/M metagenome (GOLD analysis project Ga0209901, IMG submission 185806) | Permafrost soil microbial communities from the Arctic, to analyse light accelerated degradation of dissolved organic matter (DOM) -... | ecosystem: Environmental > Terrestrial > Soil >...
CGTGCGCGATGGTGGTGGCCAGCGCGTGGTCGAGGCCGGGCACGACCAGGGTCAGGCGCGCCTGGATGTGGAACTCGCCGCCGCCACCAAGGCCGAGATCGACTTCCACTTCCACCGCCGTCCCGGCGGGCAGCACGACCTGCTTTTCCTTGGCCACGATACCGACCGCCGCGATGTAGCAGGCCGACCAGGCGCCGGCGAACAGCTGCTCGGCGGTGGGATGCGGCGCGATGGCGTCGAAGGTATGCCGAGCGGCGCCGGGGTTGCCGGGCGCGCTGAGCTGGATGTTCAGCTTGCCTTCGTGGTCGCCGGCGATGACGCGGCCGTCCGCGGAGGTGGTGCGGGTTTTACCGGTCAGCAGGACTTTTTGGATGTTGTTCATGATGGTTTCCTTCGTCAGATAATAATATAGAGAGCTATTTTGTCGTGTGCGATATATTGGCGGCACCGCTGGATTACGCGGTGATCACATTCAGCGCCACGTCGATATTGCCGCGGGTGGCTTTTGAGTAGGGGCACATGGCGTCGGCGGCGTGCGCGATGGCGGTGGCCAGCGCGTGGTCGAGGCCGGGCACGATCAGGCTGAGCCGGGCCTGGATATAAAAGTCGGCGCCGCCCAGGCCCAGGTCGACTTCGATATCGACGGCGGTGTCGGCCGGCAGGGTGACGTTCTTTTCCTTGGCCACGATGCCCACTGCGGCGATATAGCAGGCCGACCAGGCGCCGGCGAACAGCTGCTCGGCGGTGGGGTGCGGGGCGATGGCGTCGAAGGTATGCCGAGCGGCGCCGGAGTTGCCGGGCGCGCTGAGCTGGATGTTCAGCTTGCCTTCGTGGTCGCCGGCGATGACGCGGCCATCTGCGGAGGTGGTGCGGGTTTTACCGGTCAGCAGGACTTTTTGGATATTGTTCATGGTTGGCTCTTATGTGGGTTGATGTTGATCGCATGCGATGTAATCTTGTGCGATGTGTTCAGTATAGCGAGGCCAAAACAGATGTCAAGCGCTTTCGATTGAATCGTATGCGATTTAATTGAACTTCTTATCCGCATGGATCGATGGGCTGGCGCGATACGACTCGCTGCCGGGCGAGCGGGACTGCGCGTCCGGCAGCGGCGCCGCGGCGGACGATGTCAAAACGCGCCGCTGGCGACTCTCCCTTAGGCCGGGATAGAGCGCCGCGTGACGCGGCTTGGCAGGGGACGGCCGATCCACGGCATAATGGGGGCATTTCCCGCATCGCGAGCACGCATCTTGAGCACCGAACCGACCTCCGCCATCCCCGTAACCGCGCCGACGATGGCCTCGCCCGTGCCGTCGCCCTGCGTCAGCCTGTGCAAGATGGACACGGAGCGGCGCTACTGCATCGGCTGCCGGCGCACGATAGAAGAAATCGTCGCCTGGGGCAAGGCCGACGACGACTACAAGCGCCGCGTCTGGAGCGAGTTGAGCCGTCGCGAGCTGCCGGCCGACTGCGACTTCGACTGAGCCGATGGCCGGCCTGCCCGACAGCATCCAGGTTTTCGAGCGCGGCTGGCTGTCGTCCAACAATGTGCTGCTGACCGGCCCGGACGACACGGCGCTGATCGACAGCGGCTATCTGACTCACGCGCCGCAAACGCTGGCGCTGGTGCGCCACGCGCTGGCCGGCCGGCCGCTGGACCGCCTGCTCAACACCCACTTGCATTCCGACCACTGCGGCGGCAACGCCATCCTGCAGGCGCACTATGGCTGCCACACGGCGATACCGGTGGCCGAGGCCGCCAAGGTGCGCGACTGGGACGTCGACGCGCTCAGCTTCCAGGCCACCGGCCAGCAGTGCGCCCGCTTCGGCTTCGACGCCACCATCGCGCCCGGCGACGTGCTGGCGCTGGCCGGCATGGAATGGCGGGCGCTGGGCGCGCCGGGCCACGATCCGCACTCGCTGATTTTTTACTGTCCCGAGCAGCGCGTGCTGGTGTCGGCCGACGCGCTGTGGGAAAACGGCTTCGGCGTGATCTTCCCCGAGCTGGCCGGCGAGTCCGGGTTCGCCGAGGCGCGCGCCACGCTGGAGCTGATCGCCACGCTGGACGTGCGGCTGGTGATCCCCGGCCATGGCGCGCCGTTCGCCGACGTGGCCGGCGCGCTGGCCCGCGCCCACGGCCGGCTGGACTACCTGTCGGCCGACCCGCGGCGCAACGCCGAGAACGCGGTCAAGGTGCTGCTCAAGTTCCTGCTGCTGGAGCGGCAGCGCATCGCGCTGGCCGAGATCGCGCCGCTGCTGCTGGCCATGCCGGTGTTCGTGGGCACCAACGCGCGTTTTCTGCAACAGCCGCCGGACCAGCTGGCGACGTGGGCGACGCGCCAGCTGGTACGTTCCGCTGCGGCCCGCGTCGAGGGTGAGTACTTACTAAATACTTGAGCCATCAAGAAAAATAGAGCGGCTCGCCTAAGTTAGCGGTCATTCCGCACGATCGTACTATTTTCATCTTATAATCGATTCCCCGATCACCTCACGTCAGCGAGTTCGACATGGCCCTGCCTGCAGCGTTGCAAAATCTCTCACTTCCCGTCATCGCCTCGCCGATGTTCATCGCCAGCGGCCCGGCCCTGGTCGCGGCCCAGTGCAAGGCCGGCATCGTCGGCTCCTTCCCGGCGCTCAACGCGCGCCCGGCCGAAACGCTGGACACCTGGCTGACCGAGCTGCAGGCCGAACTGGCCGACTACCAGCTGGCCAACCCCGGCCAGCGCGTCGGTCCGATCGCCGTCAACCAGATCGTCCACCAGTCCAACGACCGCCTCGCGCACGACGTCGACGTCTGCGTCAAGCACCGCGTGCCCATCATCATCTCGTCGCTGCGCGCGCCGCCGAAGGAGATGCTCGACGCCATCCACAGCTACGGCGGCATCGTGCTGCACGACGTCATTTCCATCCGCCACGCCGAGAAATCGCTGGAGGCCGGCGTCGACGGCCTGATCCTGGTGGCCACCGGCGCCGGCGGCCATGCCGGCACCTTGTCGCCGTTCGCGCTGGTGGGCGAGGTGCGCAAGTTCTTCAGCGGCCCGGTCGCGCTGTCGGGCGCCATCGCCACCGGCGACGCCATCCTCGCCGCGCAGGCCATGGGCGCCGATTTCGCCTACATCGGCTCGCGCTGGCTGGCCACGCAGGAAGCCAACGTCAGCGACGGCTACCGCGAGGCCATCGTCGAATCGACGGCGGCCGACATCATCTATTCGAACCTGTTCACCGGCGTGCACGGCAACTACCTGAAAAAATCCATCATCGCCGCCGGCCTCGACCCGGACGCGTTGCCGCAGGCCGACAAGAGCTCGATGAATTTCGGCTCCTCCAGCGCCAAGGCCTGGCGCGACATCTGGGGCGCCGGCCAAGGCGTCGGCCTGATGGACGACGTGCCGACCACGGCCGAAATGGTGGCCCGCCTGAAGCGTGAATATGACGCCGCGCGCGCCCGTTTGAGCCTGTAAGCGCAGCCTGTCGTCTATGAAACCGCCCACGTGGCGGTTTTTTTACGCGCCGGCGGTTGCGCCAGATGGCGCTGCGACAAACGCTCGGCGACCTTTGTGGCGCGGCCGCCGCCTGCCTGGCCGAGCACTAGCGCGCCCTATGCACGCGGCTGGAAACTTGCTGCCGGCGCGTTGATACGCCGGCGTCAGGCCTCGTTGCGGATCGCCCACAGTCCCGGCAGATTGCGCCAGTAGCCGTAGGCGTCCATGCCGAAGCCGACCACGAAGCGGTTGGGGATGGTGATGCCGACGATGTCGGCGCGGCAGGGCTTGGGCTTGCCGATGGCCTTGTCGGCGAACACGGCCAGCAGCACTTCGGCCGCGCCCATGTCGAGCAGGCGCTGCTTGACGTGCGCCAGCGTCTCGCCCTCGTCGAGTATGTCGTCGAGCACGATGACCACGCGGCCCGCCACGTTCGAGCGCGGCACCACCTTCCACACCACCTGGCCGCCCTGGTCGTCGTCGCCGTAGCGGCTGACGTGGATGTAGTCGAATTCGAGCGGGAAGCGCAGCTGCGGCAGCAGGTTGCCGGTGAAGACGACGGCGCCGCCCATCACGCCCAGCACCAGCGGGAACTGCTCGCTGCCGGGCGCGTCGAAGCGCGCGTTGAGGGTCCCGGCCATGCGCGTGACGGCGGCGTCGACGGCCGCTTTGTCGAACAGTTCTTCGGCGTTCTCCAGCAGGGCGCGGGCGCGGTTGTGGTGGAAGTCTTGCATGGCTATTCTGGCGACGGGTGACGGAGCCCATATTATCCGCCATATCGGCCCGCGTCGGCGGCCGTTGGATTTGCGCGACAGCGCCGTCAGCGCGCAGCGGAGGAGGGCGGATCGCCGGGCAGGGCGTGGTGCAGGCCGAGTTCGCGCTGGATCTTTTTGGTCAGCCTGGCGGCCACCAGTTCGTAGGAGCGCCGCAGCAGCGCGGCCGCCTCCGCGTCGTCGACCTTGCGCAGGTCGACGATGCGCACCCACTGGGCGCGCGCCAGATACGGCGCGGGGATGATGCCGGGACGGTCGGTCAGTTCGAGAAAGCGCTCGCGCTCGACCTTGAAGCTGATGCCGTCGGCAGCGCCGTCCACGCCGGTGACGGCGAACATTTTCGCGGCGACGGAAAACACCAGATTGCTTTCCCATTTGATGTCTTCGGTGGCGCCGGGCAGGGCGCGGCAAAATGCCAGGGCGAGTTCGAGGTCCATGCAGCCATTATGCCAGCCGGCGCGATTGCCGTTCACGCACATGGGCTTCGCCCTCGTGATGCCGGACTCATGGAATCGCCGCAGGCCTTGGGCCGGAAGGGTGCAATCATCTTTACCATAGCGACTGGATTTTGGTGTAACAAGCCCGCTATCAGCCCTACCTTAAAACACCGGCGCCAAAGGGGCGCATGGCGCCAAATCAGGCCGGCAGCCTGGACGGCAGTCATGAAATCGCCCAGCAGCGCCGTGGGCAATCGCGGTATCATAGGCCCCATTCTCCAGGCCGCGTTGCGTGGCGGCCGGCAAACCGTATAAACGATTTACCCGATATCATGACCACTCCAGAAAAAACCGCCATCGCCGACCGGCTCGCGCAGCTGCGCCTGGCGATGCACCGCCACCAGATCGACGCGCTGCTGGTGCCGTCGTCCGACCCGCACCTGTCCGAATACCTGCCGGCGCGCTGGCAGGGCCGCGAGTGGCTGTCCGGCTTCACCGGCTCGGTCGGCACCTTCATCATCACCGCCGATTTCGCCGGCGTCTGGACCGACGCGCGCTACTGGACCCAGGCCGAGACCGAACTCCAGGATACCGCCATCCGCCTGATGAAAATCCCCTCCGGCGCCAGCGTCATCTACATCGACTGGCTGGCTGCCCAGGTGAAGGCCGGCCAGACGGTCGCCGTCGACGGCACGGTGCTGGGACTGGCGACGGCGCGCCTGCTGGCGCAAGCGCTGGAGGCCAAGGAGGCCGTGCTGCGCACCGACCTCGATCTGCTCGACGAAGTATGGACCGAACGTCCGCCGCTGCCGGCCGCGCCGGTGAGCGAGCACCTGCCGCCGTACGCGTCGAAGAGCCGCATCGGCAAGCTGGCCGACCTGCGCACGGCGATGAAGCAGCTGGGCGCGGCGCGCCACTTTATTTCCACGCTCGACGACATCGCCTATCTGTTCAACCTGCGCGGCGCCGACGTGCATTACAACCCCGTGTTCCTGGCGCACGCGCTGGTCGAGCCCAGCCGCGCCACCTTGTTCGTCGCCGACGGCAAAATCGCGCCGGACTTGCGCGCCATCCTGGCCGAAGACGGCGTCGACGTGCTGCCCTACGCGTCGGCCGCCGCCGCGCTGGCCGCGCTGCCGGCGGACAGCACGCTGCTGGTCGACCCGCGCCGCATCACCCACGGCACCTTGCAGGCCGTGCCGGCCAAGGTGCGCGTCATCGAAGCGATCAACCCAAGCACCTACGCCAAGTCGAAAAAGAGCGAGCCGGATATCGCCCATGTGCGCGCGACGATGGAGCAGGACGGCGCGGCGCTGTGCGAATTCTTCACTTGGCTGGACCAGACGCTGGCCGACCCGCTGCGCGCGCCGCTGACCGAGATCGCCATCGACCAACAATTGACGGCGGCGCGCGCGCGGCGTGCCGGTTTCGTCAGCCTCAGTTTCGGCACCATCGCCGGCTTCAATGCCAACGGCGCCATCATGCACTACCGCGCCACCGAGGCCTCGCACGCGGTCATCGCCGGCGACGGCCTGCTGCTGATCGACTCGGGCGGCCAGTACCTCGGCGGCACCACCGACATCACGCGCGTGGTGCCGGTGGGTACGGTGTCGGAGGCACAGAAGCGCGACTTCACGCTGGTGCTCAAGGGCGTGATCGCGCTGTCGTCGGCGCGCTTCCCGCGCGGCACGCGCTCGCCCATGCTGGACGCGATCGCGCGCGCGCCGATCTGGTCGGCCGGCATCGACTACGGCCACGGCACCGGCCACGGCGTCGGCTACTTCCTCAACGTGCACGAAGGCCCGCAGTCGATTTCGCAATCGGCCATGCCGGAGCCGCACACCGCGATGGAGGCCGGCATGATCACGTCGATCGAGCCGGGCATCTACCGGCCGGGCAAATGGGGCATCCGCCTCGAAAACCTGGTGCTCAACCGCGTCGTGGAAAATGGCGAGTTCGGCGAGTTCCTCGGCTTCGAGACGCTGACCCTGTGCCCGATCGACACGCGCTGCATCGCCCTCGACCTGCTGCGCGACGACGAGAAGCGCTGGCTTAACGACTACCACGCGCAGGTGCGCGCGCGCCTGCTGCCGCTGCTGTCGGGCGACGCGCTGGCGTGGCTGGAAAACCGCACGGTGGCGCTGTGAGCGCCCGTTCCACGCGCGCCGCGTCGGCCGTCGAGCGGCTGAAAAAACGCAGCGACAATCCGCGCTATTCGATGGCCATCACCGGCAGCGGCCACTTCTTCCTCAGCGACGGACCGGGCACGCCGCCGCTGTGCGCGCCGCTGGAGCTGGATGATTTCGTCGCCTTCGTCAACGCCCTCGGGCCGCAGACGCCGCGCCGCGTCAGCAAGCTCGATGTGGCGTTTGAAAAGCAGCTCGCCAAAAAGCCGTCCTGATATGTTGCGCGCCCTATTGCGCGCGCCGTTTTGCCCAACCACGAAAGCCGCCCCGCATGCCGACGTTCGAATCCCTAGCCGCCTACTGGTCCAGTGGCGAGATGGCCACCAACGGCGTCATCCTCCTCAACCTGCTGGGCGCCCTGGCCCTCGGCCTGCTGGTCGGCTATGAACGTTCGTACCACGGCCGCGCGGCCGGCATGCGTACCTATGGCCTGGTGTGCATGGCCTCGTGCGCGCTGACGGTTATCGGCGGCTATCCGGAATTCTGGTTCGGCGGCCATATCAACAGCCATTTCGGCACCACCGATCCGACCCGCATCGTGCAGGGCATCGTCACCGGCATCGGCTTCCTCGGCGCCGGCGTCATCATGCGCGAAGGCTTCAACATCAGCGGCCTGACGACGGCCGCGTCGATCTGGGCCTCGTCGGTGATCGGCGTGATGGTCGGCCTGGGATTTTATCTGGCGGCGATGGGCTTGTCCTTCCTGTGCGCGATGTCAATGATCTTCCTCTACAAGCTCGAAGCATGGCTGCCGTCGCGCCACGCGGTGGCCATCACGATGCGCTTCCGCGAGGGATACAAGCCGCAGGAACAGGCGCTACGCCAGATGGCGCTGATGCGCGGCTATGAAATCGCCGGCGGCTCGCTGATGATCTCCAGCGACCACGGTCGGCAGGAATGGCGCTTCGTCGCCATCGCGCTGAGTAAGCGCAGCGGCTCGTCCCTGTCCGAAGTGGGCGCCGAACTGGCGACCTTCGAAGGCATCGAAGGCTTCACGCTGACCCACGCGCGCAACTGAAGAAAGCGAGTAAAGACTCATGTTTGCAGACGCGCAGGCGGTGCTGGATTTCTGGTTTCTGCCGGCCGGCGACGCGGGCCATGGCGCCGCGCGGCGCGAGTGGTTCCGCAAGGATGCGCAATTCGACGCGCAGATCCGCGAGCGCTTCGGCGCGCTGATTGAGCTGGCGCTGGCCGGCGATCTGCGCGCGTGGGAAGAGGGCGCAGCGCTGCCGGCGCTGGCGTTCATCGTGCTGCTCGACCAGTTCACCCGCAACGCCTATCGCGGCACGCCGCTGTCCTTTGCCGGCGATACGCTGGCGCTGCGCGCGGCGCGCCGGCTGGTCGCCACCGGCGCCGAGCTGGCGCTGATGCCGCAGCAGCGCAGCTTTGTCTACCTGCCTTTCGAGCACGCCGAGGATATCGCCACGCAGCGCGAGTCGGTGGCCTTGTTCACCCGCTTGGCGGCCGCGCAGCCGGGCTTTGAAAGCACGCTCGATTACGCGCATCGCCATTGCGCCATCATCGAGCGCTTCGGCCGTTTCCCGCACCGTAACGATATCCTCGGCCGCGCGTCCACGCCGGAAGAGCTGGCGTTTTTACAGCAACCGGGATCGGGATTCTGATGCGGACTTTGAACATCATCGGCGGCGGCCATGTCGGGCGGGTGTTCGGCCGCCTGTACGCCACCATCGCGGCGGCTGGCCTGCAGCCGCAGGACGTGTTGACGCGTTCGATGGCGTCGGCGCAACTGGCGGCGGATTTCATTGGCGCCGCCGCATGCCGGCCCGTCGACGGCTATGCCCAGCTGCGCCGTGCCGACGTGTATCTGCTGGCCGTCGGCGACGACCAGATCGCGCCGGCTTGCGCGGCGCTGGCGGCCGCCGTGCCGCTGCGCGATGCGATCGTGTTCCATTGCAGCGGCGCGCTGCCGTCGAGTCATCTGGACGCCGCCCGCGCGGCCGGCGCGCACGTCGCCAGCGTCCATCCGATCCGCAGCTTCGCCGATCCGGCGGCGGTGGCGGCGCAATTTGCCGGCACGTTTTGCGGCGTCGAGGGCGATGCCGCCGCGCTGGCCGTGCTGATGCCGGCGCTGGAGGCGATCGGCGCGCGTCCCGTGCCTATCGACGCGGCTGCCAAGACGGTCTATCACGCGGCGGCCGTGTTCGCCAGCAATTACCTGGTGACGGTGCTGGACGCCGCGCTGCGCGCCTACCAGGCCGCCGGCATCCCCGAGCCGCTGGCGCGCGAGATGGCGCAGCCGCTGGCCAGCGAGGCGATGGCGAATGTGTTCCGCCTCGGCGCGGCGACGGCCTTGAGCGGTCCCGTCGCGCGCGGCGACATGGCCACTGTCGAGCGCCAGCGGCGCGCCGTGCAGGACTGGGATGCGGCGACCGGCGAACTGTATCGCGCCCTGGTCGCCCCGACGGTCGCGCTGGCGGCGCGCAAACAACGTTAATGGGCTGGGCGGCCGGCGGCGGGGCGCGCGCGGCGCATGATTCCTTGCAAATTATTTGTACGCAACTATATTTTAAGAAGGCGCGTTTTTTCCGCGCCGGGCGCACGCTGTGCGGCCCAGCCGTTTATTGCCACGGAATCGTAAATAAATGGCGGGATGTGTCGACAAACACAGGAATTAGCAATAAGCTTGTTTCTTGGAATGTTTTCTTTAAGAATTCTCAGAAAAACAAGGCGGAAACGGCTGTATCTGGGGCCTAAGCATAGGGGTAGAACATGTTATTTCTGAAAAGCACCAGCGTCACCAAGGCACCCGGTATTTACGAAGTCGATGTCGCCGCCAAGCCGCCCGGCAAGACCTACGGCGTGTTCCTGGCCACCGACCCGGACAAGCAGCCCACCGAGGTGCTGGCCGCGCTGGCGGCGCTCGGCTTCACCAACACCTACAGCTCCGGCTATACCCACAAGGACCGCGGCAAGGTGCTCGACCTGCATTTTCAGAAAGACGGCACCGACCTGTTCAAAGGCTGGAAAACCGAGGAATGCGAGGCCAACCTGGCCGCCATCAACAGCCTGTTCAGCAGCATCGGCGTGACGGTCACGCCGCGCGTGATGACGCTGGCCGAAGCCTACGCCTGAGCGTCGGCGGCGCCGCTAGCCTGGCCGCCTTTCATGCTCAGGCTCAGGCTTCGACGCCGATGTGGTACAAGGCCCACGGGCAGCTGCCGAAGCGCTGCGCCAGCGGCTGGGCCGCCATCTCGGGCACCCGGTCGGCATCGTAAATCGCCCATAGGGGGCCGAGTCCGCCCAGCGCCATGGCCGCGCCGTCGAGGTGGGTCGCGACGATGTAGCGCTGCGCCCGCGCCTGCGCCACCGTGACGGTCGCCGCATATCCATCCACCGCCCGCAACACCAGTTTGACCTCGTCGCGCAGCGCCACGCCGGCGGCCTTCATCACGTCCAGCAGCAGCGGGCCGTGCAAGGTGCGCGGCTTGCCGTCGTACTCCAGCGTCGGCTTGATGGTGACCGCCGGCAGCGCCAGCAGCGCCGCGAAGTCGAAGGCGTGCGCCTTGTCGAAGCCGAGCTTTTGCTTGTGCATCATCTGGTCGAGCACGGGGTCGAAAGCACCCCGGTTGGGCTTGCCGACCGCGCCGGTGACGGTCAGCAGTGCCGGGCCGGCGATGCCGTTCGGCACCTCGCGCGCCAGGGCCGGCAAGGTCGGCAGGGCCGCTCCGGCCAAGGCGGCAAGGCTGAGAAACTGGCGTTTTTTCATCGTTTGCTCCATGTTGTGCCCAAGTCTATTATGCGTATGTCATATGATACTGCGCATGGACTTATTTGTTGCAACCACGGAATTAATCGCCATCCCCATCGAGGACGGCGAACTGGCCTTCATGGAGCAGTTGCCGCTGCCCCTGAGCAACGCCGACATCCTGGCCAGCCTGATCGCCGACACCGACTGGCGCGCCGACACCATCACCGTCTACGGCAAGCGTCACCTGCAGCCGCGCCTGACGGCCTGGCACGGCGCGGCGCGCTACCGCTATTCCGGCATGACGCTGGAGCCGCTGCCGTTCACGCCGCTGCAACTGGTCATCAAGCAAGCCGTCGAGCTGGCCGTCGGGCGCAGCTTCAACAGTGTGCTGCTCAATTACTACCGCGACGAGCGCGACAGCATGGGCTTCCATGCCGACGACGAAAGCGAACTGGGGCCGGACCCGGCCATCGCCTCGGTCAGCTTCGGCGCCGAGCGCACTTTCATCCTCAAGCACAAGCGGCTGCCGACCACCGTCAAGCTGGCGCTGGTCGACGGCAGCCTGCTGCTGATGTCGGGCGCCCTGCAAAGCCACTGGCGCCACGGCATCAACAAGGAACGCACGCCGCGCGGACCGCGGGTCAACCTCACTTTTCGCCAGATCGCTTAAATCTGCCATTTTCGGTCAATTTATCGCCAAGTTCGCGCTTTCTTAGGTTGAGCTTAAATTGTTGTTTGTGAAATAATGTGCTTACATCTAGACACACTTCTTACCGAATCGAATGTGACGTCAATTAGTTCGAGTGCTATCTTGGCTACGTCGCAATTCAGAGAACTGCGATCCCAAGCAAGTCCTTAAACTTTTTGCTGAAAGATCCCTACCATGAAAAAAATTCTGTTCGCTATGATTGCTGGCGCCACCGCCCTGTCCGGAATTTCCGCCGCTAACGCCGCCGACGCCGGCACCGCCTATATCGGCGCCGGCGTCGTGGGCAGCCACTACGACATCAAAGTCCCCGGCGCCGTCAGCGGCGACGACAACAACGGCGACAAGGCCACCGGCAAGGTGTTCGCCGGCTACAACATCGACAAGACCTGGGCGGTTGAGGGCGGCTACACCGACTTCGGCAGCAAAGGCTACGACTACACCAACGGCGCCACCGGCGCCGCCGGCAGCATCCACACCGACGCCCACTCGCTGTACCTGGCCGGCAAGGGCACGCTGCCGATCAACGACCAGTTCAACGTGTTCGGCAAGCTGGGCGCGGCGCGCAACCACAACAGCGTCGACGCGACCGGCGACGCGGCCGGCCTGAACGGCAGCGGCAGCAAGACGGCGCTGTACGCCTCGGTCGGCGGCGAATACCTGCTCAACAAAAACGTTTCGCTGTCGCTGGAATATGAAAACTACGGCAAGAACGACATCGACGTGGGCCGCAAAACCGGCGCCATCACGGCCGGCGTGCGCTACAACTTCTAAGCGAGCACCCTCGGGGCCGGACGCGACTGTGGTTTAAGTCCTTGCGCCGCCCCGGCCCAAAAAAAAGGCACGGTAGCGATACCGTGCCTTTCTGCTTTTAACGCCGCCGAAACGGTAAGGAAATTACACCGTCAGCGGCTTGTAGCGGATGCGTTTCGGCTTGGCGCCTTCTTCGCCCAGGCGTTTCTTCTTGTCGGCTTCGTATTCCTGATAGTTGCCGTCGAAGAAGGACACCTGCGAATTGCCTTCGAACGCCAGGATGTGGGTGGCGATGCGGTCCAGGAACCAGCGATCGTGCGAGATCACCATCACCGAGCCGGCGAACTCCAGCAGCGCGTCTTCCAGCGCGCGCAGGGTTTCGACGTCCAGATCGTTCGACGGTTCATCGAGCAGCAGCACGTTGCCGCCCTTGAGCAGGGTCTTGGCCAGGTGCAAACGGCCGCGTTCGCCGCCGGACAGGTTGCCGACGATCTTCTGCTGGTCCGAACCCTTGAAGTTGAAACGGCCCAGGTAGGCGCGCGATGGCATGTCGAAACGGCCGACGCTGAGCATGTCGGCGCCGCCGGAGACGTCCTCGAACACGGTCTTGGCGTCGCTGAGCGCGTCGCGGCTCTGGTCGACCAGCGAGATGCGCGCGGTCTTGCCAATGACGACTTCGCCGCTGTCCGGTTTGTCCAGTCCGGCGATCATCTTGAACAGCGTCGATTTACCGGCGCCGTTCGGGCCGATGATGCCGACGATGGCGCCGGCCGGGATGGTGAACGACACATCGTCGATCAGCAAGCGGTCGCCGAAGGCCTTCGAGACGTTCTTGAATTCGATCACTTCATTGCCCAGACGCTCGGCCACCGGGATGAAGATCTCCTGGGTCTCGTTGCGCTTCTGGTATTCGTATTCGCTCAGCTCGTTGAAGCGGGCCAGACGGGCCTTGGACTTGGCCTGGCGCGCCTTGGGATTCTGCCGCGACCATTCCAGTTCCTTGGCCAGTGCTTTCTGGCGCGCCGACTCGCTCGACTCTTCCTGCTTCAAACGGGCCGATTTCTGGTCCAGCCACGACGAATAGTTGCCCTTCCATGGAATGCCATGGCCGCGATCCAGCTCTAAAATCCATTCGGCGGCGTTGTCGAGGAAGTAGCGATCGTGGGTGATGCCGACCACGGTGCCGGGGAAGCGCAGCAGGAATTGCTCCAGCCAGTCGACCGATTCGGCATCCAGGTGGTTGGTCGGCTCGTCGAGCAGCAGCATGTCGGGCTTGGACAACAGCAGCTTGCACAGCGCGACGCGGCGCTTTTCACCGCCGGACAGCACGCCGATCTTGGCTTCCCATGGCGGCAGGCGCAGCGCGTCGGCGGCCATTTCCAGTTGCAGATTCAGGTTGCCGCCGTCGGAGGTCGAGATGATCGCCTCCAGACGCGCCTGCTCGGTGGCCAGCGCGTCGAAATCGGCGTCTTCCTCGGCATAGGCGGCGTAGACCGCTTCCAGCTTGGCTTGCGCCTCGAACACTTCGCCGAGGCCCGATTCGACTTCCTGGCGCACGGTTTTTTCCGGGTCCAGCACCGGTTCCTGCGGCAGGTAGCCGATGTTCAGGCCCGGCATCGGTACGGCTTCGCCCTGGATGTCGGTGTCGATGCCGGCCATGATTTTCAGCAGCGTCGACTTGCCCGAGCCGTTCAGGCCCAGCACGCCGATCTTGGCGCCGGGGAAGAAGGACAGCGAGATATCTTTCAAAATCTGGCGTTTGGGCGGGACGATTTTGCCCACGCGGTTCATGGTATAGACGTAATTGGCCATTGAAAATTCCGGTATGTGCTAATGAAATGGGCAGAGATGCCGTGTAGGGTGACAGGATACGATAAATCCCCGCCATCGCCCACTGTTTGCCCGTTCAAGCGAAACATTTCCTCTAAACCGGAGGCAGGCGTACACTTCGGGGTTCGACTCAACGGCCACACGGAAACTCCGGCATGACTAAATATTCTTGCTATTTGCTAATACCTATCCTATTGTGCAATGCACCAAAACAACATCGGGTGCAACCTTGACCGCGCAACACAAGAAAAGCAAGCTCGTCGGCTTGACCTTAGCTGCCGTGGGTATCGTCTACGGCGATATCGGTACCAGTCCCCTCTACTCGCTGAAGACCGTTTTTGCCTCTGAACACGGCCTGCCGCTCAACCACCTGAACCTGTTCGGCGTCATTTCCCTGATTTTCTGGGGCTTGACGGTGATCGTTTCGCTCAAATACGTCACGCTGGTGCTGCGCGCCGACAACCGCGGCGAGGGCGGCATCATGGCGCTGATGGCGCTGGCGCTGTCGTCGGTCAACAAACTGTCGCGCCGCCACTACCAGCTGATGCTGTGCGGGGTGTTCGGCGCCGCCCTGTTCTACGGCGACAGCGTGATCACGCCCGCCATTTCCGTGCTGTCGGCCATCGAGGGCCTGGAAGTGGCCACGCCGGCGCTCAAATCCTACGTGGTGCCGCTGACCATCATCGTGCTGGTGATGCTGTACTCGGTGCAGGCGCGCGGCACGGCCGGCATCGGCCGCTGGTTCGGCCCCATCATGGTGTTGTGGTTCGGCGCCCTGGCCGCCATGGGCGTGGTCAACATCATGGCCTCGCCGGCCATCCTCGGCGCACTGAACCCGATGTACGCCATCCGCTTCCTGCTGGAAAACCGCTACACCGCCTTCGTCGCGCTGGGCGCCGTGGTGCTGGCCTTCACCGGCGCCGAGGCGCTGTACGCCGACATGGGCCACTTCGGCAAGAAGCCGATCCGCATGGCCTGGTTCCTGATCTGCTTCCCGTCGCTGGCGCTGAACTACCTGGGCCAGGGCGGCCTGCTGCTGGCCCATCCGGACGCCATCTCCAACCCCTTCTACCAGCAGCTCGGCGCGTGGAGCGTCTACCCGCTGGTGATCCTGTCGACGCTGGCCACCGTGATCGCCTCGCAGGCGACGATTAGCGGCACCTTCTCGATGACCAAGCAAGCCATCGCGCTGGGCTTCCTGCCGCGCATGCGCGTGCTGCACACCTCGGCCAGCGAGATCGGCCAGATCTATATGCCGGTGGTGAACTGGCTGCAACTGATCGTCGTGCTGCTGGCCGTGATCGGCTTCGGCTCGTCCGACAACCTGGCCGCCGCCTACGGCATCGCCGTCACCGCCACCATGCTGGCGACCACGGTGCTGACCTTCTTCGTGATCCGCTACCGCTGGAAGCTGAACCTGCTGCTGTGCTGGGCCGCCACCGGCTTCTTCCTGCTGATCGACGCCACCTTCTTCTCGGCCAACGCGCTGAAACTGTTCAGCGGCGGCTGGTTCCCGCTGCTGCTCGGCTTCGCGCTGTTCATCGTCATGCTGACCTGGCGCAGCGGCCGCGAGCTGGTGTTCCAGAACCTGCAAAAGCACGCCATCCCGCTGGAGGATTTCCTCAGCTCGCTGTTCATCGCGCCGCCCACGCGTGTGCCCGGCACCGCCATCTTCCTGCGCGGCGAAAGCGACGGCGTGCCGCACGCGCTGCTGCACAACCTGTCGCACAACAAGGTGCTGCACGAGCGCGTGGTGTTCTTCACCGTCCACATCGTCGAGGAGCCGTGGGTGGCGCCGAAAGACCAGGTCAAGGTCATCGACCTGGGCCACAACTGCTTCCAGCTGAATGTCTACTACGGCTTCAAGGACGAGCCGGACATTCCGAAACTGCTGACCATCTGCGAGCGCTGCGGCCTGGCCTTCGAGATGATGGAAACCTCCTTCTTCATCGCCCGCCAGACCGTCATCTCGACGCCCGGCGACGGCATGGCGCCGTGGCGCGAGCACCTGTTCGTGACGATGTCGCGCAACGCCCGCGGCGCGGCCGACTACTATCAGATCCCGCCCAACCGCGTCATCGAACTGGGCACGCAGGTGGAAATCTGAGGCCGCAACGCCACACTAAAGTTGTAACCGAATGTAGCGCCGGGCGGCTGGTCCGCCCGGTCTGCTAAACTTCTGCTCCGAATCGGCGCGCAAACAGTGCGATGCGCGCAAGTAATCCGACCATCAATACAAAGGTAATCATGAAATCGATGTCCCAAATTCTTGCGGCGCTGGTCTGCGCGATGGCCGTGACGGCTTGCGGCGGCGGCTCCAAGGCCCCGGTCACGCCGCCGGTGGTGCAACCCGCCTTCAGCAAAACCGACGTCGTTGTCGGCACCGGCGACGAAGCCGACGCCGGCGACCTGGCCGTGATCCAGTACAAGGGTTATCTGTACAGCTACACCGCCGCCGACCACCGCGGCACGCTGTTCGACGACACGGTCGCCCGCAACGCGACGACCACCTTCACCATCGGCGCCGGCCTGAGCATTCCCGCCGGCCTCGACCAGGGCACCGCCGGCATGAAGGTCGGCGGCACGCGCACCGTGGTCATGCCGTCCAACCTCGGCTTCGGCACCGTCGACACGACCGCGCCGCTGCAGCCGGGTGCCACCACCGGCATCGACATCCCGAGCAATTCGGCGCTGATCTATGACATCTCGCTGGTCAGCGTCAAGAAAGCGCCGCCTATCACCACGGTGCCCCCGCCGACCTCGCTGGTCATCACCGACACCTTCCTCGGCAGCGGCACCGCCGTTGCCACCGGCAGCAAGCTGCTGGTGCACTACACCGGCTGGCTCTACGATGGCACCAAGAGCGACCTGAAGGGCGCCCAGTTCGATACCGACGTAGCCAACGGCGTCACCACCGGCTTCGCCTTCACCGTCGGCGCCGGCACGGTCATCCCCGGCTTTGACCAGGGCGTGATCGGCATGACCGCTGGCGGCAAGCGTGAGCTGATCATCCCGCCGGGGCTGGCTTACGGCACCGCCGGCAGCAGCGTCATCCCGCCGAACGCCACGCTGATATTCGATATCCAGGTGATTTCGGTCAACTAAGCTTGCTCAATTAAGCCAGGCGCAGGTGCCGCCCACGCGGGCGGCGGCGCGGCAAACAAACAGGGCGGCCCATGGGCCGCCCTTGTTTTTTGATGGACCGGCGGCGCTAGCCGCGCAGCGCGTCGGCCGGCCGCAGGCGCATGGCCAGCCAGGCGTGGCGCGCGACGGCCGCCACGGCGGTGGCCAGCGTCAGGGCCAGCGCCAGCAGCAAGGTCCAGCCGCCCACCGGCGCGCGCAGCACGTAGCCGGCCAGGTAGCGCTCGATGGCGACGGCCGCCAGCGGCAGGCCGAGCACCGCCCCGGCCAGCGTCAGCCGTCCAGTCTCGGCCGCGACCAGCCAGCCGATGTCGGCCCGGCGCGCGCCGTGCAATTTGCGCAGCACGATTTCCATGGCGCGCCGGCGCACCGTGTTGGCCGACAGCGCATACGTGCCGAAGGCGGCGATCGCCAGCGCGATGCCGGCCGCCACCGCCAGCAGCCGCGCCATGCGCGCGTCGTCCGCGTAGTTGGCGGCCAGGATCTGGCCGGCCGGCCGCATCTGCAACAAGGTCTCCGGAAAATAGCGCGGCCACAGCGCGCGCACCGCCTGTTCGGCCAGCGCAATATCGACGCTAGCGCTGCCAGCGCCGGACGCGCGCACGCTGACTGTGGTGCCGGCGGTCCACAATTCATACGCCACCGGAGCGGGCGCCTCACGCAGCGTCTGGAAGCGCAACTCCGGCGCGATGCCGACGATGCGCTTGCCGACGAGCTTGCCGTCGGCGCCGGCGAACAGCAGCGTCGCATCGAGCGCCGCCTGCGGCGTGGCGTAGCCGAGCGCGCGCGCCGCGAGGGCATTCAGCACCACCGGCTGCGCATCGTCGTCGCGGTCGATGCGCGCATCGAACAGTCGCCCGGTCAGCGGCCGGATGCCGTACAAGGCAAAAAAATTCGCGCTGACCGATTTGATTTCCATCGTCGCGGCGACGCCGTCCGGCCGTTTCAGCTCGTGAAACCAGGCCGCGTTGCGCCGCCCGACGGCGTCCTCCGACACGGCCACGCCGGCCACGCCGGGCCGCGCCGCCAGCGCGGCGATGAAGCCGCGCGCCGCCGCGCTGTCGCGCACCGGCTGCGGCAGGTCGACCACCAGCAGCGGCGCCGCGTCGAAGCCGGGCGAGGCGCGCATCGCGAACGCGCTTTGCCACGCCACCGCCAGCGCCACGCCGGCCAGGCCCATCGCCGCCGCCAGTTGCAGCACGGTCAGCGCGCGGCGCAGCCGCATGCCGCGCGGCGACTCGCCGCCGGGCCGTCCCGCCAACGCCAGCGCCGGCCGCACGCGCAGCGCCAGCGCCGTCGGATGCAGCGCCGTCAGCATGCCCAGCATCACGCCGCCGGCCAGCGCGGCCGCCACGTAGCCCGGCGTGAACAAGCCGCCCAGGTCGCGCTGCACCAGCCGGCAAAACGCCGGCAGCGCCAGCCAGGCCAGCAGCAGGGCCAGCGCCGTCGCCAGCAGCGCCACCAGCAGCGCCTCGATCAGCAACTGCGTCGCGATGCGGCGCGCGCCGGCGCCCAGCACCATGCGCATGGCGATGTCGCGCTGGCGCCGCAGCACGCGCAAGGTGCTCAGATTGACGTAGTTGACCGCCGCCAGCGCCACGATCAGCAGCGCCAGCGCGGCCAGCGCCGCCACCACCGCCGGCCTGGCGCGCTCGCCCGGCGCGGAGATGCCGTTGCCGGCCACCTCCTCGTCGAAATAGGCATCGCGCAGCGGCGCCAGCGACAGCTCCATGGCGTGGCGCTGGCCCAGGCGCTGGCGCGCCTCGGGTTTGAGTTTGCCGCTGACGGCGCTGTCGTCCAGCGTCCGCTGCAAGGCTTGCGTGATGTCGGCCACCGAAGCATCCGGCCGCACGCGGATCAGCAGCTTGCCCCACCAGCCCTGGTCGCCGGTCAGCAGCTCGTGGCGCAACTCCGGCTCGCCCAGCAGCGACGTCGCGCCGAACAGGGCTTCGAACGGGATCGTGGTGTTGGACGGCGGCGTCGCCACCACGGCGGCCACGCGCAGCAGCTGGCCTTCGGCGCGCAGCGTGCGCCCGACCGCGTCGGCGCTGCCGAACAGGCGCAGCGCCGCCTGCCGCGTGATGGCGAAACTGTCCGGCTGCGCCAGCGCGGCATCGAGATTGCCGGCCAGCGCACGTACGCCCAGCGTCGCCGTGAACCCCGGCAGCACGGTCAGGCCGTCGAGCCGCCGCAAGGCGCCATGGTTTTCGCCGCGCAGCGTCAGCGGTCGGTTCAGCGGGCGGGTGGGCACATAGCCGGTCGCCCCGATCACGCCGGGCAGCCGGCCGGCCACCGCGCGCAGGAACAGCGGCGCCTGGTCGAACACCGGCGCTTTCGGATCGACATTGAAGCGCTGCTTGACCACGTAGACGTGTTCGGCGTCCGGCACATGGGCGTTGTACTGCGTCGAATAACGCACCAGGCCGAGCAACAGCGCCGCCGCGGCGAGGCCGATGCCGAGGCCGGACACCGCCACCGCCAGGTAGGCCGGCTCCTGCGTCAAAGCGCGCCAGCCCAGGCGCAGGTCGCGGAATCTCATCGCATCTCCTTGAGTGATAGGTTGGCCATCATCGCCATCCATCGCGGCGTTGATCGTGGCATTTGTCGGCCGACCAGGCGTCGCATCAAGCGCGCCATCAATCGCGCAGCGCCAGCGTTGGCGGCAGGCGCAGCGCCGTCAGCGTGTGGCGCGCCGTCGCCAGCGTCGCCACCAGCGCGGCCAGCGTCAGCGCCGCCGCCAGCGTCCAGCCGCCGACCGGCGCGTGTTCGACAAAGCCGGCCAGATAACGCTGGATCGCCAGCGCCGCCGGCGGCAGGCCGAGCACCGCGCCGGCGCCGACCAGCAGCGCGAATTCGCCGCCGACCAGCGCCGCGATATCGACGCCGCGCGCGCCATGCAGCTTGCGGATGACGATCTCGCGCGCGCTGCGCTGCACGCTGTAGGCCGACAGCACGTAGATGCCGAACGCCGCCAGCGCGATGGCAACCGCGCTGGCCAGGGCCAGCATGCGCGCCAGCCGCAGGTCGTCGTCGTACATCGCGGTCAGCAAGCTTTGCGCCGTATGTACCTCCAGGATCTCGTCCGGGAAGTAGCGCCGCCACAGCGGCTCGATGTCGCGGTAGACGGTGGCCGCGTCGTCGGCGCTGCGGAACGTCAGCACGCCGCCCGGCTTGAGCTGGTACAGCAGCGCCTCCGACGGCTGGCGCAGCGTCTGGAAGCGCACCTCGGGCGCGATGCCGACGATGCTGTCGCCGTTCGGCATCGTCTGTCCCACCGCCTGCCGCGGCGACGCAAAACCGAGCGCCGTTGCCGCCGCCGCGTTCAACACCACGTTGCTGCTTTTGCCGTGGTCGAGCGCCGGGTCGAACAGGCGGCCCCACAGCGGCTGCAAACCGTACAACTGGAACCAGCCGGCGCCCACGTATTTGATCTCCATGCGGATATCGCGCCGGTCCCTGGTGGTGATACTGCCGACGATCTTCCAGCCATCGCGGCCCACCGCCTCGGACATACTGGCCACGCCGCCGATGCGCGGCTGCAGCGCCAGCGCGTCGGCAAAGGCTTGCGCGGCCGGCGTGCCCCCGGCATCGACGGGCAGGTCCAGCGTCAGGATCTGGCGCGGATCGAAGCCGGGCCAGGCGTGGCCGGCATACCAGGCCTGCCAGCCGACGGCCAGCGTCGCGGCGCTGAGCGCGATGGCGGCGCCGAACTGCAGCACCGTCAGCGCGCGGCGGAGCCACAGGCCGCCGACGGTTTCGCTGTTGCCGCGCCCGGCCAGCGCGGGACCGGGCCGCACGCGCTGCGCGCACCAGGCCGGATACGCGCCGGCGCACAGGCCGACGGCGAGCGCCAACAGCAGCGCCGCCGCGCAGCGCGCCGGTGTGAACACGCCGTCGAGCGGGCGGCGCACCAGCTCGGAAAACAGCGGCAGCAGCAGCCATGCCAGCAGCAGGCCGGCGCCGGCCGACAGCACGGCCGTCAGCGCCGACTCGCCGAGGAACTGGCGGATCAACCGCGGCGCGCCGGCGCCGAGCAGCTTGCGCACCGCGATTTCGCGCTGGCGCCGCAGCGTGCGCACGGTGGCCAGGTTGACGTAGTTGACCGTCGCCAGCAGCAGGATCAATAGCGCGATCGCGGCCAGTCCCAGCACGCTGTCGATGCGGCCGTGGTTGGCGCCATCGCGGCTATTGGCCAGGTCGGCATCGAAGTAGAGCTGCGACAAGGGCAGCAGGGCGACGTCGCTGACCTTGCGGCCGCGCAGCGATTTTCCGACCGGCGCCGCGCGCGCCTGGCGGTCCTGCGGCGACTCGTCGGCGGCCTGCTGCAGCAGCGCCGCCAACGCCGTCGCCGACGCGCCGCGTTTCAGTTTCAGGTAGACGGTGCCGCGATTGCGATAGGTGAAAGGGCCGTTGCGCTGCGCTTCCGGCCAGGCGCGGCTGCCGGAGCCGACCAGCGCCTCGTAGGCTTGGTTGGTGTTGGCCTGATGGTCAGGCAGCAGCGCGCGCACCTGCAGCGTGGCGGCACCGGCCTGTATGGTCTGGCCCAGCGGCGGCGCGGCGCCGAACAGCTGGCGTGCGGCCGATGCCGTCAGCGCCACGCCATCGGGCTGCGTCAGCGCGGCCTGCAAATCGCCCTGCGCCGCCGCCAGCCCGAAGATGGTGGCGAAGGCCGGATCGACCGCCTGCACGCTCATTTTATGCAGCTGGCCGCCTTGGCGCAGCGGCAGGTCGAGGTCCTTGACGATGGTGGCCGCGCTCACCAAGCCGCTGCGCAAGGCCATGTCGCGCAAGGACAGATAGCTGTTGGTCTGCCACTCCGGACGCGGGAACAAATTGATGCGCTGTTTGACCACGTAGACGCGCTCGCGGTACGGCACCCGGCTGTCGTAATCGAGGCAGTAGGCGACGTAGCCGAGCAGCAGGAAGCAGGCGGCGAAGCCGATCGCCAGGCCGCCGGTGACGATGGCGGAATACGCCGGCTGCTGCATCAGCAGGCGCCAGCCGATGCGAAAATCACGCAGGTTCATGTGAGCCTCGCGTTCAGGCGGCTTGCAGCGCGTCGGCCATGATGCGGCCGTCGAGCAGGTGCAGCGTGCGCGAAGCCTGCGCCGCGTGGTCGGGCGAGTGGGTCACCATCACCACCGTCGTGCCCTCGGCGTTGATGGTGCGCAGCAGCCGCATCACCTCGTCGCCGTGGGCCGTATCGAGGTTGCCGGTCGGTTCGTCGGCCAGCAGCACGGCCGGCCCGGCCACCAGCGCGCGGGCGATCGCCACGCGCTGCTGCTGGCCGCCCGACAGCTGCGACGGCCGGTGTGTGGCGCGATGGCCGATGCCGAGTTTTTCCAGCATCGCGGTGACGCGCGCGCGCCGTTCGCGCGCCGGCGTGCCGTTGTATTCGAGCGCCAGTTCGACGTTCTCGAACACGCTCAGTTCCTCGATCAGATTGAAGCTTTGGAAAATAAAGCCGATGCGGCCGCGCCGCAAGCCGTTCAGCTTCGATTCGCTCCAGCCGGCGACGTTGACGCCGTCGAACCAGTAGTCGCCGTGGCTGGGCACATCGAGCAGGCCGAGCAGGCCGAGCAGCGTCGACTTGCCGCAGCCGGACGGCCCGGTGATGGCGACGTATTCGCCGGCTTCGATTTCGAGGTCGATGCGGTCGAGTGCCGTCGTTTGCACGGTTCCGGCCACGTGGATTTTGCTGACGCCGACGAGTTTGAGCATGCGCTTGCCTTTTAAAATGGTGACGTGAATTGACTGCGAATTTACTGTGATATTTGCAGCTTGGGGGAATTTCCATACGCGGCGTAGCCGGAGACGATGACGCGCTCGCCCGCCGCCAGCCCGGCCAGCACTTCGATCTGCGCGTTGCTGCGCCGGCCGATGCGCACCGCGCGCCGTTCGGCCTCGCGGCCGTCGGCGGACAGCCGATAAACAAACACGCCGCCGCTGTCGTTGATGTAGGCGCCGTTCGGCAGCAGCAGCGCCGGCGCCGGCCGGCCCAGCGTCAGCTGCGCGTCCAGGCTCTGGCCGGGTCTGAGCGTCGGCTGCTCTTGCGTGAAATGCAGCTCGATGGCGAAGCGGCCGTCGGTGATTTGCGGGTAGATGGTGCTGATGTCGACCGGATAGTCGCGGCCATCCTGCGTGACGCTGCCGTGGCGGCCGACCGCGATGCGGTTCAGATAAAACTC
>Ga0209901_1000287_pt1 | contig 23149 bp, 22 predicted proteins | sample OrgsoiDNA_201058_FD_185806 | JGI IMG/M metagenome (GOLD analysis project Ga0209901, IMG submission 185806) | Permafrost soil microbial communities from the Arctic, to analyse light accelerated degradation of dissolved organic matter (DOM) -... | ecosystem: Environmental > Terrestrial > Soil >...
CACCGGCGTTTCTAGCGAACGCTGCGGAGCCGTTTTCCGTGGTTACGGACATGGCTGTCTCCAAAAGGGTGTTTCAGATGACGTCTGCACAGAACGGCGCCCGGTAAGGCGCGCCCGGTGCAGGCGGAATTGCCGCGTGTGCGCGGCCAGGTCAGTGTAGGGCGAGGGGGATGTGGTGGCTAATACGGTTTGACGATGGGGGTATAAGAAAAAATGATATGGCGGCGTTACCGCCCTGGCATGGCGATATCGCTCAGCAGTTCTTCGGTGGCGTGGGCAAAGCGCGCGATCAAAAAGTCCAGCAGCAGCCGCACGCGGGGCGCCATGTATTTGCTGCTGTGAAATACGGCATGGACACCGGCCTCGCTGGCGCTGAAACCGGGCAACAGAATTTTCAGCTTGCCAGCGCGGATATCCGCGGCAGCGTCCCAGATGGTCTTGCGCGCGATGCCATGGCCGGCCAGCGCCCAGCTGCGGGCCAGCGCGCCGTCATTGGTTTCCCATGCCTGCTCCATCGCCACGGTGTGGCTCCACTGCCGCTCGCCCTGCGCAAAATGAAAGGTGTTCAAGGGGCCGGCCGCCGTGACCAGCACGATAAATTGATGGCCGGCCAACTCCTCCGGGGAGCTGGGCTCGCCGTGGCGCGCCAGGTAGTCGGGCGCGGCGCACAGCACACGCCAGTTGGGCGCCAGCGGGCGGGCGATCAGCGAGCCGTCCTGTGGCCGGCCAAAACGGATAGCCAGGTCGATATCGTCCTGCAGCAGGTTCGACATGGAATCGGACAGGGTCAGGGCAATCTTCAGCTCGGAGTGCTGGCAGATGAACTCCTCCAGCCACTGGTTTAGCAGATGGCGGCCAAAGTCGGCTGACGCCGAAATGCGCAGCTTGCCGCGCACCCCGTTCTTGCCTTCCAGCAGCACCGCTTCTGCCTCGTCTATTGCACGCAGGGCGATCAGGCAATGCTGCAAATACAGGCGGCCTTCCTCGGTCAGGCGCAACTGACGCGTGCTGCGGTCAAACAATCTGGTGTGCAAGGCCGCTTCTAGCTTGAACAGCCGCGCACTGGCGGCGGCAGGCGATAGCGCGAGTTTCCGCCCGGCGGCGGACAAGCTGCCCAGTGCGGCTGCTTCGGCAAACAGGCGCATGTCGCCCAGTCGGTCAGTGGCCATTATCAATGTAGATTTGAAAGTTTTTCAAATGGTACGCCAATTATCAAATCTAAGACACGGGCGCAAAGTGATGCATTGACCAACCATGCAATCACGAAAGATCCATCCAACCATGAATGACAGTAGCTGCTATCCCGTAACAAGCGAGCGCCTGCCGGTGGCGGCCTTGCTGGCGCTGACCATGGCCAGCTTTATTGCGACCGCGAATGAAACCGTGCCGGCCGGCCTGCTGCCGCAGATCGCCCAGGGTTTCGGCATATCGTTAGCGTGGGCCGGGCAACTGGTGACCTTGTGCGCCCTGGGTTCAGGCCTGGCGGCGATACCCATGACCATCGCCACACGCAGCTGGCGGCGGCAAGCGGTGCTGCTGCTGGCCCTGGCCGGCTTTTTTATCTGCAATGCCGTGACGGCCTGGTCCGTCTATTACGGTGTGACCTTGTGCGCCCGCTTCATGGTGGGCATCGCTACCGGCCTGGCCTGGAGCTTGCTAGCAGGCTATGCGCGGCGCATGGTGGCGGCCCCGCTGCGAGGCCGCGCAATGGCGCTGGCCATGCTGGGCATACCGCTGGCGCTGGCACTCGGTGTGCCGCTGTCTGCCTGGCTGGGCAGCTTGGTCGGCTGGCGCAATATCTTCGCCATCTTGTCCGGGCTGAGCCTGTTACTGATGGCCTGGGTGCGCTTGACTGTGCCAGATTATCCGGGGCAGCCGGCCACAGAACGCATTGCCATGCGCGATGTGCTGGTCACGCCCGGCGTGCGCCCCGTGCTGTGCGTGATCATGGCCTGGATCCTGGCGCACTACACGCTCTACACCTATATTGCGCCTTTCCTTGCCGCCATCGGCCTGGGCGACCGTCTCAACCTGGCGCTGCTGATCTTTGGCGCCACTGCGATGATCGGCATCTGGATCACCGGCTTGCTGGTCGACCGCTGGCTGCGCCCGCTGGTGCTGCTCAGCCTGGGCGCGTTTGCCGTGGCTGCGCTGGTGCTGGCGCTGGGTAGTGTTCCTCCGTCCATGGTGTATCTGAGCGTCGCCGTGTGGGGCTTGAGCTTCAGTGGCGCGCCGACCTTGCTGCAGACCGCCTTGGCGGACGCTGCAGGCGAAGGCGCCGATGTTGCCCAGTCCATGCTGGTCACGGTCTTCAATCTGGCGTTCGCCGGCAGCGGTGTGCTCGGTGGCCTGCTGCTGGAAACGGCGGGTGCAGCAACCATCCCGTGGGTACTGCTGGGATTGCTGCTGCTGGCGCTGTTCATCGCCTGGCAGGCCAGGACGCATGGCTTTAGCACGCGCCGGCATGCCAATAGTTGATGCAAGCTCCATTGAGACGCATACTGGTGCTTCGATTGATTATGCATACCAGCGAGCTTGCCGATGACACATCCTGTTGCCCTCATCACCGGTTCCACGTCCGGCATTGGCGCCGCCATCGCGCGCCGGCTCTCGCAGGACGGTTATGCCGTGGTGCTGCACTCGCGCAGTTCGCACGAGGCGGGCCAGGCGCTGGCCACAGAACTTGGCATGGCGACCTATGTGCAGGCCGACCTGGCAATCGATGCTGAACGCGTGCGGCTGGTGCAGCAGGCGGTGGTCCATTGGGGACGGCTCGATGTGCTGGTCAATAATGCCGGCATCAGCCAGGTCATCCCGCATGCCGACCTGGCGGCGGCCACCCCGGCAGTCTGGCAAAGACTGCACGAAATCAATGTGATCGCGCCTTTCCGGCTGATTGCCGAGGCGGAAGCGGCCTTGCGCGAGTCGGCACGGCGTGGCGGCGCCGCCTGCGTGGTCAATATCAGTTCGCACGCGGGCGTGCGTCCCAAGGGTGCATCGATACCCTATGCGGCCGGCAAGGCGGCGCTGAACCACATGACGCGTTTGCTGGCCCTCTCGCTGGCGCCCGAGATCCGCGTCAATGCCGTCGCGCCCGGCCTGGTGGATACGCCGCTGACAGCCGACTGGACGGCCGCCCAGCAACTGTGGCGCGAGCGCTCGCCGATGCGCCGCGCCGCGCAGCCGGAAGATATCGCCCAGGCCGTGGCGATTCTGGTCGCATCGAACTACCTGACGGGAGAAATCCTGTTATCCGATGGGGGCTTGAATCTCACTTGAGATTGACGAACAGGGCGACGCCAGGGGGCTACCGGGTGCGTGGTGAGAACCGGGAAGGTTGCGTAAAGGCCAGCGTTTGGCAAATTGGCTGCCGGCATCCGGAAAAGGCCGTCCAGCGCCGGGGCCAGCATCAGATGACGCATTTCCCGGTAAGGCGCGTACACGGCGGCTTGTTCAACCATCCATGCCGTGAAAGAGTGCATCGTCAGGTCCGATAAAGCGCGGTGCCTTCCAGCTTGCATCACGCAGCGAATGCGGTACCTGATCAGCGACGCCTAATAAAGAGGCGAACAGCGCCATCCGGACGGGGATGCCGTTATCGGTCTGGCGGAAGATCGCCAGACGAGGGTCATGCAAAAGATCGGTGCCAAGGTCATTGGCACCCGGACGGCTATCGCGCGGCAAGGGGTGCATGATCAGCGTGTCTGGTCCGCAAACAGAATTGACCAGGGCTTGATTGATCTGGAACTCCGGGGTGTAGCCTTCAATTGTCTCGTTAGCAAAGCGTTCTTTTTGTATGCGTGTGGCATATACAACGTCGGCGCCACGTAGTCCATTGACGAGATCCGACGTCTGTTCCACGACGTTGCCATTGACCGCGATACGTTCGATGATATGTGCCGGCATTTCCAATTCTGCCGGTGCGATCAGGGTGAACTTGATGCCGCTATAGAGCGCCAGCAATTTGCTCAGTGAGTGCACCGTACGGCCATATTTCAAATCGCCGACGATAGCAATGTGGGCGCCGTCGACAATTTTCCCTAATCGGGAGAATTCGCGCTGTATGGTGTACAGATCGAGCAGTGCCTGGCTGGGGTGTTCACCGGGGCCATCTCCGGCATTCAGGACGGGAATGTTGGTGGCACGCGCGAATTCCGCGACGGACCCTTGATCCGGATGGCGCACGACAAGCGCGTCAACATAGCCGCTCAACACGCGGCTGGTGTCATAGATCGATTCTCCCTTTGCCATCGAGGAAAAAGTAAAGCCCGTGGTATCGCATACGGAACCGCCAAGCCGGCAAAAGGCCGCCCCGAAACTCACACGTGTGCGGGTACTGGCTTCGAAAAACAGATTCCCCAGCACCGCGCCTTCCAATACCCGTGAAATTTTCTGCCTGCGGGCGATGGGCTGCATCACGTCCGCCAATCGAAAGAGCGCCTCCGCTGAGCCGCGCGAGAATTGATCGACGGAAAGCAGGCAGGGTTTGCCCTCGTGAGTAATGCTTAAATCCGAAGTGGAGTATGCGCTCTGCGTAGATGTATGGGCGGCGGAGGCTAGGATTTCACTGACAAAGCGTTCAACGATTTCCGGCATGCGCCGAAACTCCTGCGACTCGGCTGGCAGTAACCACGTATCGAGTGCACGCCGGCTGACGCCTATCCGTGACGAAAATGCTTCTCGCGTCAGGTTCAGCCGACGCATTGTATCTCGTAGAAAACTTTGTTGTTGAATACTCATTGCCAGCACCATATAAATATACACAATGCGTATTTTAATTGATTGCTTTGATTCATGGCAATCAGATTGATGTACATATTGCGTAGTGACACAATTGCCGGAAGTGGGGGGGTACTCACCGGTCGAGCGGTTCACGCAATCACATGGCATATTTTGCGCTGACCCGGCGCGGCCTGCGCATCCATCGTCCGGCAGCGGTGCTGCAAGCCGCTATCGAACCGCCCGGCGGCACAGTCCTGTGCGATTTTGTTCCTGCTGAAGAATGACTGCACGTAGCGCGGTTTGCCTGGCGACTTCGCCTTGCCGGGCTCAGCCAGGCTGCTCTCCGCTTTCCGGCTTGGAGGCCGACAGCATTTGCGCGCCGACCCAACGTCCGCTGGCACACAGCTCGCCCGCCACTTGCAGCACCAGGTTTTTCACGGCCGTGCCCGCATTGGTAAGCGGGATGTTTTTTGAGGCGCACAGGGCTACCGTGCGCGACAGGGCAGGGCTGTGGATGGCGTAGCTGCGCATGGCGCCGCTGTCCAGTTCGGCCAGCAGCGGCGCGGTGGGCAGGATGGTGGCGCCCATGTCGGCCAGGATGGCCGATTTCAGGATGGCGATCGAGTTGATCTCGATCACCTTGCTGGTAGTCAAGCCAGCTGCGCGGGCGCGGCTGGCGATGCGCGGGCGCACGCCATGCTGCAGGCCGGGCAAGATCAGGGTTGTCGCCAGCGCCTGCTGGAATGACAGCGCGTTGCCGGTGGGCGCGAACGCGGAATGGGCGCGGCAAATGAAGCGCATCTCTTCTTCCACCAGCGGGCTGCAGGCGAACGGTGTCAGCTGGCCATCGTCGAATAGCACGGCCAGGTTGATGCGGCCCGATTTCAGCTGTTCATTGAGGTTGCCCGTAATCTCCTCCGTCAATTGCAGGGTGATCTCGGGGTAACGCTCCCGCGCGGCCAGCAGCAGGGGCAGGGCCAGCGCGCCGGAAATGCTGTGTGGCAGTCCCAGTGTCACATTGCCCGATGGCCGGGTGGCGCTCTGGGTGACAGCCGAGCGGGCGTCGGCCACCTGTTTCAGGATCGCCTGCGCGTGTTCATAAAAAATCTTGCCAGCGTCGGTGGACAGCACGCCTTGTGCCGAACGGTGCAGCAATTGCACGCCCAGTTCTTCTTCCAGCTGGCGCAGCTGCTGCGTCAGCGCCGGCTGCGCCACGTGCAGGTTCAGCGCCGCGCGCGACAATGAGCCGTGGTCGACGATGGCGACGAAGTATCGAAGTTGACGCAATTCCATGTGCTGCCAGTCTCACAAGCGAAGTCGGTATCTGCGGTGCGCCAGGCGCTGGCCACAGGCTTTTGTCGCGGGAAAAACACGCGCTACATGCCGCCTGGCGCGCATGGGTCCCGCCCTTGCATATTTGTTATACTCATTCTAGCGCTTCCGGTACACCAGCACGCTTAATTTGTGGGATGGCTGCATGTTCAAGAAAGTAGATTCCTCGCAATTAAAAGTCGGCATGTACATCCATGATCTGAGCTGTGACTGGATGACGCACCCGTTCGTGCGCAACCGTTTCCTGTTGCGCAGCGACGAAGAAATCCGCAAGATCATCCAGGCTGGCATCCATGATGTGGTGATCGACAGCAGCAAGGGGCTCGACGTGCAGGATGCACCCACCCTGGCGCAAGCCCGGGCGGCCACCGAGCGCGAACTGGTGCAGATCGTCAGTGCGCCGCCCGTGGTCACGCGCATTTCGCTGGGCATGGAGCTGGCCAGGGCAACGCAGGTGCGCAGCCAGGCCACGTATCTGGTGCGCACCGTGATGGCCGATGCGCGGCTGGGCAAGGCGGTCGAACTGGACCGGGTGCAGCATACGGTGCAGGATATTACCGAATCGATCCTGCGCAACCCGGGCGCCTTGCCAGGTTTGCTGCGCATCAAGAACAAGGATGACTACACTTTTTTGCATTCGGTCAGCGTGTGCGCGTTGCTGGTGGCGTTTTGCCGCTCGCGCGGCCTCGATGCCGCGACCACGCACCAGGCGGGCCTGGGCGGCTTGCTGCACGATACAGGCAAGGCGCTGGTGCCTGATGGCGTGCTGAACAAGCCGGGGCCGTTGACGCCGGAAGAATTTGAACTGATCAAGCGCCATCCGCGCGATGGCTACGACATCCTGCGCCAGTCGCCGGAAATCGGGCCGATACCGCTCGATATCGCCTTGCATCACCATGAACGGCGCGATGGCAGCGGCTATCCGGACAAGCTGGCCGGCGACGCCATCAGCGAACTGGCGCAGATGGCGGCCATCGTCGATGTGTATGACGCGCTGACCTCGGACCGCAGTTACCACAAGGGCATGCCGGCGGCGGAAGCGTTGCGCAAGATCTATGAATGGAGCAAATTCCACTTCAATCCGGTGTTCGCGCAAGACTTCATGCGCTGCGTGGGTATCTATCCGGTAGGCACCATGGTGATGCTGGAGTCGGGCCGCCTGGCGGTAGTGATCGAAGCGCACGAGAGCAATCTGCTGGCGCCTAAGGTGAATGTATTCTTCAGTACGAAAAGCAAAACCTACATCAAGCCCGAGACGATAGACCTGTCGCGCGGCGTCGGTTTTGGCGGCGCCGACAAGATCGTCGGCCATGAGTCGGCGGCCAAGTGGCAGGTCGATCCCATGCGCTTCCTGTCATTAGCAGACGCCTAGAAGAACTCCGCCGTGTCGTTGGAGGCTATCGTAGTTAACATGCCCTTCGCCACCAGCTCATCATAATGGCAGGCAAGATTGCGGCCGTGGCTCTTGGCGTAATACAGTGCCTGGTCGGCGCGGCCCAGGATGATCACCGGCGCTTCGAACGCGCTGATGCTGACGAATCCCACGCTGACAGTCACTCTGCCCACTTGCGGAAAATCATGCGCTTCGACATTGGTGCGGAAGCGGTCGATGATTTTCTGCGCGTTTTCCAGGGTGATCGAGCGTAGCAGCACGACGAACTCCTCGCCGCCGAACCGGAAGATGCGGTCTTGCGAGCGGAACGATGACTGCAGCAGGTTGGCGATCAGGATCAGCACTTCATCGCCATACAGATGGCCGAACTTGTCGTTGACCAGCTTGAAATGGTCGACGTCGATCACGGCCAGCCACTGCCGTTCCGTATCGCTGTGATGGCGCCGTTCGGCATCAAACGGACGCGTTTTATCGGTCTCGCCATCGCCGCGGCTTTGCAGGATCTTGGCCAGCTGGTCGTCGAAGGTCTTGCGGTTGAGCAAACCGGTCAGCGAATCGCGTTCGCTGTAATCGAGCAAGTTCTGGAAATTGCGGTAGACGCTGACGATGCCGCCGATCACCTGGATGGTGGCGCCCGTGTACGGCGTGGGATTGGTGATTTCCAGGCAGGTGGTGACCTGGTCGCCGATCCAGATGGGTAGCCACAGCAGGTGTTGGCCATCGTCGGACACGGTGTCGGCGCTTGCTTCATGGCGTGTGATGCAAGCGGCCAGCGCCGGATAGTCGGCCAGCGGTTCGCCCGGTACGGAGGGATCGGGATTGTCTTCCATGCGGGCCACGCTGCCCGCCACGATGATGGCGCGCGAGCGTACGAACACCTGGCCACGCACGGTGGTCAACGCCAGCACACGGGTTTGTGACGCGGAAGCGAGTTCCTGGACCGCCGAGATCACGGAGATGTCGAGCATCGTGTGATCGCGGTGTCCCGTCATGTCCACCATGTGTTTCAGTAGGGAGTCCATTGTCGTTCTCTGGAAAGTAGTCACACTAATGTCGTCATACCAGCATTGCGCCAAGCAAGAGCATGTTCGCGTCCGTCTACAAGAAGCCAAGATTTATTTGGTGGCATGACACAACGCAGCGTACCTGAAAAATTGTCCAGCCCGGCGGTGTTATGTCTGGCGCCACACGTTTTTATCAGCCACCGCCGTGCGACAAGCCTTTCCAAAGAAGAACTAAGCAGGATAATGTCTTTTTGCCTAATAGGCAATTAACGTATGCAAGATTTCATGTAAATGCATGCGATTCTTGCTTGCCGTTGTAAAAAATGCCGTCAAGAAGTTGCAACTCTTTCTCGCAACAGCATCGCGACCAGCAGCCTATCTGGGCAGGCCTTGATAATTTCCACAAGGAAATTTGTGGCGCGTCAATTTGTCGAACTGCGCCTGTCCTATAGTCACTGTAATGGCACAGAAATTTACGGCAGGAAACATATTAGCAGGAATGGGCGATGTTTCACACCGGATTGCGCCAGGGACTTGTGATTCACTTTTGGGAGCTTGTCATGCATACCTTCCTGTCGGCAGTACAGCAGTTTGTCAAAGATGAGGACGGGATTACGGCAATCGAGTACGGCTTGATTGCGGCATTGATGGCAACAGCCATCACCGCCGGTTTCTTGCTGATCAAGACCAACCTGCTGTCTGTCCTCACCGAAATTTCGACCAACCTGGTGTTGAAAGACTAAGCAGGTACCGCCATCGGCCGGCCGGTGGCGGTTTTTCCCGAGAGGTATGCCCATGTCCGCCAAGGCGCTGTGTGACTTGCTGCTGCTGCTCTTCGTGACGGCTGCCGCCGTCAGCGACCTGGCGCGCCGCAAGATTCCGAATGGCTGGGTACTGGCAGGTATTGCTACCGCGCTGGGCCTGCAACTATGGCTATCGCCAGAACGCTTGCCCCTGGCCTGGCTGGGTGGCATGGCGACCGGGTTCTTCCTGTTCCTGCCTTTGTACGTGCTGCGCGGCATGGCCGCTGGCGACGTGAAACTGATGACCATGGTCGGTGCGTTTGCCGGCCCCTGGCCGGCCATGCTGATCTGCTTTACTACCTTCCTGTTCGGTGGCGTGATGGCGGTAGTGATGATCCTCTGGCAGGGCAGCTGGCGCGCCTGCCTGCGCAATATGCGCCAGCTGCTATGGCCGATGATCGCGCGCGCCGCCGGCGTACCGCTGGCGCCCATGCCGCTCGCCAGCCATGCCAGCGTGGGCAATATGCCGTATGGCCTGGCGATCGCGCTGGGCACGCTGGTGGTGCAAACCCATGATTATTTCTGAAACGCATTCATTGCTCTTAATCAATGGGCGCGGGAAGCTGCTCGGTAGAATGAATTTCTGATTGCCGCAGTCTTAATCTGGTTGGAGAAGCCGCATGAGCGAGGTCGACTATTCCCCACTTACCGAAAGCTTGCCGCGCCCGGCCGATGCGCAACTGATGCCGCCTTTGCCGCCGCAACCGAAGAGCCTGCGCGAGACGGGACTGGAGCGGCAGCTGGTGGTCGAACTGATCGCCAAGGCGATTTTTTTCGGCGGCAAGACCCATCTGTCCGTACTGGCCACGCGCTTGCGCCTGTCGATCAATGTCTTGCGCGAAGTGCTCGATTTCATGGTGGGCGAACAATTGGCTGAATTGGCCTGGCGCGGTGATTCCGATATCGATGTGCAATATCAACTGACCGGCCCCGGCAAGCAGCGTGCCAGCGATTTTCTCGAGCGCTGCGCGTATGTCGGCGCCGCGCCCGTCACGCTGGAAGCGTACCGCGCCATGGTGGCGCGCCAGTCGTGGCGGGCGCAGGAGCAGCGGGTAGCCAGCGATGACCTGGCGGCCGTGCTCGGTGGCGCCCATGCCGGGCCGGGCATGCTCGACTTGCTGGGTGCGGCCCTGTATTCGGGACGCTCGCTGTTGCTGTACGGTGCGCCGGGCAGCGGCAAGTCGACGCTGGCGCGGCAACTGGGGCAATTGCTGCATGGCCTGGTAGCCGTGCCGTACGCCGTGGTCGTCGGCCAGAACATTATCCAGTTATACGATGCAGCGCAGCACCTGCCGCCGGCGCCGCAGCATGTCAGCCACGCGCGCCAGGTACTGGAGCGGCGCAGCACGGATATCCGCTGGGTGCTGTGCCAGCGTCCGGTGATACAGGTCGGTGCCGAACTCGATGCGGCCATGCTGGAACTGCGCTACGACAGCAGCAATGGCTGCTACCATGCGCCGCCCCATGTGCGTGCCAACAATGGCATGCTGATCGTCGATGACCTGGGCCGCCAGCGTGTGGGCGCGGCCGATGTGCTGACGCGGCTGATGCAGCCCCTGGCGCAGGGTACGGACCCGCAGAGCTTGCGTGGAGGGCTAGCAATCAGCATGCCCGTTGATCATGCCCTGGTGCTGGCCACCAACTTGCCGCCAGGCGAGTTGTTCGATGCCGCGCTGTTGCGCCGCCTGGGTTACAAGGTGGCAGTGGGAGCGCTCAGCGATAACGCCTACCGTGCCCTTTTCCGCCAGCAATGCCGGGTGGCCGGTATCGCTGTCGACGAGCTGGTGCTCAATCATCTGGTACTGCAGTTGCATGGCGGCGAAGGCCGGCCCTTGCTCGCTTGCTATCCCTGTGAGTTGTTGGGGCGTATCGTCGATTTCGCCGGCTTTGCGGGCACGCCGCCGCAACTGACGCTGGCCACCCTGGAGCAAGCCTGGGCCAGCCTGTTTGCCAGCTGTGATGTGCCGCTGGGTAGCTTGTGCGAGAGCATCGTATGAAAAACCGCCGCGCCTTGCTGATGATGGGGCTCGCCATTGTGCTGGGCCTGCTGGCAGTGTTGCTGGCGTCGCATTGGCTGCTGCGCCAGACACCGGTTGGCAAGGGCAAGATCGTGGTGGCCGCCGCCGATGTCAACCTGGGCCAGCGTCTGACGCCGGACATGTTGCGCCTGGCCGAGTGGCCGGCGGAAAGCTTGCCGCAGGGCGCCTTGCAAGATCCTCAGCAACTGGTGGGGCGCGTGCTGAAAAGCAGCATGCTGCGCGGTGAACCGCTGAGCGAAGCCAAGCTGGCGCCGGCCGGTACCCTGGGCGGCCTGTCGGCGCTGATCACGGAAGGGCGGCGCGCCATTACCGTGCGCGTCAACGATGTGATCGGCGTAGCGGGATTTGCCTTGCCGGGCAACTATGTCGATATCATCGTCAGCACCCAGCAGGATGCTGGCGACCGTACCTTTCCGCAAAGCCGTAATATTTCCAAGATCGTGCTCGAACGCATACTGGTGCTGGCCGTGGCGCAGGAGGTCGGGCGCGATGAAACCAAGCCGCGCGTGGTCAATGCGGTGACTCTGGAGGTGACGCCGGAACAGGCGGAAAACCTGGACCTGGCGCGCAGCGTGGGCAGCCTGTCGCTGGTGCTGCGCAACCAGGTCGATCCACAGCCGGGCGTGACCACGGGCGCCACAAAGCTGAGCTTGCTGGGCGAGGTGCCAGAGGTCAAGCCCGCTACGCCTGCCGTTGTCGTTGCCGTGGCCGCCGCCATGTCACGCCGTGTGGCGCCAGTAAAACAGGAGGCCGCACGCCATTGCAGCACCGTGATCGATGGTATGCGCCAGTCGCGCGAATGCTTTTAGCCACCCCGCAGCGAACCACCATGGACCTCCATATGAACCGCGCCCTGCTGATATTCTGTCTTGCCCTGCTGCCGCAACTGGCCGGCGCCGCCGCACCGCTGGCGCCCGTGGGGAATGCCGGCCTGCGTTGCGGTGGCGAAGCGGCCTTGCCGGGCAAGCTGCACTTGGAGCTGGGCAAGTCGAGCATGCTGCGCCTGCCCGAAGCCGTGTTGCAGCGCAGCGTCGGCAATCCGGGTGTGGTGCAGGCGATCCTGGTGGCGGCCGATACCCTGTATGTGGTGGGCGTGGATGTCGGGTCGACCAATATGATCATCCAGGGCAAGAGCGGCGCGTGCAGCGTGGTCAATGTCATCGTCAGCATGGACCCGTCCGGTTTGCAAGCCACGCTGGCGTCCCTGATGCCCGAAGAAAAAGCCATCCGTGTCACGGCGGTTGCCGATACCTTGGTACTGTCGGGCACGGTGCAAGATGCGGGCGCCGTGCTGCGCGCCGTGGAGCTGGCACAGGCCTACGTGCGCCGTGCAACGCAGCCGCTGGCGCTGCCGAAACCGGCCGATGGCAGCGCTCCGGCGGCGCCGGCCGGTGCTCCGCAGACCAACCGTGTCATCAATATGCTCGATGTCAGCGCACCGCAGCAAGTGATGCTGGCGGTGCAGATTGCCGAGGTGTCGAAGTCGCTGCTGGAGCGGCTGGAAGTGGGCGCCACCCTGCGCTTCGCTTCCGGCAGCTGGGCCACTACCTTGCTGTCGAACTTCCTGACCGGCACGGCGAATGGCTTGCTCGATGTGCGCAAGTCGAACGGCCAGCAATTGACCATCGAAGCGCAAAAGCAGGATGGACTGGTGCGTATCCTGGCCGAGCCGACAGTGATGGCCATCAGCGGCCAGGAAGGCAGTTTCCTGGCGGGCGGCAAGATCTTCATTCCGGTGGGCCAGGACAATAACAAGGTGACGCTGGAAGAGCGCGAATATGGCGTCGGGCTGCGTTTCACGCCGACCGTGCTGGCCGGTGGACGGATTCACCTGAAGGTGGCGCCCGAAGTGTCCGAGCTGTCGCGCGAAGGTGTCGGCATTTCCGCCGCCGGACTCAGCGGCCGCACCATCTTGCCGGTAATTACTACCCGGCGGGCCTCGACGACGGTGCAGCTGTTCGATGGCCAGAGTTATGCGATCGGGGGCCTGATCAAGAATAACCAGGTCAGCAACGTCGCCGGCCTGCCCTGGCTCAGTGAGTTACCGATCCTGGGTGCGCTGTTCCGCAGCACGGATTTCCAGCATGACCGCACCGAACTGCTGTTCGTGATTACGGCCCACCTGGTGAAGCCCTTGCCACCTGACACCGTGCTGCCGACGGCGCAGCTGACACTGCCCTCGCGCAAGGAGCTGATGTTGGACGGCAAGATGGAAGGGCCGCCGCCGCCGGTATCCAGGCCTGCTCCGACAGCGCGCGCTGTACAGGGTTTCGAGTTGAAATGAGACAGGGAGCTACGCCATGCCGACATCCCATGTGAGCTATTTTCGTTGCCTGCTGGCGCTGCTCCTGGCCTTGCAGCTGACCGCCTGCGCATATCAGAGCACGCCGCAGCTGGACCAGCGCTTTGGCGACGCCGTGCGCCTGGCCATGGCGCAGCAGGTGCTGTACCCGGCGGCCGCGCGCAACCAGGCACCGGCCAACGGTCTCGATGGCCCCAGCGCGCGCGCCGTCATGGACCGTTATCGCGCCTCGTTCGTCGAGCCGAATGGGCAAGTCGCACAGCCGGTGCAGTTCATGCTGGGAGGCGGCAGTGGAAAATAGAGCGCATCGCCAGGGCGGCGCCATGCTGATCGCCTTTTCGATTCTGCTGATCGTGGTGCTGGGCTTTATTGGCCTGGCGCTCGATGTGGGGCAAGTCATAGGCCGCAAGACCGAATTGCAAAACCTGGCCGACAACGCAGCGCTGGCGGCTGCGCCGGAACTGGTAGGCACGGCCGCAGGCCTGGCCAATGCGGTGGCAAAAGCCAAGAGCAGTGCGGCCGACAGGAGCGCTTATCAGCGCCGCATGCAGGGCGCGACCTTGTCCGATGACAGTATCCGCTTCGCCAGTGCGCCTGATGCACCCGCTACCGCCTGGTATGCGGCTGGCGCCGTGCCCGATCCTGCCAAGGCCTTGTTTGTACGCGTCGATACGCAGGGCAATACGCCGTCGCTGGGCAGCGTGGCGACGGCCTTCCTTGGGGTCTGGTCACCGGCCTTGCGCACGCTCAATGCCAGCGCCCGCGCCGTGGCGGGCCGGGTCAGTCTGCGCATGACGCCGCTGGCGATTTGCGCGCTGTCGACGGCACCGGCCAGCTTGCGCACGAATCCCGGGCCACCCGAGCGCAAGGAAGCGCTCGAATATGGTTTTCGCCGCGGGGTGGCCTACAACCTGTTCAATTTGAACCCGAATGGTCCTGCCCCCGCGCACTTCCTGCTCAATCCGCTGGGGCCGCTCGGTGCGGTGGGCTCGCCGGCGCAAATAAGCAACGCTGCCGTCACTCCGTTTATCTGTAGCGGCAGCATGTTGCAGACCACCATAAGCGGTGTCGCCATCCACGCGCACCGGCCGTTTCCCACCGAGCTGTGGCCGGCATTCAATGCCCGTTTCAACCAGTATGCAGGCAATGGCTGCGATCCGCAGACGGCGCCGCCCGACACGAATATCCGGCCCTATCCGAACGCCTTGTCGAACTGGTGGATGAACATGCCTGCAGGTTCCAGCGCCGCCGCCAGTGCCAGCGCTGCATCGTTGTTATCGGTGGCCGACCTGCCGCCGGCGGCGCTGCCTGCCACGATTCCTGCCGCCAGCTATGGTCCCTTGTGGTCGTTCGCCAAGGCGGTGCAATACGCCATTCCGAAACCGGCCGGCGACTACACGGCCTTTCCCACCAGCGCCTGGGCGGGCCTGTATCCCGGCTTGCCCACTGCACCGGCGAGTAACGTTTATTATCCGGCCAGCAGCACGCCCTACTTCGCGCCTGCCTCGCAGACGGCGCCGGTAGGCAATGTGGGCGTGGCGCAGCGGCGCGTGCTCAATATCGCCTTGCTGGCCTGCCCGCTGCCCGGTGGCAGCGACATATTGGTCAATGTGCTGGCGATAGGGCGATTCTTCATGACGGCGCCGGCTGCCAGCGGCATGCTCAGCGCTGAATTTGCCGGCGTGGCGTTCGAGCAGGCGCTGGCCGGCCCGGCGGAGCTGCTGTTATGAGGTGCGCGTACCCACAGCGGCGCGGGCAGGGGGGCGTGGCCGCCATCGAGCTGGCGCTGATCATGTTGTTCTTCATGGGCTTGTTGCCCGTGGTGCTGCTGTTTGGCCGCGCGCTGCTGGCCTATACGGTCATGCAGAAGAGCGCGCATGACGCGGCGCGCTACATGGCAACCTTGCCGCTGCCGCAAATCATCAATGTCGGCGCGGCCACACAAAACACAGCGTTTGCCAAGCAGATGGTTGCGCAGGCGCTGGCCGAGACCTGGCCGGCAGCCGACGCTTCCAGGGTTGTTATCGAATGCGTGTATGCCGACGATGCCTATAACTGCGGCGCTTATGCCACCAAACCGCTGCAGGTACGCGTCAAGTTCACCGTGGACATGCCCATCGATTTCCTGCCCGCCCTGATGGGCTTGTGGCTGCCAGAGTTGTCTTCGATACCGTTGCGCGCCAATGCGACCTTGCGTTATGACAATTAACCAGCACAAGCGGCACCAGCGCCAGGGCGGTGCTTTTGCCGTCGAGTTCGCCATGCTGGCGGTGCTGTTCTTTATCTTTTTGTTTGCCATGCTGGAAGTGGCGCGCGCCGTGTATCTGTGGAATATGGTGCATGAAGTGACGCGGCGTGCCGCGCGTGCTGCGGCCGTCACGGATTTCAGCAATGCGGGCGCGCTGCAGGCCGTGCGCGAGCAGGCGATATTGCGCGCCGGACCGGGGCGCTTGCCGCTGGGCGGCGCCATCAATGACACCTATGTGCGCATCGATTATCTGGCGCAGGGCGGCGGCAGCGGCAGTACGCCGGTGGCGCTGCCCGTCAGCGTGCTGCCCGGCTGTCCGCAGCGCAACCGCATCAATTGCCTGAACGATCCGCACGGCGCCAGTTGCATCCGTTTTGTGCGCGTGCGCCTGTGTCTGCCCGGTGGCGCGGGGGAACAGTGCGAACGGGTGCCTTACCGGCCCATCTTGCCCATGCTCGACATGATGTTCCCGTCGGGCGCACAAGCGGTGCGCCTGCCCAGCGGTACCACCATGGCCGTGGCGGAATCGCTTGGTTATCACGAGAATGCCGCGTTTTGCCCCTGAACCTATCCATTGCAATGTTTGACAGAAGTGAGGATGCTCGATGAAAGCCTTGATGATTACTCGTGACGCCACGCTGCATGAGGAAATCGCGGCGCAGGGTGCGGCGCGCATGCCCGTGCTGCGTCTGCTGGAGCGGCGCAGCGGCTTGCGCGACGCCGTCGAGCATATGCTGGCCGAGGCGCCCGAACTGGTGATTGTCGATGCCAGCGGGATCGGACTGGACGAGGCCGATTTGCTCGAGCGGCTGGCGCGCCAGTATCCGCTGGCCGCGCTGATGCTGCTGACACGCGGCCAGCAGCAGGATGTGCTGATACGCGCCATGCGCGCCGGCACGCGCGAAGTGCTGCAACTGCCGCTGGTACACAAGGCCTTTCACGAGGCGATGGACCGGGTCGATATCCATGCTGGCGTGACGCAGATGCGCGACGGCAAGGTGCTGGCCTTTATCTCGTGCAAGGGCGGCAGCGGCGCAACTTTTCTGTCGACCAATTTTTCCTATGCGCTGGCGACCCTGGCCGGCTGCAAGGTACTGCTGATCGACCTGCACGGGCAGTTTGGCGACGCCACCCTGTATGTGTCGGACCAGAAGCCGGCCATGACCCTGTCCGATATCTGTTCCCAGATCACGCGCATGGATGGCGCTTTCCTGGCTTCCTGCCTGGTACACGTGACGCCCAATTTCGGCGTGCTGGCGGCGGCCGACGATCCTGCCCACAAGGTCGATATGCAGCCCGAACATATGGACCGCATCCTGGCCGTGGCGCGCCACCACTATGACTACATCGTGCTCGACGTGGAACGCCAGATCGATGCGCTGTCCTTGCGTGCGCTCGACAGCGCCGACGCCATTTATCCGGTACTGCAGCTGGCCTTGCCCGATATCCGCCATGGCCGCCGCCTGCTCGATATTTTCCGCTCGCTCGGTTATCCGGGCGAGCGTTTGCGGCTGATCGTCAACCGCTATGAAAAAGGCGGCCGGCTGCGCCTGGCTGACCTGGAGCAGGCGCTGGGCGCCGAGGTAGTCCATACGGTGCCCAACGATTATCTGGCGGCCACCGATTCGGTCAACCAGGGCATTCCGCTGCTGCAGCTGTCGCGCAGCAGCGCCGTGGCGCGCAGCCTGGCCGACCTGGTGGAACTGGTGACAGCGCGCCGGGTGGCGGAAAGCCGCGGCCTGTTCGACCGTCTGTTCAGCCGCAATGAAGTGTAGCGCGGCTCCCGCCGGGAGCCATCACAGGAGCCGAGATGACCTTACGCGAACGCCTGGCCGCCAATGAACAGGCGCGTCCTGCCAGCAACGGGCAGGGTGCGCTGGCATTGCAGGCCTATCAGGAACTGAAAAAAACCATGCACCAGACGATACTCGACCGTATCGACCTGGAGCGCCTGAAGCGCCTGACGGCTGAACAGTTCAAGCACGAGCTGGCATTGCTGGTGCAGCGCATCATCGAAGACGAGCGCATCGTACTGAACCAGCACGAACGGCATAGCCTGGTGCTCGATATCCAGCATGAGATGCTCGGTTTCGGCCCGCTCGAACCGCTGCTGGCCGACCCCGGCGTGTCCGACATCCTCGTCAACACCTGCGACAAGGTATATGTGGAGCGCAGCGGGCGGCTGGAACTGACCGACGTCACCTTTCACGACAATGCGCACCTGATGAAGATCATTGAAAAGATCGTTTCGCGCGTGGGGCGCCGGGTCGATGAATCGAGTCCGATGGTTGACGCGCGCCTGCCCGATGGCTCGCGGGTGAACGCCATCATCCCGCCGCTGGCCGTCGATGGGCCTATCCTGTCGATACGCCGCTTCGCCGTGCACCCTTTGACCATCGCCAACCTGCTCGACTATAAAAGCCTCACGCCGCCGATGGTGCAAGTGCTGCAGGCGCTGGGCCAGGCCAAGGTCAATATTCTGATCTCGGGCGGCACGGGCAGCGGCAAGACCACCTTGCTCAATGTGCTGTCCGGCTTCATTCCCGGCAGCGAGCGCATTGTCACCATCGAAGATGCGGCCGAACTGCAATTGCGCCAGCCGCACGTGGTGCGCCTGGAAACCCGGCCGCCGAATATCGAAGGCAAGGGAGAGGTGAGCCAGCGCGCGCTGGTGCGCAATGCGCTGCGCATGCGGCCCGACCGCATCATCCTGGGCGAGGTGCGTGGCGCTGAAGCGCTCGACATGCTGCAGGCGATGAACACGGGCCATGAAGGCTCGCTGGCCACCATCCACTCGAACACGGCACGCGATGCGCTGGCGCGGCTGGAAAACATGGTCGGCATGGCCAACGTCAACCTGACGCCGCGCGCCACGCGCCAGCAGATCTGTTCGGCCGTGACGGTGGTGATGCAGGTGTCGCGCCTGACCGATGGCGCGCGCAAGCTGGTCAGCCTGCAAGAAGTGACGGGCATGGAAGGCGACGTCATCGCGATGCATGAAATCTTCCGCTTCGAGCAGACGGGCGTGGACAAGGATGGCAAGGTGCTGGGCCACTTCTGCGCCACCGGCGTGCGGCCCCGCTTCACGGAACGCCTGCGCATGTTTGGCGCCGCCGTGCCCGACAGCGTGTTTGATCCCGACCGCATCTACGAGTAAAGAAGGGGAGTACGGCATGGACCTGGTCTTCTACGGCTTTGCCGTATTGCTGTTCGCCGCCTGCATCCTGCTGGTGGAAGGCGCCTGGCTGTGGTGGTCGGGCACGCATGGCAGTGCCGCCAAGCGCATCAACCGGCGTTTGCGCCTGATGGCCACGCGCGGCGAAGCGGGTGGCGAGCGGGTCTCCATCCTCAAGCAGCGCCGCTATGCGAAGTCGCCCGGCCTGGACCGGTTGCTGCGGCGTTCGCCGCATGGCGCTGCGCTGGACCGTTTGCTGCTGCAATCGGGCCTGTCCTGGTCGGTGGCGCAGTTCCTGTCTGGCGCCGGTGGCTTGCTGCTGGCCGCCAGTGGCGTGCTGCTGCTGTGGCCGATGCCCTTGCCGGGCGCCTTGCTGCTGCTGGCGATTGCCGGTGGCGGCCCGTGCATGTTTTTGTTGCGCACCCGCACGCAGCGGCTGCAAAAGATCGAGGCGCAATTGCCGGAGGCCGCCGATTTCCTGGCACGCGCCTTGCGCGCCGGGCACTCGTTTTCCAACGTGCTGCAAATGGTCGGTGAGGAGCTGAGCGAACCGCTCAGCGGCGAATTCAAGATGGCGCACGAAGAGATCAACTATGGCGTGCCGATGAACGAGGCGCTGCAAAACCTGGCGACGCGCATTCCGCTGACGGACTTGCGCTACCTGGTGATTGCGGTGCTGGTGCAGCGCGAATCGGGCGGCAACCTGGCCGAAGTGCTGCTCAGCATCGCGCGCATCATCCGCGCCCGTCTTAAATTGCTGGGCCAGGTGCGCGTGCTGTCGGCCGAGGGGCGCATGTCGGCCTGGGTGCTCGGCCTGATGCCGGTGGTGATGATCGGCGTCATGGCAGTGGTCAATCCGCAATACATCAGCCTGCTATGGACCGACCCCAGCGGCATCCGCCTGCTGTGGTATGCGGCGGGGATGGTATTTCTTGGTGTGGTGTGGATGCGCAAGGTCATTCGTATCCGGATTTAAAACGAGAGGAAAAGACCATGACTGGCCAGCAGCTGCTGTTTCTGTTGATCGTATTTGGCGTGGTGGTGGCGCTGGTGCTGGTGGCGTTGCTGGTCTTCTTTCCCGGCGCCTTGCGCCAGCGCCTGTTCGGTTTCATGGCCCCGGCCGCCAGCGATGCGGCAGTCGATCATGGCTGGGTGGAAAAGGTGGCGCGCGTGGCCCGGCCGTTCAGCAAGCTCTCCTTGCCCGAGGAAGGCTGGGAACGCTCGCCGCTGCGCACGCGCTTTATGAACGCGGGCTGGCGCCAGGCCAGTGCGCCGGCCTTGTATTTCGCTGCCAAATCCGTGCTGGCGCTGCTGTTCCCCACGCTGCTGGGACTGTACGCGGCCAGCGCCATGACGGCGCAGATGCGCAGCGTGCTGTTGCTGCTGCTCTGTGTCAGCGCCACCGTCGGCTATTACCTGCCGAACATGGTGCTGGCCAGTACGGCCAAGCGGCGCCAGCGCGAAATCTTTGAAAATATCCCTGACGCGCTCGACTTGCTGACCGTTTGCGTGGAAGCGGGCCTGAGCCTGGAGCGGGCGCTGGTGAAGGTATCGGGAGAAATCCACATCAAGAGCGTGGTGCTGGCGCAGGAATTGCAACTGGTGCTGATGGAAATGCGCGCCGGCTTCAGCAAGGACAAGGCGCTGCGCAACCTGGCCTTGCGCAGCGGCGTGGAAGATGTCGATACCCTGGTGGCCATGCTGATCCAGTCCGAGCGCTTCGGCACCAGCATGGGCGATTCTCTGCGCGTGCATTCCGAAAACCTGCGCGGCAAGCGCAGCCTGCTGGCCGAGGAAGCCGCGGCCAAGATCGCCTTGAAGCTCTTGTTCCCCCTGATTTTTTGCGTCTTTCCCACCCTGATGCTGGTGCTGATGGGACCGGCCGTGATCGAAGTGTATCGCGTGCTGGTGCCGGCCATGGCCAACCGATGAAAGGATATCTCATGCGCTTCTCCATTTCCCGAGTCGCCGCCGCCTGTGCCTGCCTGAGCCTGGGCGCCTGCGCCAGCAATGCGGCCCATGCGCCGCCTGTATCTGCCGTTGACATCGCTGCCGCCGCGAATGTTGCCAATGCAGCCTACGCGGCGGGCCGCCGTCATTTCGATCAGGGCGACCTGCTGGCGGCGCAGGCTTCCTACACGCTTGCCATGCGCAGCGATCCTGGTCACGTCGATGCGCACAATGGCCTGGCCGTGCTGCATGCGCAGCAGGGCGATGTCGCCGCCGCCATTGCCGTGTGGCATGCGGTCACTGGCAGGGAAGGTCTACGTCAGCCACAGTACGCCTATCTGTACGCCAATCTCGGGCACGCGTATTCCCTGGCTGGCCGCCATGCCGAGGCCTTGCCGGTGCTGGAACAAGCCTGCCTGCTCGATCCGCTCAACGCGCGCAACTGGCAGCAATTGTCCCAGGCACTGCAGCTGCTGGGCCAGCGCGAGCGTGCCGCACTGATGCTGGCGCAGGCGCAGAGCCTGCAAGCGCATGATGTCCGCAGCGACTATGCCTTGCTGCACCAGCAACCCAATGCGCCGGCAGAGGAGGACAGCATCGCCCGTATCGAGATTACGCAAACCGATGGTCTCTCCCGCTTGCAGCGCGTGCCGGCGCGCCAGGCTGCCGCACCGATCGTGGTATCGGCACCGGTACCGGCCTTGCCGCCGCGCCCACGCCTGGAAATCCTGAACGGCAACGGTGTGCACGGCATGGCTGCCGCGATGGCGCGCAGCCTCGCTGGTGGTCCGATGGAGGTAGTACGCCTGGGAAATGAATTGCCGTATCAGGTGGCGCACACGCGGGTTGAATATCAGCCCGCGCAAGAAGCGGCGGCGCGCTTGCTGGCCAGGCAATTGGGGCCGCAGGTGGTAGTGATCGCCGCCGAATGCAAGTCTTGCGACTTGCGCCTGATACTGGGCCGCGATTTCCGCGACCCCGCCATGCTGCACCGCTATTATCTGCAGCAGCTGCAACTGGCGCGCCTGGCGCTGGCCCGCCTGGCTTAATTTCGTTTGCGTGTGCAGAGCAGCGCCGCCAGGCCGGCCGCCAGCAACAGCAAGGTGGCTGGTTCCGGTACGGGATCGAGCACGACGATATCGGTACGGGTGGACTTGGAAAAGTTCAGAGTGTAGCTGCCGGCGGGCAGGGCGAAATTCGACGTCAGTGAAAATTGCGCAAAAGCATTCGTGAAGTTGCGCGGCGTGCCAGGATCGTTGGTACCGGCCGTCAGGTTCAGACTGAACGGATCCAGGCTGCCGGCGCCGTGGTTGCCGTTGATGTCGCTGCCATTATTCGGGTCGCCATCGGGTATGAACTGGAAGATTACGCCATCGGCCGTGGCCCGTGAGGCGCAGCCGACCGGACTGGCGGCATTGCAGGAAATATTGAAGATATCCATGATCGACACATTCGACTTGTCGCCCAAGGTCGTGACGCTGGTGCGCAGGTCGCGCCGCGCCATGAAACTGAAGGTAATGAAACCGGCGCTCGACAGGGTCAGGTTGATCGAGCCGGTGAGCGTATCGCCTGCCGTGGCGGAGGCGGCGCCGACTGTATTGCGCTGCGCTTCCGACACGGCTTGCATGGTGGCGCCGCCGGCGGTCAGCATGTTGCCGAAGCTATGTGCATCGCCGCGTGAAAATTCCAGCACGGAACTGGGAGCGTAGTTATTCTGTGGCAAGCCTGTGCAGCCACTGCCGGAGCACACTTGCAGCACATCGGCATTGGCGGTCGGCCCGGTATTGACGGCGCGCGGATTGACGGGAGCGCCGCCTTCAAAAAACGCGCTGTCGCTGGCGTTGCGGTTGGCGCCCGTCAGCGACAAGGTACCGGCGCTGGTGCTAATGCGAAAGTTAGTGATTTCATTAACGGCCAGTCCATAAGCGCCGGCATGTGCCTGCCCTGCGAGCAGCAAACCAGCCGCAGCCAATGCGCCCAGACAGCCAGGGGTCTTGCTTCGTGTGGGATAAACGTTCATCGCTGCCTCACTTCGTTGTTATCGTCGTCATTGTGGGGAGCATGAAACCTGGCCATGCTGGCCCGGACTGCTCTGCTGAGCTTACTAAGCAGCTTGCGTGCCAAGCAAAAAAAGTGTTTTTGATCAAGGGCTTGCATCCGTCTGCTCGCAGGGCGAAGCGG
>Ga0209901_1000290_pt1 | contig 22728 bp, 21 predicted proteins | sample OrgsoiDNA_201058_FD_185806 | JGI IMG/M metagenome (GOLD analysis project Ga0209901, IMG submission 185806) | Permafrost soil microbial communities from the Arctic, to analyse light accelerated degradation of dissolved organic matter (DOM) -... | ecosystem: Environmental > Terrestrial > Soil >...
AGTGTTGCCGACGCTGGCGAGCTGCACGACCAATCCAACGGCGGCCGGTTGTTCGGCAGTGTTGCCGACGCTGGCGAGCTGCACGACCAATCCAACGGCCGCCGGTTGTTCGGCAGTGCTGCCAACGCTGGCAAGCTGCACCACCAATCCAACGGCTGCCGGTTGCTCTGCTGTGTTGCCGACGCTGACCAGCTGCACGGCCAATCCGACAGCCGCCGGTTGCTCGGCCGTGCTGCCGTCGCTGGATAGCTGCACGAGCAACCCGACTGCCGCCGGTTGCTCGGCCGTGCTGCCGACGCTGACCAGCTGCACCACCAATCCAACGGCCGCTGGTTGCTCGGCCGTGTTGCCGACGCTGAGCAGCTGCACCACCAATCCAACAGCCGCCGGTTGCTCCGCCGTACTACCAACGCTGACCAGCTGCACCACCAATCCGACAGCCGCCGGTTGCTCGGCCGTGCTGCCGACGCTGGCCAGCTGCACCACCAATCCGACAGCAGCCGGTTGCTCCGCCGTGTTGCCGACGCTGACCAGCTGCACAAGCAATCCAGCGGCCGCCGGCTGCTCGGCGGTGCTGCCGACGCTGGCCAGCTGCACGGCCAAGCCAACGACCGCCGGTTGCTCGGCCGTGTTGCCATCGCTGGCCACCTGCGTGGCCAATCCGACGGCGCCGGCTTGCGCGCTGGTGCTGCCGTCGCTCGCTTCCTGCACGGCCACGCCGTCCCTGTCCGGCTGCTCGGCCGTGCTGCCGTCGTTGGCCGCCTGCGCGGCCAACCCGTCGGCCAGCGGCTGCTCGGCCGTGTTGCCGACGCTGTCTTCCTGCGTCGCCAATCCATCGGCCGCCGGTTGCGCGACCGTGTTGCCGTCGCTGGCGCAATGCACGACGACGCCATCGCTGGCCGGCTGCTCGGCGGTGTTGCCGTCGGTGGCCTCTTGCACGAGCAATCCAGCGCAGGCCGGTTGCTCCACGGTGCTGCCATCGGTGACCGCCTGCGCGGCCAATCCATCGCTGGCCGGTTGCACGACGACGACGCCGCCGCCGTCCAACATCTGCACCATCGCGCCGAACTCGGCGCTGTGTCAGAGCCTGATCCCGCCGGTCGCTTCGCAGCCGACGCCGAACGCGCCGCTGACGGTGGCGCTCAACCAGACCGTCCAGCTGGTCAACACGACGACGCCGACCACCACACCGGATCTCGCGTCAACGACACCGTCGACCTCGGGCGGCGGTAGCAGCAGCGGCGGCAGCAGCAATAGCAGCACCAGCAGTACTTCGAGTACCACCAGTGGCAATGCGTCCACTTCCACCAATCCAGGAGTCACAAATGCGCCAGCTAAAAAAATGTACTGCAATTAAGGCGCTGTTGTTGCTGGCGACACTGTGCTGGGGCATCCCGGCATGGGCGGTGGTGGCCGGCACGGTGGTCCAGCTGAGCGGTCCGTTGATCGCCAAGAAGGCCGACGGCGGCCTCAAGATCCTGTCGATGAAATCGGAGGTCGAGAGCGGCGACACGCTGGTGACGGAAAAGAACACCTACGCGATGATCAAGTTCATCGATAATGGTGAGATCACGCTCAAGCCCTCGACCACGTTCAAGATCGACGACTACGCTTACGATGCCGGCAAGCCCGACGGCGACAGCGCCAGCCTCAGCTTGGTCAAGGGCGGGTTGCGCTCGATCACCGGCCTGCTGGGCAAGCGCAACAAGGAACGCTTCGCGCTGAAGACGCCGACGGCCACCATCGGTATACGCGGCACCACCTTCATCGTGGACTACGTCGAGCCGTCCGAGCAGGCCGTGGCGGCCTCGCGCCTGGCCTACTGGATGGCCAGCACGGCCGCGCTGGGCGACAGCGGCGTGCCGGGCGTGGTACCGCTGCAGCTGGCGCAAAACACCGCGCCCCCGACGCCGGCGAACGGAATGAACCCTGGCCTGTATGTGCAAGTGCTCGATGGCGTGATCAATCTCACCAACGGCGGTGGCACGCAGAATTTCACCGCCGGCCAGTTCGGATTCACGCCCGGCTTCCAGCAGCCGCCTGTCATTTTGCCGACCAATCCAGGCCTGCAGTTCACGCCGCCGCCGTCGTTCAGCTCGCCGACGAGCGGTACCTCCGGCTCATCGTCTTCCAAATCGGCGGCGGTCGATTGCATCGTGCGCTGACGGCTGACGATGGATGACCAAGGCGGCGCCGGAGCGATCCGGCGCCGCTTTTTTTCGCTGGCGTCTTCAGATACCGCTTGACCTTCCTATCGTGGGATACTTGATACTCAAGCATCGTCATCCCTCAGGTATCGCCATGAAGCCATCGAATTCCCTCCCGCCGTCCGCCGTGTTGTCGCTGAAAATCGAGGGCATGACGTGCGCGTCCTGCGTCGCCCGCGTTGAAAAAGTGCTGGCCAAGGTGCCGGGCGTGCGCCACGTCAGCGTCAACCTCGCCACCGAAATGGCGCGCGTCGAATCGGCCGCGCCGCTGTCGTTCGAGACGCTGCGGCTGGCCGTCGACGACGCCGGCTACGCGGCCAGCGCCGTCGCCGAACAGCCCAGCGCCGCCGCCGACGAACGCCGCGCCAGCGAGGCCGACGAGCGCAGCCACCACGACGGCCTGCTGGTGCTGGCCGCCGCGCTGCTGTCGCTGCCGCTGCTGGTGCCGATGCTGCTTGCACCATTCCACCTGCATTGGATGCTGGACGGCCGCGTCGAGTGGGCGCTGGCCACGCCGGTGCAGTTCTGGCTGGGCGCGCGCTTCTACCGCGCAGGCTGGAAGGCGGCGCGCGTCGGCGCCGGAAATATGGATTTGCTGGTCGCGCTGGGCACCAGCGCCGCCTATGGCCTGAGCGTCTGGCAGCTGCTGGCCGCGAACGGCGCCATGCCGGTGCTGTATTTCGAAGCGTCGGCCGTCGTCATCACGCTGGTGCGGCTGGGGAAATGGCTGGAGTCGCGCGCCAAGCGCCAGACCGCGTCGGCGATCCGCGCGCTGCAGGTGCTGCGGCCGGAATCGGCGCGCGTGCGCCAGCCGTCCGGCGCCGACATCGACGTCGCCATCGACGAGGTGCGTAGCGGCGCGCTGGTGGTGGTGCGGCCCGGCGAGCGCATCGCCGTCGACGGCGTGGTCGAGCAGGGCGCCAGCCACGTCGACGAATCGCTGATCACCGGCGAGAGCCTGCCGGTGGCGCGCCATGCCGGCGACAAGGTGACCGGCGGCGCCATCAACGGTGACGGCCTGCTGCTGGTGCGCGCGACGGCGGTCGGCGCCGAGGCCACGTTGGCGCGCATCATCCGGCTGGTGGAGGACGCGCAGGCCGCGAAGGCGCCGATACAGCAGCTGGTGGACCGCGTCAGCGCGGTGTTCGTGCCGGTGGTGCTGGTGCTGGCCTTGCTGACCTTCGCCGGCTGGTGCCTGGCGGCCGGCGACGTGCAAACGGCGATCATCAACGCGGTGGCGGTGCTGGTGATCGCCTGTCCGTGCGCACTCGGGCTGGCGACGCCGGCCGCCATCATGGCCGGCACCGGCGTCGCCGCGCGCCATGGCATCTTGATCAAGGACGCCGTCGCGCTGGAGCTGGCGCACCGCGTCGGCACCGTCGCATTCGACAAGACCGGCACCCTCACCGAAGGCAAGCCGGCCTTGCTGGCATTGCTGCCGTTTGAAATCGACGAGGCGCGTCTGCTGCAACTGGTCGGCGCCGTGCAGCGCGGCAGCGAGCATGCGCTGGCGCGGTCGGTGGCCCATGCGATGGCCGATGCGGATGCCGCAGCCGAAAGCAAAGTCGACACCATCACCGCGACCGGCGCCGCGACCGCAACGGTATCCATCGTCACGGGCGGGCCGGCGGCCGGTGTCGACGCCGCAGCCGGCGCCGGCCCGCTAGTCGCGGCATCGCTGCCGCCGCTGTCGGCCAGCGACGTGCGCGCGCTGCCGGGACGCGGCATGGCCGCCACCGTCGACGGCGATGCGCTGATCCTCGGCAGCGCGCGACTGATGGCGGAGCAGGGCATCGCGCTGGCTCCCCTGGCCGCGCGGGCCGCCGCGCTGGAACAGCAGGGCCACACGATATCGTGGCTGGCGTCGGGCACGTCGCATCGCTTATTGGGCATGCTGGCCTTCGGCGACCGCGTCAAGCCCGGAGCGAAGGAAGGCATACGCCGCCTGCATGTCTTGAATATCGCGACGGTGCTGCTGACCGGCGACAACCAGGGCAGCGCCGACAGCGTCGCGCGGGAGCTGGGCATCGCCTCGGTGCGCGCCAACATGCTGCCGGCCGATAAAACGCAGGCCATCGCGGACCTGAAACGGAACGGCGCCAAGGTGGCGATGGTCGGCGACGGCATCAACGACGCGCCGGCGCTGGCGGCGGCCGATGTCGGCATCGCCATGTCCAGCGGCACCGACGTGGCGATGCAGGCGGCGGGCATCACCCTGATGCGCGGCGATCCGGCGCTGGTGGCGGACGCCATCGACATCTCGCGGCGCACCTACGCGAAGATACGGCAGAATTTATTCTGGGCGTTTATTTATAACCTGGTCGGCATACCGCTGGCCGCATTCGGCTTGCTCAATCCGATGGTGGCGGGCGCCGCGATGGCGCTCAGTTCCGTCAGCGTGATCAGCAACGCGCTGCTGCTGCGGCGCTGGAAGCCGCAGGGAGGCAAAGCATGAACATCGGCGAAGCGGCGGCGCGATCGGGCGTGTCGGCCAAGATGATACGCTACTACGAAAGCATAGAATTGATCGCGGCCGGGCGGCGCAGCGACGCCGGGTATCGCCTCTACGGCGACAAGGACGTGCACGCGCTGCGCTTCGTCAAGCGTGCCCGCTCGCTCGGTTTTTCGCTCGACCAGATCCGCGACCTGCTGTCGCTGTGGCAGAACACATCGCGCGCCAGCGGCGACGTCAAACAGATCGCGCTGGGCCACGTCACGCAACTCAATCAGCGCATCGCGGAACTGACCGAGATGCGCGACACCTTGCAGGACCTGGCGCGCTGCTGCCACGGCGACGATAGGCCCGACTGCCCGATCCTGCAAAGCCTTTCACAATAAGGCTCCGTTCAGCGCACGAACATCCACACCGTCAGCACGCAGCCGACGACGACGACGAAACCGCGGATGACCTTTTCCGGCAGCTGGTGGATCAGCCACGAGCCGCACAAGCCGCCGACGATGCCGCCCAGGCACAGCGCGATGGCGGCCGGCCAGCTGATTAATTTCGAGGTCGCGAAGATCAGCGTGGCGGCGGCGTTCATCGCCATCGCCAGCACGTTCTTGGTGGCGGCGGCGGCGCGCACCTGCTGGCCGGCGATGGTCAGCGCGGCCAGCATCAGGAAGCCGATGCCGCCGCCGAAGTAGCCGCCGTAAATCGAGATGCAGCTCTGCGCGAATATCAGCACACCGCGCGGCATGGAGCCGGCCGCGTGCAGTGGCTTGCGGCGGAAGCTGCCCCACGCGAACACGCTGGTGGCGAACAGGATCAGCCACGGCACCAGTTTTTCGAAGAACGAGGGCGGCGTATTGAGTAGCAGGATGGCGCCGAAGATGCCGCCGATCAGACTGATGAGGCACATCTGCTTGAACGTCAGCGGTCCGACATCGGCCACCAGCTTGCGGCCGGCGTAGGCCGACGTGGTCTGGCTGGGGAACAGCGCGATGGTCGACGTCATGTTGGCGGCCAGCGGATTGAGGCCGGCCAGCAGCAGCGCGGGAAAGGTGATGAAGGAGCCGCCCCCGGCGAGTGCGTTTTGCACGCCGGCGAACAAGCCGGCGGCGGCGATCATCAGGATGGTGTGGAGTTCAAGCGGGTGGACAGGTGGCATGGCGTGGGCGCTCGCGCGCATCAAGTTAAACGGCGGTTAAACAGCTATAAGCAGCGTTTGAACGACGGTGGGGGCGGCGATCGGCAGTACGGCGCTGAGGTTGTCAGCCCGAAGATTATAACCGCCCCTGCGCCACCTTTGCAGGGGCGGGCCGCGTGCGCCGCCGGCGACGCGATTGCGGCATGATCCGCACAGGTTCTCAACAAATCGGAGGCGTCATGGCATATGAACTGTACTACTGGCCCGGCCTGCAGGGACGCGGCGAATTCGTGCGGCTGGCACTGGAGGAGGCGGGCGCCGACTACTTTGATGTGGCGCGCCAGAAGAAAGGCATGCCGGCCTTGCTGGCGTCCCTGGACAGCGATGAAGTCGAGCACCCGTCGTTCGCGCCGCCGGTGCTGCGCGCGGGCGAGCTGCTGATCGGGCAGACCGCCAACATCCTGCTGTATCTGGGGCCGCGCCACGGCCTGGCGCCGCGCGCGGTAGCCGGGCGCTTATGGACCAACCAGCTGCAGCTGACCATCGCCGACATCGTCGCCGAGGCGCACGACACGCATCATCCGATATCGTCGGACGCCTATTACGAGGATCAGAAAAAGGAGGCCAAACTGCGCGCGCGCGACTTCACCGGCAAGCGCATGCCGAAGTTCCTCGATTATTTCGAGCGCGTGCTGGAACACAATCCGGGACGCGGCACGTATCTGGTGGGCTCGCGACTATCGTATGCGGACCTGTCGCTGTTCCAGCTGGTCGAAGGGCTGCGCCATGCTTTTCCGAACACGATGGCGAAACTGGAACCATCGTATCCGGTCGTGGTGGCGCTGCACGACAGGGTGGCGGCGCGGCCCAACATCGCCGCCTATCTCGCGTCGAAGCGGCGCATCCCGTTCAACGAGACCGGCATCTTCCGCCACTACCCCGAACTGGAAGGCGCTTAGCCGGCGCTGACGACCGGATAGCCGGCATCGACGATGGCGTCCCTGAGCGGCGCCAGCGCGGCGCTGCTGGCGATCCTGACGCTCTTGCTGGCCAGGTCGATGTCTACGGTGGCACCGGCGTCGACGGCCTTGACGGCCTTGGTGACGGCGTTGACGCAGTGGCCACAGCTCATGTTTTCAACTTGTAATTGGTACATCGCGATGCTCCTGTTGGGTGTCGATAGCGTCACTGTAATCCTTCCTGCGGTGGGAAGGTCAAGCGTTATCGTCGGGAGCGCGGGAAAAGGAGGAGGGCGTCAAAGCTTGGCCAGGTCCAGGCTGACCAGCGCCCAGATGCCGCCGGCGTAGTCGGGTTCCTGCGACAGTTCCTCGACCGGCGAGGGCTTGATTTCAAACGGCTTGCCCTGCTGGAGCAGGCTGCCGAGGTGGCCGTAGATGGCGTCGGTGACGTTGCGCATGGCGTGGTCGATGGTTTCGCCGGTCGACACGCAGCCGGGGATGTCCGGCACGGTGACGCCGTATTGGCTGCCGCGGCTTTTCTGGATCAGGATGGGAATGTCCATGGTCTTACCTCAACGGCGGCGGGGCGGCGGCGCTGGTGGCGCCGGAATTGTCTCTAGTGTCATACAGGACGGAATCGATATCAAGCATTTTCGTGGCAGGGTTCGCTTCGGCGTTGTGCGGCGCGGCGCGTCCGGTATCGCGTGATACGTTGTGGTGCGTTTGTTGTCAAAAATCTCGTCAGTACCGGCGTCGCTGCTGCGCCGGCTGTGCTGGAAGAGAGGGTACTGACGTCGCAGCACAGCGAAAAAAAGCCCCGCCGGCATTGCTGCGGGCGGGGCTTTCGGCGTGACGGCCGTTGAAGGCCATCGGCTACATCATCTTTACAGCACTTCGCTGGCGTGATCGGCCAGACGCGAGCGTTCGCCGCGCGCCAAGGTGACGTGGCCGCTGTGCGACCAGCCCTTGAAGCGGTCGACCACATAGGTCAGGCCGCTGGAGCCTTCGGTCAGGTAGGGCGTGTCGATCTGCGCGATATTGCCCAGGCACAGAATCTTGGTGCCCGGACCGGCGCGCGTGACCAGCGTCTTGACCTGCTTAGGCGTCAAGTTCTGCGCTTCGTCGATGATCAGGAACTTGTTGACGAAGGTGCGGCCGCGCATGAAGTTGAGCGACTTGATCTTGATGCGCGAACGGATCAGGTCCTGCGTCGCCGCACGGCCCCATTCGCCGCCGTCCGAGTCGGACTTGTTGAGCACTTCCAGATTGTCGTCGAAAGCGCCCATCCACGGCGACATCTTCTCTTCCTCGGTGCCCGGCAGGAAACCGATGTCTTCACCGACCGGCACCGTCACGCGGGTGACGATGATTTCGTTGTAGAGCTTGGTTTCCAGCACTTGCGCCAGGCCGGCCGCCAGGGCCAGCAGGGTCTTGCCGGTGCCGGCCTGGCCGAGCAGGGTGACGAAGTCGCATTCCGGATTCATCAGCAGGTTCAGCGCGAAGTTCTGCTCGCGGTTGCGCGCGGTGACGCCCCACACGCTGTTCTTGTTGTGGCTGAAGTCGCGCAGCGTTTGCAGCACGGCGGTCTTGCCGTTGATCTGCTTGACCTGGCCGTAGAACGGCGCTTCGCCATTCTTCGGTTCCAGGAAGATGAACTGGTTGACCAGCATCGACGGCACGAACGGGCCGGTGACGCGGTAGAACGTCGCGCTCTGGCCGTTCTTGTTTTCCTGCCAGGACTCCATGTCCTTGCCGTGCTTGTTCCAGAAGTCGTCCGGCAGCTGCACGATGCCCGAGTACAGCAGGTCGGTGTCTTCCAGCACGTGGTCGTTGAAGTAATCCTCGGCCGGCAGGCCCAGCGCGCGCGCCTTGATGCGCATGTTGATGTCCTTCGACACCAGCACCACCGGACGGCCTTCCTGCTCCGATTCCAGCGAGCGGACCACGGCCAGGATCTGGTTGTCGGCCTTGCCGACCGGCAGGCCGGCTGGCAGGTCCGCGCTTTGCAGGCGGGTCTGGAAGAACAAGCGGCCCTTGGCATCCTTGTTGCCCAGCTTGGACAGCGGGATGCCTTTTTCGATGGCGTCGTCGTCGGTGTTGCTGACCAATGCATCCAGAGTGCGCGAGACCTGGCGGGCGTTGCGCGCCACCTCGGTCATGCCCTTCTTGTGGTTGTCCAGCTCTTCCAGCGTCATCATCGGCAGGTAGACGTCGTGTTCCTCGAAGCGGAACAGCGACGATGGATCATGCATCAGCACATTGGTGTCGAGCACGAACAGCTTGGTGGTGCCGGTCTGGTCGGCGTGGCGGCTGGTCGACGACTTGATCGCCACCTCATGCGCCTTGTGCTTGGCCGGATGCGGCGCCTCGGCGACGATAGGCGTGACCTTGCCGCGCGCGCCAGGCGCCACCGGAGCCGGTGCGGCCTTCAACACGGCCGGCACGGCCTTCTTGGCCGTGGTCTTGGCCGCCGGCTTGGCGGCCACTGGTGCCGCGACCGGCTTGGCCACCGGCGTTACCACGGCGACCGGCGCCGCCTTGACTGCTTTCGGTGCTGCGGTTTTCGCCGGCGCCGTCTTCTTCGCTGCGGGCGCGGGGGCGGCCTCGGCCGCGATCACCGGCGCGGGACGCGCGCCGCTGGCTTGGGGGTAATCTTTAGCCAACAACAGCGTCGCTGGCTTGGTAGGTAGTTTTGGCAGAGGCATCAGGATCTCAATCGAAAAATTTCTGGAGGAATCCGCCCATGGACGCGGCGCACGCGGCGTTGCCGAATGGGGTGGATGCTGGGTAAAAAAGGAAACAAGGCTGCCGGCGGGCGCTCACCTGGCCCGGAGAACATACCGATCGGCGACCTGCGGGCCGCCGGGGTGGATGGAAGGAGCTACTGTGATGACTCAAAGCTGGCTGTCGCACTCAAGGTTCTACTACGGTTGAACAAAGGGTGCCGCGAAGCTGCACGCGCCGAACTAGGCCAGACGCGCCACAAATTCCAGCACTTCATCGACGTGACCTGCAACTTTCACGCCTCTCCATTCTTTCACCAATTGCCCGTCAGCGTCAATCACAAACGTGCTGCGCTCGATGCCGCGCACGGTCTTGCCGTACATCTGCTTGAGCTTCATGACGCCGAACTGGGCGCAGACCGCTTCATCGGGATCGGAAATGAGCTCGAACGGCAGGCCCAGCTTGGACTTGAAGTTCTCGTGCGAGCGCAGCGAGTCGCGGCTGACGCCATAGACTTCGGTGCCGGCCGCCGTGAACTGTTCATGCAGGTCGCGGAAGGCCATGTTTTCGGTGGTGCAGCCGGGCGTGTTGTCCTTGGGGTAGAAGAACAGCACGGTGCTGCGTGCCGGCCGGCCCTGCAACTGGAAGGTCAGGCCGCTGGTCATGGCGGCGGAAAAATCGGTGATGATGGACGCGGGTACGACGGATGGGCAATCAGCCACAGGTGCTCTCCTGAACGGTGAACTTCAGCGCTGCTACGTGGTGCTTGTGACCCGGCAGCGCAACCGGGGTACAGCTATTGGCGATGTGGACTAGGCGGCAGCCGGGGCCTGCACCATCAGCTGGCCCGAACGGCCGGGCAGCTCGCCCCAGGTCATCGGACACAGCGGCAGCGTGTCCGCGACGGCGGCCAGCTTGGCGTGGTAGTCGGCCATCGAGGCCAGCTGATATCCCTGCGCTTGCCAGCCTGCTAACAGCTGCTCGAATATGGGGGCGAGTTTTTGTCCTTCAAGCTCGGCGTGCAAAGTATACACGTGGTCGCGCGTGGCGCCCTCGGTCAGCCTGAGCAAAAACGCCGCGATGTTGGCGGCGGTGATGGTGCTGCCGTCGATCTCGCAGCCCAGCACTTCGTCCAGGGTCGGCAAGGTGGTCGGCATCTGGATGCACTTCAAGGCTTTGCCGGCTACGCTCAAACGATGCGGGCCGTCGGCCGGATTGGCCAGCGTGCCGTTTTCCTTCAACACGCAGCGGCCGTCGGACGCATAGGCGTAGCCGGCCGTGTCGTGCTCGATGAAGGCGGCGCCGTTCATCTGCCAGCCGGCCGCGCCGTGCGTCCGCGGCGCCACGCCGAACACCTGCGCGTAGCGGGCGGCGGCCTTGCGCATCATCTTGACGGTCCAGTCGGCGCCGCGCCGGGCGACGTTGTCCTGCCACAGCACATGGTCCCAGGTGTGGATGCCGCATTCAAAGCCGGCGTCGCGCACCGCGCGCATTTCGGCCGCGCAGTCCTTGCCGATGTCCGGTCCCGGCAGCAGGGTGCCGTACATCAGCGTCTTCAAGCCGTAGTGCTCGACCACCGAGGTGCGCGAGACCTTGCTGAAAAAGCCCGGCCGCAGCGCGCGCCGCAGCGCCCAGCCGGTATGATCCGGTCCGAGCGAAAACAGGAAGGTGGCGCGGCCCTGGCGCGCGCCGATCATGCGCACCAGATGGCCGACACCCTCGCGCGTACCGCGATAGGTGTCGACGTCGATCTTCAGGACCAGCAGCGGCTTGGCGTGATTCGGCAAAGTCTCGGTCAACGCATCAATCCATCAAGGCTTGTGCCTGGGCGACCTGGCCGCGATAGGCGTCGAAGATTTTCTTCAGCGCGTCGGCCATGGTGGTGTGCGGCGCCCAGCCCAGCTCTTCGCAGGTGTTGGTGATCTTCGGCACGCGGTTCTGCACGTCCTGGTAGCCGGTGCCGTAGTAGGCGCCCGACGTCGTCTCGACGATCTTGACCTGCTTGGCGCCGGTGGCGTATTCCGGATATTCCTCGGCCAGTTTCAGCATCATGCCGGCCAGTTCGCGGATCGAATAATTGTTGACCGGGTTGCCGATGTTGTAGATCTTGCCCGAGGCCGCGCCGTTTTCGTTGGCGATGATTTTCATCAGCGCGTCGATGCCGTCGTCGATGTCGGTGAACGCGCGTTTCTGCGCGCCGCCGTCGACCAGCGAGATGTTCTCGCCGCGGACGATGTGGCCGAAGAACTGCGTGACCACGCGCGACGAGCCTTCTTTCGGCGTGTGGATGGAATCGAGGCCGGCGCCGATCCAGTTAAATGGACGGAACAGCGTGAAGTTCAGGCCTTCCATGCCGTAGCCCCAGATCACGCGGTCCATCAGCTGCTTGGCGTTCGAGTAGATCCAGCGCGGCTTGTTGATCGGGCCGCAGATCAGCTCCGAATTCTCCGGATCGAATTCCTCGTCGTGGCACATGCCATACACTTCCGACGTCGACGGGAACACCAGGTGCTTGCCGTATTTGGCGGCCGAGCGGACGATGGGCAGGTTGGCCTCGAAGTCCAGTTCGAATACGCGCAGCGGCGCTTTGACGTAGGTCGATGGCGTGGCGATGGCCACCAGCGGCAGGATCACGTCGCACTTCTTGACGTGGTACTCGACCCATTCCTTGTTGATCGTGATGTCGCCTTCGAAGAAGTGCATGCGCGATTTGTAGGCCGGGTTTTCCAGCACGTCGGTGATGCGGTCGGTGCTCATGTCCATGCCGTAGACGTGCCAGTCGGTCGTTTCCAGGATGCGCTTCGACAGGTGATGGCCGATGAAGCCGTTGACGCCGAGGATGAGGACTTTTTTCATGTGATCTTCTCTAGTGAGGTACTGATGTTCTGTTCAGATGTGGCTTCAATCCGCACCGGCGACGGCGGCCAGGCGGGCTTGCAACTGCTCGGCCGAGACGCTAACGCCGTCGGCCGTCAAGGCGGAAATCGTCAGCATGCGGCCATCGCCGCACACGCCAAAGATGCAATTATCCACTACTGTCAAGCCAGGTGGCAAACTTAGCGATACAACATTGCCTGAATGGCTATCCAAATGACCATTGCGCGCATGCGGCAGGCGCGCCCGTTCGATCACGTAGCGCACGCCGCCGACGTCGGTGAACGCGCCGGGGTAGGGCGGCGCGACGGCGCGGTGCAGATTGTAGACCTGCTGCGCCGGCTGCGACCAGTCGATGCGGCCGTCCTCCGGTTTGCGGCCGCCGAAATAGCCGCCCTGCGTCAAATCGTTGTGCAGGCGCGGCGCCGTGCCGGCCAGCAGCGACGGCAGCACGCGCCACAGCGCCTGCTCGGCCGCCACGGTGACCTTGCCGAACACTTCGAAGGCCGTGTCGTCCGGCAGGATGGGCACTTCCATCTGCGCGACGATGGCGCCGGCATCCGGCTTGACTGTCATTTCATGCAGCGTCGCGCCGGTGACGTCGGCGCCGTGCAGCACCGCCCAGTTGACCGGCGCGCGGCCGCGGAACTGCGGCAGCAGCGAGCCATGCATATTGAAGGCCGGCGCCACGTCGAGCAGCGCGGCCGGCAGCATATTCCGGTAATAGAAGCTGAACATCAGGTCCGGCATGGCCTCGCGCACCTGCTTCAGCAGCTCGGGCGACCTGGCGTCGGCCGGCGTGACGTAGGGGATGCCTGCGCTCTGGCACAGCGAGATGACGGACTCGAACCAGATGTTTTCGTTGGCGCTGTCCTCGTGGGTAACCACCAGCGCGACGTCGACGCCGCCGGCCAGCAGCACTTTCAGGCAGCGCACGCCGACGTTGTGGTAGGCGAAGACGACGGCGCGCTTGCCTTCGCGGGGCTGCGGCACTTGCTGGTCCTGGAGCGGCGCGTCCATCAGCGGCCCACCGTGCGTTTTTCCACCGCGTCGCTGGCGTAGTCCTGATCGCCCGGCTTCTGCTCAAGGATGGTCTGCACCACATAACGCGGACGGGCGCGCACCTGCTCGAAGATGCGGCCGATGTATTCGCCCAGCAGGCCGATGCCGAACAAGATCACGCCCATGAAGAAGAAGGCGATGGCGAACAGCGTGAACACGCCCTCGGCCTCGGCGCCGAGGAACAGGCGGCGTATCACCAGGATCAACACCAGCAGGCCGGAGCCGAGCGACATCATCATGCCCAGCATCGAGAAGATTTGCAGCGGCACCAGCGAGAAGCCGGTGACCAGGTCGAAATTCAGGCGGATCAAGCTGTACAAGGAGTACTTCGATTCGCCGGCCGAGCGTTCCTCGTGTTCGACCACGACCTCGGTCGGCTTGCGCGCGAAGCGGTAGGCCAGCGCCGGCACGAAGGTGTTCACCTCGCCGCACTGGTTCATCAGGTCGATGACGTTGCGGCCGTAGGCGCGCAGCATATTGCCCTGGTCGGTGATCTTGATGTTGGTGATTTTTTCGCGCAGGCGGTTCATGGCCTTGGACGCGTAGGTGCGCCACGCCGCGTCGCGGCGCTTGCGGCGGATCGAGCCGACGTAGTCGTAACCCTCGCGCATCTTGGCCACCAGGTGGTGGATTTCCTCCGGCGGGTTTTGCAGGTCGGCGTCGAGGGTGACCATGATCTGGCCGCGCGACGCTTCAAAGCCGGCCAGGATGGCCATGTGCTGGCCGTAGTTGCCGTTGAAGAGGACCACCCGCGTCACGTCCGGCCGCGCGCGGAACTGCTCGGCCAGTATCGACACCGAATTATCGCGGCTGCCGTCGTTGACGAAGACGATTTCATACGAGGTGCGCATGGCGTCGAGCGCCGGATACAGGCGGTCGAACAGCGCCTGCAAGCCGGCTTGCTCGTTGTAGATCGGGATGACGATGGACAGTTCTGGTTTCATTGCGTCGATGGTCATTTGATCAGGATGGCTTTGATGGTGGCGACGGCGCGTTCGACGTCGGCCGTGGTCATGGCGTAGAACATCGGCAGCGTCACCGTCAGGCGGCCGATTTTTTCGGAGACCGGGAACATGCCTTCCTTGAAGCCGCGCTCCTTGTACATGGTGAACAGGTGGATGGGCGCGTAGTGGTAGCCGGTGCCGACCTGCTGTTCGGCCATCGCCTGCATGAAGCGCGCGCGCGTGCCCGGACCATCGTCGGGCAAAATAATCTGGAACAGATGCCAGTTGCTGTTCTCGAAATCGGCCACCGGCAGCTGCGCGCCGGACTGCGCCTCGAAGTCGGCGCCGAACTGCGCGAAGTAATGGCGCGCCAGCGCGCGGCGGTGCGCGGTGACCTGCTCGATATTGGCGAACTGTCCCAGGCCGATGGCGGCCGTGATGTCGGTCATATTGTATTTGCCACCGAGGACATCGACGTCGATGCCGTCGACGCCGGTGCGGGTGACGCCTTGCAGGCGGTACTTCTCGGCCAGCCGCGCTTCTTCGGCATTGTTCAGGACCAGGCAGCCGCCTTCGCCGGTGGTGAGGTTTTTATTGGCCTGGAAGCTGAACGAAACGAAGTCGCCGAAGGAGCCGATGCGCTTGCCCTTCCACTCGGAGCCGAAGGCTTGCGCGGCGTCTTCGATGACGCGCAGATTGTATTTTTTCGCGATGGCGTACAGGCGGTCCATATCGACCGGCAGGCCCGATAGATACACCGGGATGATGGCCTTGGTGCGCGGCGTGATGGCAGCTTCCACCTTATCGAGGTCGATATTGCGCGTCACCGGATCGATGTCGGCGAACACCGGCGTGGCGCCCACTTCGATGATGACGTTGGCCGTGGCGACCCACGAAATCGACGTCGTGATCACTTCGTCGCCGGCGCCGATGCCGGCGATGCGCAGCGCGATCTCCATCGTGCAGGTGCCGGAATTGAAGGTGCGCACCGGACGGCCGCCGAAATATTCGGACAGCTGGGCCTCGAAGGCGGCCACTTTCGGGCCGCTGGTGATCCAGCCCGAACGCAGCACCTCGCCGACGGCGGCGATGGTGGCTTCGTCGATGGTGGGCTTCGAGAAGGGGAGGAAAGGCAGGTTCGGCAAGGCTGAGGTCATATTATTCTTCGCTCAAAAAATATCCGCACATTTTAAATCTTTATCGATTCAAAGGCTAAATTGTTGGGGCTCAGGTGCGAGGCTCAGGTACAAGGCTTAGGTACAAGGCTTAGGTACAAGGTTTAGGTACAAGGCTCAGGTGCGGGCCAGCAGCGCCACGCCGACCAGGATCACGACGATGGCCAGCAGGCGCTGCATGCTCAGTGCCTCGCCGAGGAAGTACCAGGCGCCGAAGGCGGCGACGACATAGCCGAGCGACAGCATCGGATAGGCCAGCGACACGTCGACGCGCGACAGCGCGATGATCCACACCACCACCGACAGCACGTAGCAGGTCAGGCCGCCGATGATGGGCAGCTGGGTCGCGGCCTTGATGCCGACGGCGAACCAGTTCTGCATCGTCAGGTGGATTTCGCCGATGGCGTTGGCGCCGGCCTTGAGCAGCAGCTGGGCCACGGCGTTCAGCAGCACGCCGGAAATGATGAAGAGGAAGGTGGCTAAATTCATGGAGGAGCTTAAAGGTTAAATGTTTGCGACGACGATGCGGCGCGGGTCTTCGCTGATGACGCGCATGGGCACGCCGCGTCGTTGCAGCTTCTGGTAGTTCTCTTCCTCGATGATGGCGATGTCCTTGACGCCGTTCTGCGCGTCCTCGGCCCACTGGTCTATCCAGGCGTCGATGGTCGGTATCGCCAGCTCCGGCTGCTGTTCCAGGCCGAAGCTGAATTCGTCGAAATAGTCGACCAGGATGGCCGTGTGGCGCACGTAGAAGGTCAGCGCCTGGTCGTAGGTGCCGACCGAATACAGCTTGGTGTCCTCGCCCATTTCGGCGCGGATGCTGTGCGCCAGCGCGCGGCCGGAGCGCATTTTGCCATACGGCTCGTTGCCGGCCAGGACCAGCTGGGTGGCGATGAAGCCGGCGCAGGCCAGCGTCAGCACCGTGGCGTCGCGGCGCAGCTGGCGCGCGTGCAGCAACGCCAGCGCGCCGCCGGCCGCGGCGACCATGGCGGCGGCCAGCACCCAACTCTGGTAGGCCACCAGATAGCCTTTTTCCAGCGCGGTGGCGGTGTGCACCTTGGCGATCATCGGCACCGCCGCCATGCCGGCCAGGCCGCCGAGCAGCACCAGTGCGGCCGCCAGCATGCGGTTGCGGCGCGAGGCGTGTTCCAGATAGACGGCGATCAGCAATGCCAGCGCCGGATAGATAGGCAGCGTGTAGCCGGGCAGCTTGGAGTTCGAATAGCTGAAGAAGAAGAAGATGAAGGCGGCCCAGGTGAAGGTCATCAGCTTGGGCTGGAAGGTGGCGCGCACGTCGCGTTGCACGGCGCCGAACAGGCTTTGCGGCAGCACGCCCAGCCACGGCAGCACGCCGGGGATCAGCAGCACGATGAAGTAGTACCACGCGCCTTCGCGGTGGTGCTCCTTCAGGAAAAAGCGGTCCCAGTGCTCGTGGATGAAGAAGAAGTGCGGCTGTTCCGGATTGCGCAGCGCCACCAGCACGAACCATGGCGTGACGATGGCGAAGAACAGCAGCAGTCCCTTGACCAGGTGCAGGCGCTTCCAGATGGCCCAGTCGCGCGACGCCAGCGTGTACAGCACCAGCACGGCGCCCGGCAGCACGACGCCGATCAGGCCCTTGGCCAGCACCGCCAGCGCCATGCCGGCCCAGCACGCGAGCATCCAGTTGCGCCGTTCGCTTGCAGACGCGCCGTCGCGCTGGGCCACCAGCAGTGCGCACAGCGCGATGGTCATCATGCCGGACAAGCCCATGTCGAGCGAATCGAACTGGCCGGCGGCGACCCAGAACAGGCTCGATCCCAGCGCCAGCGCGGCGTAGAAGCCGACGCGCGGGCCGAACACCTTGTGGCCGGCGTAGCCGGTCAACACCACGCCGAGCAGGCCGCACAAGCCGGTCCACAAACGCGCCTGCCATTCGCCGAGGCCGAAGACGGCGAAGGAAATCGCGTTCATCCACGTTTGCAGCGGCGGCTTTTCAAAATATTTGATGCCGTTCAGGCGCGTCGTCACCCAGTCGCCGGAGGCCAGCATTTCGCGCGCCATTTCGGCGTAGCGGCCCTCGTCGGGCGGCACCAGCGTGCGGATGCCGAGCACGTACAGCCAGACGATGGCGAAGGCCACCAGCAGCGGCCAGACGATTTTGCGGGAGTTATGCAGGTCGTTCATCAGTTGGATTTGGCCGCGTCGTCGGGGTTGAAGGGTGGGATGATCAGGGCCAGCGTGACCTTGCGGCCCTCGCCCATCAGGATGTTGTAGGTGCGGCAGGCGGCCTGCGTGTCCATGCAGTCGACGCCGATGCGGCGCGACGTCAGCGGCATCGTCAATTTCGGATGGACGAAGCGCTGGCGCGCGCCGGTGCCGAGGATGACGACGTCCGGCGCGTCGGCCAGGATTTGCTGGAAGTGTTCTTCGGTGAGCGCCTCGAAGGAGGCCACCGGCCAGGCGCGCGGCGCCATTTCCGGCATCACGATCAGGCTGTAGTTGTAACGCTCGGCGTTCACTTCGACGCCGCTTTCGTCGTAGCCGGTGACGGTCTGGTATTGTTGGGTGCTGCTGGCGTGGAGCTTCATGGTCGTAATCTTGAAATCGATGGATGGGCGATAACTGTGTGGCCGGGCCGTTTGGCGCGTTGTATGGGCGGCAAAAGAAGCGCCATTGTAGCGTTTTTCCCCGACGGTTCGCCCTGAAAGGTTGATTAAATGGGATGCTTTCGGCAGAATGGGTCTTTTCGCAATGCAGCATAGGCCGCAGCACAGATCAATTATGGCCGGCGCGTTGGCTATCTAGTGGAACAGGGATTTACTTTGCGACCGATTCAGAAATCGAATAAATTGGCGGACGTCTGCTACGACATCCGCGGCCCGGTCTTGGAGAAATCCAAGCAGATGGAAGACGAAGGCCACAAGATCACCAAGCTCAATATCGGCAACCTGGCGGTGTTCGGCTTCGATCCGCCCGATGAAATCGTGCAGGACATGATCCTGAATCTGCACAACGCGGCCGGCTACACCGACTCCAAGGGCATGTTCGCGCCGCGCAAGGCGGTGATGCACTACACGCAGAGCAAAAACGTGGCCGGCGTCGGCATCGACGATATTTATCTCGGCAACGGCGCCTCTGAACTGATCGTCATGTCGATGAACGCGCTGCTCAACACCGGCGACGAGGTGCTGGTGCCGGCGCCCGACTATCCGCTGTGGACCGCCGCCGTCAGCCTGTCCGGCGGCACGCCGGTGCACTACGTCTGCGACGAGCAGTCCGACTGGTATCCCGACATCGCCGACATCCGCGCCAAGATCACCTCCAACACGCGCGCCATCGTCGTCATCAACCCGAACAACCCGACCGGCGCGCTGTACCCGGTCGAGGTGCTGCTGCAGATACTGGAACTGGCGCGCCAGCACCAGCTGATCGTGTTCGCCGACGAAATCTACGACAAGGTGCTGTACGACGAGGCCCAGCACGTGTCCATGGCCTCGCTGGCCGACGACGTGTTGTGCATCACCTTCAACGGCTTGTCCAAGAATTACCGCTCCTGCGGCTACCGCTCCGGATGGATGGTCGTCTCGGGCGAGAAGAAACACGCGAAAGACTACATCGAGGGCCTCAACATGCTGGCCTCGATGCGTTTGTGCGCCAACGCGCCGGGCCAGTTTGCGATCCAGACTGCGCTGGGCGGCTACCAAAGCATACAAGACTTGGTGGGACCGGGCGGGCGACTATTACGACAGCGCGACCTGGCGCACAAGCTGCTGACCGATATCCCGGGCATCACTTGCGTCAAGCCGAAGGCCGCGCTGTACATGTTCCCGCGCCTCGATCCGAAGATCTATCCGATCGTCGATGACCAGCAGTTCGCCTACGAATTGCTGGCCGAAGCAAAAGTACTGATCGTCCAGGGCACCGGGTTCAACTGGATCGCGCCGGATCACTTCCGCGTGGTGTTCCTGCCGAACACGGACGACATGACGGAAGCCTTCGGACGCATCGCGCGCTTCCTCGAAGGCTACCGCAAGCGTCACAGCCTGGGCTACTGACCCGACTCACGACATAACGGTATAAACGGAATAAACTGTATATATGAATCCCATCAAAGTAGGTTTGCTCGGCATCGGTAACGTCGGCGCGGGCACGTTCAACGTGCTGCGCCGCAACCAGGAAGAAATCCGCCGCCGCGCCGGCCGCGGCATCGAAGTCACCGTGGTCGCCGCCCGCAACGTCGAGCGCGCCAAGGAACGCACCGGCGGGCTGGTGAAAGTTGTCGCCGACCCCTTCGAGGTCGTCAACGACCCGGACATCGACATCGTCGTGGAGCTGATCGGCGGCTACGAGCTGGCGCGCGAACTGGTGTTGCAGGCCATCGCCAACGGCAAGCATGTCGTCACCGCCAACAAGGCGCTGCTGGCCGTGCATGGCAACGAGATCTTCGCCGCCGCCCAGGAAAAGGGCGTGATGGTGGCCTTCGAGGCGGCGGTGGCCGGCGGCATCCCCATCATCAAGGCGCTGCGCGAGGGCCTGACGGCCAACCGCATCGAGTGGCTGGCCGGGATCATCAACGGCACCACCAATTTCATCTTGTCCGAGATGCGCGACAAGGGCCTGGACTTCGACACGGCGCTGAAACAGGCGCAGGAGCTGGGTTACGCGGAAGCCGATCCGACCTTCGACATCGAGGGCGTCGACGCCGCGCACAAGGCCACCATCATGTCGGCCATCGCCTTCGGCATCCCGGTGCAGTTCGACAAAGCCTATGTGGAAGGCATCTCGAAACTCAACGCCATCGACATCCGCTACGCCGAGCAGCTGGGCTACCGCATCAAATTGCTGGGCATCGCCAAGCGTGCCACCGTCAACGGCACCGAGGGCATCGAACTGCGCGTGCATCCGACGCTGATCCCGGCCAAGCGCCTGATCGCCAACGTCGAAGGGGCGATGAACGCGGTGCTGGTGCAGGGCGACGCCATCGGCGCCACGCTGTACTACGGCAAGGGCGCCGGCGCCGAGCCGACCGCGTCGGCCGTCATCGCCGACCTGGTCGACATCACGCGCCTGGCCACGGCCGATCCGGAGCACCGCGTGCCGCACCTGGCCTTCCAGCCGAACGAGATGACCAACATCGAGATCCTGCCGATGTCGGAGATCACCACCAGCTACTATCTGCGCATGCACGTGGCCGACCAGCCGGGCGTGCTGGCCGACCTGACGCGCATCCTGGCCGACGCCACCATCTCGATCGACGCCATGCTGCAAAAGGAGCCGGCCGATAACGAGACGCGCACCGACATCATCATGCTGACCCACCAGACGCAGGAAAAAAACGTCGTCGCCGCCATCGCCAAGATGGAAGCGCTGGCCACGGTGGTCGGCAGCGTCACCAAGATCCGGCTCGAAAACCTCAGCTGATGTGGGCTTGATAGCGGCTTGATTGCGGCTTGATATCCTCTCCGCGCCGGAACGCCACCGGCGCGGTTTCTTTTTGTGCCTGCGTGGCGGCACGCATTTGCCGCTGCGGCTACCATTGCCCATTGTCGGCGTCCTTGCCGGCGCAATCGATGGGGGATGAATCGACCATGGCGTCATCGCATCGCGTGTACCCGGGCCTCGCCGTCGGCCTGCCCTTGGCGGCGGCGCTGGCCGCGTGCCCGCCAGCCGTCATCGACGCGCAGCCGTCGCCGCCGGTGTAAGCATTCCTTAGGTCGATGTCGCCGGACTCCATTAGAATGGACCCCTTATCTTTTAAGCATGCACCATGCGGATACGTTCCTATCTGATACTGATGGCGCTGGCGACACTGGCGCCAGTGGTGGTTTCTTCGGCCGTCGCGCTGCGCATGCTGGAAAACGCCGGCCGCACCGCCGCGCTGCAAAACCTGCAGGAGACGGCGCAGAGCGTGTCGCGGCTGGTCGACCGCGACCTGTACAGCGCCGAAGCGAGCCTGCAGGTGCTGGCCGGCGCGCCGGCGCTCGACGACGGCGACCTGGCCACGTTCTATCAACAGGCGCGGCGCGCCCAGCGCGGTGTAGACAGCTGGATCACGCTGCTCGACGACGGCGGCCAGCAGTTGTTCAACACCTATCTCCCGTATGGCGCGGCGCTGCCGCCGTCCAAGCCGGCCTTCAAGGCCGGGGCGCGGCAAGTCATCGACAGCGGCGTGACCAAGGCCTCGGGCGTGTTCCTCGGCACCGTCACCGGGCGCATGATGGCGACCCTCAACGTGCCGACGGTGACGCGCGCCGGCAAGCGCTATGTGCTGGCCGGCGCCTTCACCATCGAGCACTTCAAGCGCGTGTTCGCCAGCGCGCGGATACCGGCCGGCGTCACCGTCGGCCTGCTTGACGGCGATGGCCGCTTCCTGGCGCGCAGCGGCGCGGCCGACGAAATGATAGGCCAGCTGGCGCGGCCCGAACTGATCGCCGCCGCCGCGTCGGCGCATGACGGCATGCTGCGCCACCGGACCTGGGAAGGGCGCGAGTCCTACGACGTGTACACCCATTCGCAGCTGTCCGGCTGGACCGTGGCGGTGGCCATGCCGGTGGAGAAGATCGATGGCGCGGCGCGCAGCGCGACGCTGGTGGCGGCGCTGGGCACGCTGGCCGCGCTCATTTGCGCGCTGGCGGCGGCGCTGTTCTTCGGCCAGCGCCATGTGCGCGAGATCGCCCGCGCCGCGCGCGAAGCCATCGGCCTGGGGCAGGGCAAGGCGCCGGCGCCGGCCTATTCGCGGGTGGTGGAGGTCAACGCGCTGCACACGGCGCTGCATGCGGCCGGCGCGCTGCTGCTGACGGCCGGCGAGAAACGCGAGCGGGCCGAGGCCGAGCGCGACGAGCTGCTGCGGCGCGAGCAGCGTGCGCGCCTGGTGGCCGAGCAGCAGAACCAGGCCAAGGACCAGTTCCTGGCGATGCTGGGCCATGAGCTGCGCAATCCGCTGGCGCCGATCAGCAGCGCCGCCCATCTGCTGAAGATGCCGGGGCTGGATGCAAGTCGTTTGCAATACGCGAGCGAGGTGATCGCCCGCCAGGTCGGCCACATCACGCGGCTGGTGAATGATTTGCTCGACGTGTCGCGCGTCACGCGCGGGCTGGTGACGCTGAACGCCAGCGAACTGGATCTGCGCCGCATCGTCGCCGACGCCGTCGAGCAGGCCGAGAGCCTGGTCGCGGCCAAGCGCCACCGTCTGGAACTGAGCCTGCCGCAGCAGC
>Ga0209901_1000291_pt1 | contig 22687 bp, 26 predicted proteins | sample OrgsoiDNA_201058_FD_185806 | JGI IMG/M metagenome (GOLD analysis project Ga0209901, IMG submission 185806) | Permafrost soil microbial communities from the Arctic, to analyse light accelerated degradation of dissolved organic matter (DOM) -... | ecosystem: Environmental > Terrestrial > Soil >...
AACCTCTGCCGTACGATTTGAGTTTTAAGATGAAACTTCCCAGAACTTCTTCCATTCGCTCACGACTTACTTTTCTCGTTCTGGCATACATCATTCCTGCTTCGATATTGGCAGTGATGCTGGTTTCGTACGACTATCAAATTACTCGCGCGGGACTCGTGAAAAACGCTGAGGTAGCCGCCCGGGCCACGGCATTGGCAGTCGATAGCGAGTTTGCAATTCTTGAATCAAACCTCTTAGTGTTGGCTACATCGCCAAGTCTTGCCAACCAAGACCTAGCGACATTTTATGCCCAGGCCACAGAGGTAGGTCGAATTCAGGGTGTGAACAATATTGTTCTCAGTGACATGGTAGGAAAACAATACGTTAACACCTTGCTGCCTTTTGGAGCGGCTCTGCCTGAGAAGCATGACAACCCACGACTGAGGCGGGTCTATGAAACCGGGGAAGCGGTTATTTCCAATCTATTCATTGGTCCAGTATCCAAACGCCCCACCTTCGCGGTCGGCGTTCCTGTTCGCCGTGGAAGTACGGTCCTGTTCGCCCTCAGCGCCGGTATGCCCACGGAGCGTTTCGGCAAACTGTTGAGCCTTCAAAATTTGCCGCCAGACTGGGTCGCCGTCATCTTGGATAGAAACGGAACAATCGTTGCACGCACTCATGATATACAACGCTATATCGGCAAGAAAACGACACCGGACCTTTTGGAGCGAATGCTCACATCCCAAGACGGAGCGTTTGAGAGCACTACCACTGACGGAATGCATGTGCTCGCGGTCTTGAGCCGCGCGCCCAATTCGAAATGGTCTGTTGCCATAGGAATCCCCTCCAAAATTTTGAGTGCTGAGCTAGACCGAAAGTTCATGTGGCTTGTCGTGGCAACAGCACTTTTACTGGGAGGGAGCCTTTTACTTGCATGGCGAGTCGGCGGCACGATAGGACACGCTGTCAGCGGACTGGTGGAGCCCGCGCTGGCGCTCGGTTCGGGAAAAGTTGTTGAACCAAAATCGTTTAACTTGCGCGAAGCAAATGAAGTAGGAATGGCTTTGGCAAGAGCCTCGAAAATGCTACTTCTGGCACAGTATCATGCCAGCCACGATATGCTTACTGGCCTCGCGAACCGAGGGCTATTTCAAGATTTCATTGACCAGGAACTCGCCCTCTGCCAAAGAAATGGCGCGTGCCTATCGGTCCTCTACATCGACTTAAACGATTTCAAAAAAATCAACGATAAACATGGGCACGCAACGGGAGACAAATTATTGCTGGCGGTAGCTGAGCGCTTTAAGGTGACCCTCAGAAAATCAGATTTAGCCGCGCGACTCGGGGGAGATGAATTTGCCGTTGTATTAGTCAACACGCCAGAGGAAGAGGCACAACATGTAGCTGCGAAATTAGTTGATTGCCTTGCCTCTACCTACTATATTGATGAGCTGGTTATCAATACATCGGCAAGCATCGGAGTTGCTGGATTTCCTGATTCCGGGACAACGAGCAAAACCCTTCTGCATAACGCTGATATTGCGATGTATAGAGCGAAGGCTAAACACAGGCAAAATCCTATATCCGTTCCATCTTAGGAGAAATTTGCCCAAGCGGACGCCCCAATCGCTTATTCATGCCGTTTTCCGGCGGCGACCTGCCGCTTGATAGATGGAAAATTTATGCCACGTTTGCAGAGTGAAATGTGGGTGCATTGCGGCTGAATGGATGCATTCGTATTACGCATCGTTCGGTTTGATAGAGCAATGGCTCATCGAAATGCGAATGCGACTATCTGTTCCAACTATTGAATACTGCCATGCTGAGCCATTGCTATAGCGTATTCGTGTGTGTACTGGAAGTTTTTTGATTACATCATTCAGTTCTTCACGACTTTCGCAAACTTGCGACTGATTGTATTGTTCGGATATAAATGGCTCTAGACTTGGCGGTCGATTGATATCATCATACTGAAGTATATACGTAGCCATCTGTATGCCTATCTTAAGCCCATATCGAGGAATGGCAGTCGGGAGAAAATACTGGCTATATTTGCGCTCGGTCATTCGCATAGCAAGTTTTTCTTATTTCGAAGTATGTTTATCGACAACTTTTGTGAAGTGACCAGCTGCTTCTTCGAGGTGCCCTACAGTATTATCGACAGCCTGCTTCGTTGCGCTTCGTGTTTTTTCGTATACATCGCTCGTGCTCTCAGCGGCTGATTTTAACAATTCGCCAGCGCTTTCAGCACCAATCGGGTGAGTTTTTGCGAGGATTTTAAGCAATTCGTTGATTTTTCCCTGTACTTCGGTAACTTTTGTGTCGGCTATTTCGCTGAGTTTCCTTTTTGTTGAACTTGTGATTTCGGAAAAATGATGTTGGTAGGCGGAAATCTTTTCAATCTGTGGCTTTGCATGTTCAGTTGCCACAGCGAGAAAAGCTTGCATGTCTTTAGCTGCCAGAAATTTCTTTGTTGCCTCTGCGGCCTCCGCTGCATGTTCCTTCAGAATCTCCGTGTTCAATGCAATTATTTCTTGCACTCCTTGAACAGTGATGTTTGTTAGTTCGCTCAGTGCGTTGAGTTGAAACTCAAGCAAGGATTTGCTAGCAGATGCAAATTGACTGGAATTTGAAAACATGGCGTCTCCTGGGATGGTGCTTCTCTGTGAGGGCGGGCTTGCATCGTGATGGGGCTTCGATGGCGGCGTATTTACCTTGCCATAGAATTTGCTGCTCGGTCTGTGCGTGTTCTAACACATCCCCAGAGATGTGGGGCACGGAAGCCATAAAACCGGTAGCACCGTTCAGGCGAGAAACATGCAGTTCGCTCTTCGAATGACTCGCAAACCTCATGTCCCGTTCCGTGTACAAATGAATAAGTGCTCCAGGCATTGATGCCGGATGTCATGTTCATAAATGAGCAGCAACTTCTGGTCGAACTCGCCCGAAGACGTTGAAGATACTAACTTTTTAGAAAGTAGAGCCATGGTTCCTCATAGGGGAACCTGTGAACTTTACTGGCTGGAAGGTTAGTAGCAGCTTGCCGTTCTGAAATCTCACACATTCTCACACTTAGGTCCCGTTTGTGTTGCCCCCCAATATGCCTTCATCAGTATGGCTCGATAGGCATTCGATTTTTTTACGGCATTGACAAAAATTCCACTTTTAAAACTCATATAAGTGATATAGTTGGCATAATGCCTATTTCCTTGCCATCTCTGCCATAATAAATTTTTATATTCATATTGAAACATTTTTTCATTAGGAAAATTCTTGAGCAACTCTTACTAGCAGTACTGTACGCTGTCGTCAGTGCTGCGGATGTTCTCAAAACCGACAGCATCATTGAAATGGAGGTCTTTATGCATCGCTTAAAATTCACCCTTTGGTTGCTAATGGGATTATTTCTATTTTCTTCTCGCGTAAGCATTGCACAAGATAAGTCCTACACAGAGGGGACTGTTTGGTCCGTGTCACTTATTAAAGTCAAACCAGGTATGTTTGATACTTATATGAGCGAGTTACTCCCTCAGCGTAAAAAGCTCTACGACGAAGCAAAAAAAGCCGGACTTGTAGTCTCTGAGAAGATACTGGCTGGGTCAAGTTCTGGTCGAGATGACTGGGACGTAATGTTGATGACTGAGTATAAAAATTGGGCTGCCCTAGATGGGTTATCTGATAAGTTCGACGTAATTGCGCGTAAGGTAATCGGGTCTGATGAAACGCAAGTCAAGACCATGGTAAAGCGTACAGAAGTGCGCGAGATTATTGGTGATAAAATAATGCAAGAGTTAAAATACAAATAGATTTTGCACTCGTACATTAGCTAAAATCCGACCTGATTTCTGGTGCATTTGAATCAAGTCGGATTGTAAAATAAATTTTCAAATAAATAAAAAATTAGAATTCGAAAAGAATATATTTTACTCCGCGAGGATGCCTGCTTCTGGCCGGTGCCAGATGTCGTCATAAGTGTTGCTCAGTTTCTAACGACTACCGTTCACATGCCACCAGCAGGTTACCGCAGAAATCTATTTAAAACCATCTGACATCAATGCTGCTCTAGCTGCTCCGGCGATTGAAATGAACGTCAAGCCAGGTGCAATTAGCACAGTCATTGCAATGTCAAAATATCGAGATGTCTCAGGTTCAGTGCTAAAGAAAATGGAAGCAACCAATCTTGATGTACCATAAAACAAAGGAGCTCCGAGCAACGATATCAATGCCAAAATTAGCCATTTTTTGGGCGTCTCTGGTGCCTTTTCGTGATGCCATACGAATGCGGCACAAGCTACACATACTATGTATATCAGCACCCATCCCACTACATCAATGTTCTGACGTACGACAGGAACGGCTGAAATCACGAAAATTAGCCCTGCCAAAACCAGACAACCCAGCGCATCAGCTTTCAAAGCGTCGTTCCCGAAGAAGGTTAAAGATTGCGTCTGCTATTGGCCGATTTTTGCCTTTACCCGTTCGACTTCACCTGGCCCCAAATTCGTAATGGCTACCGTATGCCCAGATATGCAGAAAGCCGGGGTCTGCACGCACGGTTAATCCTTGAATCCGTTCTACCGACACCTCAGCCCAATCTGGTCCAGGAGCCGAAACTATCTTTATTTGGACAAGACTTCCTTCGCGTGCCTGGATGTGAAGCCCACCATCACATGTCGGGCATGCAGCCCAAAATGTTTGCATCTCAGGCCAGCAGAATTTCCCCAGCTCTAAGAGTCTTTTTCCGTCTATAGCTGCACCGCAAGACAAACAATGAAAAGTCATTCGTATCTACCTCGACTGGCAACTGACGGAAAGACGACGGCTGCTCATGGCCGATGATGGCCCTTCGTTGTTAGGGATTATCTAAAAGCGTTTCACGAGAATCAACCCTTTCTGGCCCGAAGTCAACCACTCCATCGTTCAACGGAAACTCGTTGCTCCGTAACGCCCACTGCCCGTCGGTAAGTTTCAGTTTAAATTGGTCAACCAAATAAGGAAGCCCTTCACTCGCTAAGATGTCTGGGCTATCCGATACCTGAAAATGTAAGTGCGGCCACCGGGCATCCCCTGAGTTACCAACATGTGCAAGTACCTGGCCACGCTTGACATGGTCACCGGACTTCACGCGGAGACTGCCTGGCTGCAAATGTACGTACTGGGCAAATTGCCCATCACCCAATCCAAGCACAATAAAATTGCCCATCACTGTATCCATAGTGATGGGTACGGCTGGGGTAAACCCGTCCATTGTGCGGGGAATATTGTTTGGCATTCCATCCCGCGCTTGCACAACATCGCCATCTGCCACGGCCAACACGTTTTTTCCATAAGCAAAATAAGAGCGAACGTCCCGCGCATCACCCGAATACATTTTACCGCCCTCATATATCTTCCAATCGATTGCGTACCGCCTAGCGATTTGCGCCACGCCACCTGCAACGAACAATCCAGTACGATGGTGCGACTCAATACTAGGGCCGTTATCAGCACTCCAGTTCGCTCCAGCCAGCGGCGGGGCCAGTACCTTCATACGAGTGTGGTGGGTATCAATTACCTGGCTATCGGCCGTGGCACCTTCTAACAGCACACGATGTCGCAGTTTTTGGGGAACCGCTGCGTTGGCATCAAAAGCAAGGCATAGGTACGCAACAGCGCTCTGCCCTCCTGCTAAGCGAGGCTGTCCATCCTTGTCATCGGGTCCAGCCAATCGCACGCGCTCAGCCAGCTGCGCCCCGGTAATAATTGCAACCGTCTGTTCCGGCTTCGATTCTGCATCAATAACTTCGATACTGTGTAGCGTGACGGGATTTTCTATGAAGCTATGAAAATGCAACTCGTAGATTAGATAGTTCCGGCCTGCGGATGGCATCAGCGTCGGCTCTAGGGGAGTGCGGATGTCAAGTTGCGGCGGTGGAAATACGTCCGTCAGCGCTTTGCTAGCTAACTTGCGAGGAGTAACGCCGCTTACGATTTCGCAGCCTTTTGGCGGAGGTAGACTTGCAGCAGTCGAGGCAAACAACGGGGACGTGTTTAAAAAGCTCGCGAGGAAGGCCAGAGTAACGACGGCATTACAAATAGGTCTGATAGGCATGTCTTGTTTTTACTTGCATAAAAAGCAAATACTATCAGTTCCCCCTCATCTGTCAACAAAATACTTACAGAGGCATTGAAGTGCAAAGGACGACAGACTAAATTCTTAAGTTGACGGTCCACTTGGCCGATTACTGGCGAGTCCGCTACTGCCGCCCCCTAGGGAAATGCTGATTTGCAGCTACGTCTACCCATATATGCTTTGATTGCTCCCAAACCGAGCGTACGGGCGCTCCGAACGATGGCTCTGCGAAAGCCCCAACCGCGATGCCAACCATCCCTGCATTTTTGTCGGAGTGCCAATGCGTGGTGGTACCGCATACAGGACAGAAGTAAAAATGGTTCCATGGCTCAGTAGCGCGAACATATTCTCGAACGACGCCAGAGACCGACACCCTCTCGGAAGAAAAATAAGCGCCGACCCCAAAGACAGAACCAGTTCGTCGTTGGCAGTCTATGCAATGGCATGCAACTATAAAGCTGGGCTCCCCATCGGTCACCACTTTTACGGAATTACACGAACATCGGGCTATATGTACCATGATTTCTACTTTGCAGTTCAATAACGGTCGATTTTAGCTGCCTATGGTCAGCCAACTTATTAGATGATTACTCTAGAGCATGTCTCGACTGGCGGTTGGTGGCCGAAAAACGACTAAGGCAAATGGCCCTACCTTGGACTAAATTGGAAGAAACTCCATCTTCCAGTTGGTTTCCCACGTCTTTCCTGCATCTCCAGAAAAAGCCTGCTCCCAGCGGGGCGGCTCACCGGGAGTCGCCGTCCAAGTGAAACGGACTTTGATTGGACGCTCATCAAGGATGCCATCTGCATAAAATATCCCGATGCGATTTTCGAACTTTCCAACAACAGGAGTATCTAGCTGAGTAGGGCTACGTCCATCAAGCCACCAAATAGACCAGTTACCGGATTTCTGGCAATACGAGCGCATAGCGACTGCGCGAACTGATTCCTCTGGAAAGTTAAGAATGTTGTCCTCCAAATTTCCAAAGCCGCCAAGTATCTTGGTCGTGGACGACTGCCCCTCAAAATCAGTCCATTCCAAACAGTTAGCCAAACGAAAATTCAATCGTTTGTGTTTAACTCGCCAATCTCCAATGATGAAGTCAAAATCATTCGGTGCAGCTGGGTCGAGTTTTAATGGCATGTGCTATTTCCTTTATAATTTCAACCGTCCGGTATTGGCCGGATGCTGTCGCCCCGTTGCGGACACTCGAAGTTTCTGTGTTTCGTATAACGTATTTACGAGGGAAAGGTATTAGACAACGCTAACTAATCTTCATATGAGTCTGCAACCACTGCCGGGGAAATAAAAATTGCATGTCGTTGCGTTTGAGTAGAAACTCCCACTGAGTGACGTGCATCGCGTTAGTCAAAGGAAACAGGGGATTAGGGAGAGTGGCATGAGTAAATTCGACTGGCGCGAAGTAAGGGTTGTTTTCGTAAAGATAGCGCTTAAAATCAGCACTTAAATTACGATGAAACGATTCCTCAATACGCGGCACTTGCATCTTGTTACGGAGATGATGGGCAAGCGTATCTAGTGCAAAAAGATGACCTGTGTCATAAATGGCTCCGTAGTTGTTGTACCGGTTATTCGGTGAGCCGTATTTTTCCAGCGTTGCTATAAAACTGTCCAGCTTGAAGTGACTGAGAGGGAAATGGGCCGGTAGTTCAACGGTAGGATGAGGTGCGAGGTCGATGTGAATAAATCCTGGCGTGACCATTTCGGCAGCTGTTAGCAGCTTGCCCAGCTCATGGCCACGGGAAAATGGAATGACTGACACCCCATGCAGCAGGAGGTAGGTCTTCAGGTACTTTTCCACCGCCTGTGCGCCTGACCAAAAGAACGAACGGTACAGGCCACCTATGGCAAGCGAACGGGCTGCCAAATAATCATCATCCGCAGGTTCAAGAAACGATTCAATGATTACTTTGGCAATACGTGCTTCGATACTAGACTGCTCTTGTGGAGTGCATTTATTGAAGCGCTCGATGGTGTCGCCGACATTGTAGGCATACGCTATTGTGTGATTGTCTTCTCTTTTCACTGTGCCCCCGTTGCTCATCAGCAGATAATTTTCATTTTCTTGTTCAATAAGCTTTTGTCGCTTATTTATACTAAAATCCGTCAACCAAAAATTAACCGGCCGCTCCTGGCCGGGTGCCGTCTCAGAGCCAGGCAACGGCCCGGTCTTAATAATTATCGTAAATCACTTGGCACTTTTTGCTTCCCCTGCTGGCTTCGATGGACTTTGGCCATGCTGCTCCGAAACCACAAGCATCCAAGGACGCACCTTCAAGATTTACGCGATAGCCTTTTGCCGTGGGTTCGATTTCGATATTGGATGGCCTAGCACCATCAAAGGTAATTTGAAGCAGCGTTTTCTTGCTATCCACTTTCCATTGAACAGTCCGATTCTGCTCAGACGTATCAATTTCGCATACGTATCCACCAGCTTCCTCCCCCGAAGCAAAGGAGCTTGACACGGAAAGCTGCGTAATCCTTTTGTCGTCAATTTTAATTTTTAAATCGGCCCCCTTTGAGCCGGAATCTTTAAATCGCTTTTCATATGTGCACTCAAGATTCTCAGCAATGGATGCGTCAGCGACAGTAAACAATAAAAGAGATAAGAGGATTCTTTTTCTTAACATGAGCTATCTTCTAATTTTTAATATCAATCAAAGCACAGAATCCTTGCATCCGCCCCGTCTGCTTCTGGCCGACTACAGCCAGTTTAATCACACGAAGCTTCATAAATCGCAGACTTTTTCTCGGCTCCCTTGATACGGATGACCTTGAACTGAGACACGGAGAACTTGAAAGCAACCAGCAACTCTTCTGCTGACTGCGTCAAAGACCTGGCCCAGTCAACCACAGTTGCCTCGGTTTCTTCACTAAGCTCAATATCGGTGAGCGCGCGAATTTCTCTACGTTCAGGAAGACAAGCGACGGGCATAAAATCATCAAACCCTTGTCCGCTGATTATTTTTTGGGTAAGAGCAGCAAATTCGTCTAATCTCATATTTTTATTTTCACTGTCTGCATTACGGTTGGAAGGTCTGCTGCTGGCCGACAGATGTCAGCCAGTGTTCAGCGGCCTCTTCTCCATAACCGCCGTTTCGCGTACTGAAAAAATTTCAAATGCAATGTTTGTCGATAAATTCGTAAATGTCAGGGAACCATATGCCACTTCCTCGATAGGCAAAGCTATGGCCTTCAGAAGCAGACTTCCCAAAGGCCGGATAGGTCTTTACCTCTCCCGGCTTTCCGGCTTTCTTCCGTTCGGATGAAAGCACCTCGCTTGGAGCAAGATTAAAGTCATTGGCCGCTTGAAAAAATAGCATTGGGCTATTCGCCATTCGCGCTGCGGCCTTCATCGCCTGTTGAAGTTCCGGTGACTCATCCCAACTCTCAGCACCGCCGGAAGCCACTACCGCCGCACAGTATGGCAACTTGGCAGCGCCGAGAACCGTTTCTACCCCACCAAACGAATTCCCGGCAACAGCAATCCGGTTTTGCTGTACAAAAGCTTGCGTTCTCAGCCATGCAAACGCGGATAACTGGTCCTCCAGTTGCTCAGTGCTGAGCAGTCTTGTCATCGTTTCTGAAGCTTCCTGGATACCGCCACGTTTTTGCGCCACTTTGATTTCATCGATAATGTAAGGTCCAGCGTTCAAACTCAGCCCCTGCCCACGGCGATAGGGCATGAAAAAAACCCAGCCCTTACTCGCAAAAAGCGGGCCGATAATATTGCTCGCCTGGCTGTTGAGCATACCGGGTGCACTTCCATGATTGTATAGGACAACGGGGAAGGGACCACTTCCCGTAGGTTTGAATATCTCTCCGCCGAGTTCATGGCCCCCGCTTTGAAAGTGAACTATTTCCGGAGCAGTTTGCAATGTTTCTGCTATTCCCATCTCCATATAAAACAGCGAAAAAAATATAATAGGTAAAATTCTATGGTTCATTAAAATCTATCGTTGCATAAAAGTGAGTGAGTGGGAAAGACACAAACGGCAGCTTCTGGCCGACTGCCGCCCGATTTACTCGTCAAGACGCAAGCACATATGCACTTCGTCATAGAACTTTGTGCCTACCTTCATGGAGCGAGACTCGAGCCCGAAGGGCTTAAATCCCAAGGACTCGTAAAGATTTTTGGCCCTGTGGTTTTCGGAGTTCACGGATAGATGGATTTGTAGCACACCAATCCTCTTGGCGTATCCCTCAATACTCATGAAGAGTCTCCGGGCTACGCCTTCTTTTCTCAACTCCGGATGCACAAACACGCCCCATAAGGTCGCCTTGTGAGACACCTGTGCAAGCGATTCACGTCTTAGTCCAGCAATTGCAACAAGTTTCATATCAATAAAAGCACCAAATACAACTTGATTGGCAGTCTCCTCAATCTTCGCCTGGACCTCGGCAGGAGTCCGCATTGCCTCTTCCTCGGCAGTGGGCCATACAGCGGTTGGAGAATCGGCAATCGCAGCAAGGCGAAGCGCCTTAAAAGCAATGCCATCTCCTTCAGTTAGCGGTCTGATGCAAAAATTCTGTATTAACATGTTCTGGTCGTCGCTATCCATGTGTACGAATGGCTGATATTGGCCGAATGCTGTCTGCGCTACTTACGTTTCCAGCCCGGGAAAAATAAACTAAGAAATCCAAAGAATAGACCAAAGACAGCAGTACGCCCCCAATCAAAATCCTGGCCTGACGTAACCGAGTATATAATTCCCCCAATAAAACTTCCAGCGACTGCATAAAAAACATGCAAAATGGGCTGTTTGAATTTCATTATTTCGAGCTCTAAATTTTTCAAGATGTTCGTTGGTTCAAAGAATTAACCCTGCCACTTCATGTAGAGTACGTCAGCTCCTGGCCGATTACGGCAGTTTACGCAATACGTGTGAAGATTGTTACATCGCTACTCGTCGCGTACGCAAAGGAGTTGCCGCACCACGAAAATCCGTATGCAAGCAAATAGTCCGAAGCAACCGACACGCATCCCGCTTGATGGCCTTCGATAAGAGCTGATTTGTATGGGGCACAGAAAATCAAAGTAGACTTGGGCCAGTCGGGAGAAACAACTTCCAGCCGCTCACCGAGGCGAGTCGATGTCGGTAGGCCACCACCGCTCAACCCCGAAATCAGAATTTCTTCGTCTTGGAGTGGGCAGATGCCTTGGCATACAAGTCGGGCAGGCTCGTACCATTGTCCATCGACCTCATCATCGCGTGAGATTTTTTTCTCCCCGCGCGCAGTCAATCACTCCTCTTCCGCTGCTGGAGATGACCAGCAGAAGTTCCGTGTTCTTGGAAAAACCGATTTCTGTTAAGCCCCCCACCGCAAATTTCCCCATGCTTTTCCAACCAACTGGAGATGCACACGATGGGAGATTGGATAGCAAAGTAATGAGCCTCTGGCGGTTCTTTTTTTCGTAATCAGTCATGGGGAAATAATAAGTGAAAAAATCGCGACCGACCGGTACTGGCCGCTTTAAGACGTCGCCGGAATAGGATCGTTGATCATGTGATCCGCGTAAATTCATCAGCGCTCCATTCTTCGCTACCAACACCATGATGGACAAAAAACAGCCCTTCAGCATCGTATTTCGATTTAATGTTACGCAATTTCAGGTAGTTATCTCCCCAATATTCCTTTTGCCAGGCTCGGTTGAAGTAGTTGCTCTCCGAAACATACGACCCTGAATTGGGAGCGATCTTTCGCAACTCCGCGGCAGCCAGATCGATGTTATGGGCGTTCTTGCGAGCGGCGGCCAGATCAATTTCGGGTCGCGGATATCCTGGATAGGCAGGAGGCTTCTCTCCGTCGGCAATGATGACCAGCGTGAATGCATCTACCACAGCGGGATTGGTGGCGGATTGTAGCGCCGCTGCGCGCACTTCAGGTGGCGCCCCAGCCAAGCCCTTACTGATATGGAGCCGCACCATCTGGTGGCGGCTTGCCGCGAACAGCGCTTCGACGAGAGACTGCTGGAGGTCCTTTTGCAGCAAGGAGGCGGGTAGCCAGAGCGAGTCGTAACCGTGCAGGAAAATGCCAACTTCGCCTTGGTCGCCCTTCCCCCAAGCGTGATGTTTTGGTGCGCCTTCACGCGTGTCTTTGACGAATGTGGCGTAGCTCTTATCAAGATCCCACCTGGTCCGCGCTTCCCACGCCCAGGCTCCGGGCGAGACAAGATCGAAATCGTTTGGTGCCGCCTTCACCCAATCAAAGAATGGCTGCCAAGTGGCGAGCGTTTGTTCGGGAGTGAGGCCTTGGCTGGCCATGTCGATTTCCAGGATATTGTCCGGCCTGAAATGCACGTGCTCGCCCCAATGCGGATTGAATAGTGTCTCTTCGTAGAACGCGACGAAATGGGCAATCAGGCGTGCGAACGCTTTGTCTGACTTTGCCTTGACTTCTCCCCAAGCGGCGCCAAAGAAGCGTGGCAGTTCGTGTGTGCGCAAGGTGACCCGGGTGACCACGCCGAAGGTTCCGCCCCCGCCGCCTTTGAGCGCCCAGAATAGATCTGAATCGTTGTATTCATTGACAATACGCACGCGGCCATCGGCGGTAACGATTTCGGCTTCGAGCAGTCCCGCCGCCGCCGTACCAAAACCTTTCGAAAACGAGTTAAAGCCGCCGCTCTGCACCAGGCCGGCGACTCCAACCGTTGTGCAACTGCCGCCCTGTACGTAACGACCACCCTCCGTTGTCACGGCGTGGTAGAGGTCCATCCACATTGCGCCTGCACCTGCGCTAACGGCCGGCACGGGAGCAACGCGGCCCGCACACCCTTGGCCAACGAATGCATCAAGCAACGTGACTTTGTTCATTGCGCGCGTCCAAATCAGCAGCGAGTCAGGTGCGTTCGACGTTCCAAGGTAACTGTGCCCGCCCCCCTTGACGACCAGGCGCAGTTTATTGTCCCGGGCGAAGTTGATCCCGGCGGCAACATCGCCGGCATCGCGTGCCTTGATGGCATAAACGCTCGGTGCGGGTGCCCAGGCGTCGAGCCATCCTGAATTTTCCGTGCCACCAGGTTGATCGCCCAACCAGTAGGGATTTCCGGCGTTCTTCTGCGTGGCGAGACATGCCAGACCTTTTGGTTCCGCTTGGCATCCCTGAAAAAGCGCTTGAACTTTTATCAAATTGCCGCTGACAGCCTCGTTCAGCTTTTCCCAGCTTTTCGCGTCCGGCCACGCGGCATCCGTCGGCCTTACGCGCCGGTAAGGCAATTTGGGCGACAGGCCGCCAGCGAATGCAGGTTTTAACGAAGGCAAAGCGCTTACAGCGGGTATCGCCAACGTTGACAGAAATTTTCTTCTTTTCATGAGGTACTCAGTCAAATAACGAATCCGTCGATCGTACTTAACGGCGTTTCTAACATCAAAACAATTGTGGCGAACTGGGCGTTACGCTGGGCGAAACGGAAAAAAATGCGCAGATCTTTTTGTTCGGTGCTAGATTGAACTCATTGTTTGTATTGTTTAAAACCGTCCGGTTTTGGCCGGTTTCGGACGGTTTCTAGTTAGAAACTCGTATTAAGACGTCCGCATGATGATGCCCAGTATGGGCGGAGAACAGCTGTCCTTGCAATAAAACTTTCTCTCCAAGTTTTGGTCTAAGCATCGCGTACTGCTTTTCGTTGAGTACAAGCTGAACTTCACTCACAGACTTAAATGGCACCTTATCTAAGTCATTGCCGCCCACAGTGCAAATAGGCGTATCCAGTGACAGGTAGAGACCGGTTTCGGCTTCATCACCATTCGCTATGCTTTCAAAATTGGGACGACCAGGGAATGTTTCCCTATGTAACTTGCCAACAACCGCTGTCGTCTCAGGCTCATATTTCAAGCAGTTGTTCGGTCCTGCGAAAGCTATGGGCGCTTGCGCCAGCAGCAGTAACCATACGTAAGGTAGAGGTGAATTCATAAATAGCGTTGCCCTTCTTCGAAGTCTGCTTCTGGCCGTTTACGTCCAAGTTACTTGTTCAATTATAGCGTGACTTCATCTAGCCTGAACGCAATCAACCACTGTGTAATGCCGTCGGAATCGGCGCACTCCAGTTAGTAACCTGGCGGTGTTGAATAAATTTCGACGATAGTTGCGACATCGCCGACTACAGGCTGACGACGATTAAACTCATCAGGAAGCGTATTCGCATGCAAGGCCAGAGTTTTTACCCGAACAACGTCATACTGCTTAAATCGCATGTTCTCGTCCTAAAATGACTGGCAGCTTGTGGCCGCACGCGGCCCATGATGCAAAGGATACCATCTTGCCGAAAAGGAAAATGCACACATTCTCACTTTGACAGCTCATCGACGACGGGTAAGCCTTTGGCGACTGGCCAGTAGCAGTCATGGCTACGTTGGCGCATAGTCGAGTTCCCTTCAAGGAGGTCATCATGAACATACATGCAGAGGATTCATCACCACGCATTCCATGGAACAAAGGCAAGTTGGTCGGCCAGAAAGCGCCGCTTCGTATCAGCGAAATCTGGGCGATTCGCGTCCGTCTGGAAATCTATGAACGCGTGTAATTTGTCGGCGTGGCAGCCTTACAGCAAAGGGGGTTGCACTTGGTTTTAGAGGCTGCCGAGTGTTCAGTCGGCGGCTTGCATCAATACCATGTCGGATTATCATATCCTTTCTAGGTTGATTCTGAACTAGACATCTGATTGAGTGCCACCGTTTCCAATTGAAAGGACATTATGCAAAACCTGATCCAAATAGTTTTCCACCTGACCGCCCATTTTCTGCCCGTCCTTGCGTGCATCTTTTTCGGCATCATCTTCGCTAACGGCCCCGATTATTCAAACTCGGCCAAGAAGATTGACGACTGGTATTTCGAAGAGTCGAACAAAGATGGCTTCTGGAAGGGCAAGGATAAATAAGAACGCCGCTCGGAGCGCGTTGCGTCGCAGCGGTGGCAACATCACCGTCCGTCCATAGCAAAAGATAATGCGACTATTATGACTACCCCTACTACAGCACCTGTTTTGGACCTGTTGCTGGCCAAGATCAAGGCACTGCCGATGATAGCCACTGCGGCATATTCCCGTGACGCGTGCAACCTGCGGCCTTCGCTGCGGCTGGGGTTCGACAACAAAGTCATCGTCTATGTCGCGCATATCCCCGATGTCGCATTCGGCATCGACGTGGCGGAACGTTACAGGTTATGCCCGCGTCTCCACCCTGGAGCAGGACAACACGGCACAGATCGCGGCGTTGAATGCGGCCGGATGCGGACGGATATTCGAAGAGAAAGCGTCGGCGGGCCGCTGGGACCGTCCCGAACTCGCCCGCCTGCTCGATCAGTTGCGCCAGGACGATGTGCTGGTGGTCTGGAAGCTCGACCGCTTGTCGCGCTCGCTCAAGGATGTGCTGCCCCTCATGGAAACAGTTGAGAAGGCGGGCGCGGGCTTCCTCAGCCTGACCGAAGCCGTCGATACGACCTCGCCGGCCGGGCGCATGATGATGCAAATCGTGGGATCGTTCGCCAAGTTCGAGCGCGCCATGCTGCGCGAGCGTACCCGCAGCGGCTTGTTATCCGCCCGCAGAGAAGGCCGCATCGGCGGCCGCCTCCCCAAACTGACACCCACGCAACGAAAGGAAATCGTCAACCTGGTCGATTCCGGTCAAAAAGCGGCGGCCGATTCGGCACGCCTGTTCAATGTTCATCCGTCCACGGTGGCGCGACTGCTGGCCCGCAGCAGGCTAACAAAATAAGCGCATCGCTTAGCCGTGGACAGTGCGGCTGTCCTGCGGCACTTGCTCACGGTCCAGCAATCCATAGTCGCGGACGACGGTCGCGATGCGCAGGCGATAATCGGCGAAGATTGCGGCCCTGCCCTGCGACTGTGCCGCGCGGTGTTCCTCGGTATTTCGCCAACGTTGCACGGCCTCTTCGTCGCGCCAGAACGACAGCGACAAGATCTTTTCCGGCTGGTTCAGACTTTGAAAACGCTCGATCGAAATAAAACCGTCGATTTCGGCCAGCAACGGCGCCAGGCGCGCAGCCATGGTCACGTACTCTGGCCTGGCGTGCATGTGTGGAGATACTTCAAAAATGACGGCAATCATGGCTGTTCCTTCGAGGAGAAAGTGAAGAATTGTGGCAAACGCCCGTTGGCTGACGGCAGATAGGCCCAGCCGAGAGTGGCCGGATCCAGTGCGAGCGGAAGCGCGAGCAGGTGTTGTATCGCGATCGTCGCAATAAGCATAGCCAGCTCTTGTCCCGGGCACGCATGGCGCCCGTGCCCAAAGCCCAACAGCCGGCGTGCCGGGCGCTCCAGCAGAAAGACATCAGGTTGCGAATGGGCTTGCTCATCACGACCGGCGGCAGCTAGTAACAACAGGATGGTGTCGCCCGGCTGTAGCGCCACGCCCGCTACGCTGGTCGCCTGCGCCACGAAGCGGCGCGTATTTTGTACCGGCGGATCAAAGCGTGCGACCTCATGCACCAACGCTGCGGCAAGTCGCGGATCAGCGCGCAGGCGCGCTTGCAAATGAGGCTGGCTTCGCAGTGCGACGTTGCTGTTGCCGATCAGGCCAGCGGACGCTTCGTGAGTTTGCGACAGCAATCCGATCAGATTGGCGAGAATCCCATCCTGATCAGCCCAGCCGGCACACATCGGCCAGCAGTCCGGTGGGAGCCACGGTATTCGTTTGCACCAGTTGAGCAAAACGTTCGGTTACCCGATCATCCTGCTGTCTGCTAACGCGACACAACCTCGAAAGCTGCCCTGGATCAAGACGACAGGGATATGAATCAATCGAACAAGAATGGTTACTGGAAAGAATAACGTTGCAGCAATGGGCGCAGCCCTCACTACCCGGCGGCTGGCGAAATCTGTGCCTGTTGTCTTAAATTTTAACGGTTGGCGTGGTTATCTTTTTTGATAAGTTTTAGCGCTTCAACCTCCATCGCCTCCGCATTTCCTTTACGTGGCCTAGCCCAAGGCACAGCGTGCCGCGCACTGTGATTCATCCACAGGTGCTGGACTTGCTGCGGTGTGATTGCCACGTCCAGTGCTGCCAATTCTCCAACCAATTGCAAGCAATCAAGCATGCGCTGTGGATTGACGGCCTGGAGCCGCGTACCGGCCAGTGCAAATAGCCCCGCCTCGATGTTGTTTTTACAGCGATTCACCTCTTCGGTTTTTACCTCGCGCCCGAATGAGCCGTAATAGTTCGCCGTCACGGAGATTCGAGAATGTCCCAGCAACTCGCTGATTTGGGCACGTTTTACGTCCAGATCGCTGCGGTCCATTTGGTCACGGGTTCCGCCCAGGGTTGGCGGAATCATCTTGGCGATAATGGCGGAGTTCTCCGCATACTGGGCCCGAAGACCATGCCCAGTCACGCCGTCTTTCAATTTTGTAATGCCAATGCGTGCCATGTAGTGGTTATAGCGACGGATGTTATATTTAAGAGTCGCAGGCTTGCCACGTGTATCCGTTTCCCAGCCGAGGTGTTCACCTTTTTTCAACTTACTTTTGACGAAATCGAGAACGATTCGTTGTTCTTCGTTATCAAAATAAATATCACGTGGACGGCCACCTTTGGCCTCACCCAAGTAAATAACTAACTTATTACCATGATCTGATTTCCATGGTTTGTTATGTGTTACCTCTTTTCGGCGCAGGCCAAAAGCTAGCATCATGCGAATCATAAGTCCGAACTTCCAATCAAGTGCGTCAGCCTCTTCAATTTTCTGGAAAATATCGATTCCATTTTCTGACCACGATTTACTCTCGCGAGCGATCTTACCGACCTTCAGTTTCTCTTTGTCGACATGAGGAAGATATTTTGGAAGTGACTTCACCATGGATTCCTTACCAATCCAGCCGGAGAAAACGCGGAGCTTCGACAGATATTCTTGCATTGTCGAAACTTGCTTGCCTTCCCTGTACCAGTGCTGACAAAGTGCGGCAACGTGCGTTTCGTTCAGATTGCGTGGATTCTCTAATTTGAAACCAATATCCGCAAGTAGATCAAACGCCATATTCAATACCTCTGTATAGGCCGTTACGGTGCGTTGGCTCGCAACACGACCATTCTGCCGGATGTAAGCGTTTTCTTTCAAAATTGTGCTCAGAATTTCCCCTACTTTTGCCTTCATCATAATTCCTCCAGGTCAGATCTAAAGCCGCACAAAGCAGCATAGCTTTGTCACAGCGCATATATGTGGCAATTCGATGCCACCTCATTTCCAATATTGTTTCACGGCAAGGGTCGACGGCCCAAAATTAAGAAAACGCGCTTCGACTTGCATCCCATCGATTGCCATTTTTGCAAATCGTCTGCACCTCACGGAAGCAGATCACTTTCCCTAAGGAAAGCCCCGAGCCTTTAACGGAGCTCATGCGTAGCGTTTGCCTGCCAATAGGCTGGCTTATTGGGTAACGCTAGTACCCTGTACTCATTACTCAGCTCCCACCCGAAGGCGTCGCCGCTCTCATCCCCCTGCCAGCGCCATTCGCTCGCCCAGGTTATGCGGGTGATGTACCCGTCGCAGCTCGTATTGTCTTCCTTTGCCCCTAATGGGGATTCATGTGCGCGCAGGAATAGTCGGCTCGGTCGATCGGGTCGCCGTCTTATGCTTAGCGCTTCGGGAGGGATTGTCTTGATGGGCGGGGACAGTCTGTTTCGACTTTGGGAAAGTCACTCAGTGCCCATTTAGTATTCATAAATGACCTACTTTCCGCATGTGTGCGCGGTTTCATCGTCACTCAGTGTTCAGAAGTATTACAAACTTGGGGTTTAAAAAAACTGCCAAACGCCACAATGAGGCGTAAGACAGTTGAGGTAACGTAGCCACTGAAGGGGCTGAAGATGTTCCGCAGTACGGACTTTGAAAATCTTTGCTCTCTCTGGGGGAAACAGCAAAGATAGGGATAGGTGTAGGCCTGATATGTGGTGCTTACAAGCTGCCGCGAGAGCGACGGACTAATTTAGTGCATGCCGGGGACCGACCTACGAATAGTAAATCAAGAAAATTAGATACGTCAAGCACTTTCAAATAATTCATGTTTTCAGGAGGAGTTCATCACCATTGACGTTGTGCTATTTTTCTATTATCAATTCGAGTGGTTATCACACAGATATCACCTTGGAATCAAGTGGGTATCCAACAGATATCACTTGGGTATCACGTTGGGACAATTTTTGGATCACTCAGGGACTAGGCGGATATCACTAAGATATCAACACGATTTCACAGAGGTATCATCAATTCGAGCTATCCCAGCCAGCCGACACAAAACATAAGTAGCACCCTTCCGTCACCCACCATAATCTCACTTTTAGTAGACGACTTTCCCTGTCAGTCGTTTCGGTACTCCTCAGATCAGTCACCAAAATCCGCCTTGCATGCCCAATTTAGCTTGGTACGATGAAGTTACTGAAACCACTGCACATGTAATTAGCAGTGGTCGACCTGTACCGAGCCGGCGCCGTCGGACCTTTCATCAGACCAAAATTGGAGATATCGATGTGTAACAATAAAATCACGAATGAAAATCTGTGGACCACAGATTTCGCTTCCACTGAGCGTACCGCTGCGCTAGCAAAGATCCAACGCGGGTATTCTCTCGAATATGCGATGGACGATTTCCATCGTGGTCATCACTGTACCTACTTTTTCGTTTTTGAAATAACTAGGAAAATTCTGAATCTGGCGCGTACGATCCGTGCTTAGGTATTTCTCCACTAATTAAACTTCCTCATTAAATTGTCCATCATCGTTTAAATCGATAATTTATCGTAATTTTAAAATACATGTTTTACACATTAAATTAGCTATATTTTAAAAATATTTCAGCCATCTATTTATCAATATTAAAAAATAGATTAAATTATCAATATTTATAAAAATAAAAGTCATTCTTTTTAAATCTAACAATTTTTCTCCGAAATGACCTGAATGAAAAATCCTCCCCCCTCGCTTCACGTCGGGAATTGCTGTCTAGTTTGATGAGAATATTCATCATTTACAATCTGACTTTAAGGCAAGTCGACATTTCGCAAGATACCTACGTGAATAAAACCCCTTAATACGATTAATTTTTTGCCAGCGTTTTACCATTTCGGTGGAACAGGTTAACGAAGTAATTTATGGAAAGGTATCTCGATGTACAGAGAGAAAATTATTAATATCAACTTCATTTAGATTGAATTTAATCGCTAAAATCGTCACGTTTCCTGCAAACAACTCCAATCACTTCACAATACCGAAGCGTAACTTCGTATTGGATAATTTATGAAAAAAGAAAACCGTATACCTTTCGCAAGCGTACTGCTAAATGGCGTCATCAGCTATATATTTATTCACTTCTGAGGCGCAGATATTTTCGCAAAACAACTCGATATATCACGCGATATAGCCTATTTGCTGCTTATAGTTCTATTCGTCATTATGACTATTTTAAGGACTCAAAATACGACTCTTGGCAAGGATGTTCTTGCCAACTGGGCAGATGAAAAAATAAAGAAAAAACCTAAAATTATTTCGTGAATTAGACAGGCAAGTCAAGAATTGGCAGTTTCAGCACTATATCGAAAACTGAGCTTGCGCTGCCTACCTTCGATGTTCCAATAAAGACCCAACAAAGTGGAAAAGGTTACAAAATGTCCTACGATTTCAACATAAATGCCAGTGAATTGAACAGTTTTCCACATCCATTGAAGCACGAAAATATTGCACTTCTTAGTGCAGCCGCTCTACTAGTTACTGGAAGTATATCGGTCCTGCTCAGCGCGCAATCGTATATTGGCAACCAGCAGGACAGTGCCGCTATTGCGGCAATCATCCTATCAGTTGGCCTGTCCGGCATCGCGATAAAATTTGGTGCTCAAGCATTGTCGCAGCTGCGTTTCGTACTTGGCCTTAAATTCCCTATTGGACTGGCAGACGAATTGCCAACTAACAGAAATGGATTGGCGCCCGGTGCGCTCGCCGTGATTAAAACGCTGAGTCAACGTTGCATTGAATTTCCAGAACCGAAGGGGCCATTCGACGGAATCCTGTACGGCATTGCAGCGTCACTGGGCTCCGCTCCAGCACCCGTCCAATTCGCGGCCGTAAAGCACTTCCACATGGTGGTGGCTTCAGCTGCATTGCTGCTGTCCATGCTGGCCTCATTTATCCTCTTTCGTCAATCCGCCTATGAAGGACTTGTCTCGTGGATCTATTTGCCGCTGGCAGGATTGTCGCTGATGCTGCCTTTCTCCAATCTCAGAGATGACGTGAACGCTTCGTCGGAAACAAATAATGCGCCGGCTGCGCTATGGAAATTGATTTCCTTGATTGCCTTCTCCATCCTGGCGCCGGCCCTGCTTCCACGATGCCTGCCCGCATATCCTGTCGGATCCTTTTGGCTGGCTCCGCTGTTACTTCTCATCGATACACTGATCACGTCATGGTTATTCCTTGTCACGCTGTTTACGCGTCTCGACCAAATATCGCAGACTGATGTCTCTTGTGAACAAACATCGGTATCCATGAATTGTCACCCGAGTCAGTTATGGATTGAAGCGAAACGGAATTTTCGTGGCAATTGGGTACGTGGCATCCCGAATCGAGTTTATGCATACGTCCCTCCTGGCTTGGCGGACGCCGCTCCTGGCATGTTTCAGGGATATCTGCTTGAGGAGACGCAGCCAATCCCAACACCCTCCTCCGACGCTAGTTCGTCACGTGAGGCATGCGCAGGAAAATCTCCGCAACATCGCTTCGCGCTTGTCGGCTGGGGTCTGATCATGACTATGTCGGCAGCACTAGTGGCTGTCTGTACCGCCCCAAAGCTTGAAAGCATGACAGCAGCCGAAATTGTTCGAATTCTGTTGATAGTCGGCGCGCTAGGAATCTCTGCACTGCGCACCTTTCGTATCGGCCACCTATTGTGGACGCGGATTCACTTCAGATCACGCCTGGTGTTAATTGTTATCGATGGCACGTTCCAATCTGCCGAGTTAAGTATAGGAAACCAATTTACCGACCATGTGCAGTCGAAATCGATGCTAACTCGCGTGGAAAATGCATCGCTTCGCGTGTGGGTGGCCGATGTTGACTCTGTTGCTTTTGGCAAGAATGGTCGGCGGTCGATCATCTCAATGAAATCTTCCGACGGATATGCCAAGGAGATTTCCGAAGAATTGCTGCGTTTTGCACAGGATCAAAGTTCAATAGCAGCGCCGACGTCGCGGCAGGACCTGGAGAAATCGCAAACATTAATGCAATTCAATGCGATGTTTTCAGCCACTAGGACGAGCGCCGAATCGCAGCCATTGTAACCAGCTAGTCAATCTTTAGCACCGTCAAAACAATCATCGAGCCGCATACAAACCAAAGGCCACAAGAGGAAACAAATGAACACCAAGCATCTTGACTCATCAAGGCTAGATTTTTCATCAGAATTCAGCGAACAGCTTGTCATTCTGGAGGACCTGATATCAGTTACCAGACGGATCTGGCGGAGTTCATGGCATTCGCCGGCATCGAGCGGTCGGAACAGTTTCGCGTCGTCAGCAGCGCTCATTTGCTGGCCTGGCGTCGCAGCCTGGAAGACCGGGCGCTGGCCGGCG
>Ga0209901_1000292_pt1 | contig 22665 bp, 22 predicted proteins | sample OrgsoiDNA_201058_FD_185806 | JGI IMG/M metagenome (GOLD analysis project Ga0209901, IMG submission 185806) | Permafrost soil microbial communities from the Arctic, to analyse light accelerated degradation of dissolved organic matter (DOM) -... | ecosystem: Environmental > Terrestrial > Soil >...
GAAGTGAGCAACTGGACGCGCCGGTAGATCAATTTACCCAGCTCGATGCCGATGTCCGTCACCAGCCCGGTCACGTGGGTGGTGCGGATTTCGGCCTTGGAGATCTTGGTGATGATGGCGTTTTGCAGCCCCATGACGAAGCACAGCAGGCCGACCGTGGCCGGCACGAACAGCAGGCGGTGCTGCTCCAGGTTAGCTCCGAGCAGGCCGAAACACAGCAGCAGCAACGCTTCGACCATCAGCGGCAGCGCGTACTCGCTGTGGGCGCCGCGCTGGCGGCCCCAGTTGATCAGGATCGCCGAGGCGGCGGCGCCGGCCACGAAGGACAGCAGCGCGCTGGCGCCGGCGATGACCAGCACATAGTCGCCCAGCACGGCGTTGTCGGCCAGCGCCGAGACGATGCCCGACATGTGCGAGGTGTACTGGCCGACGGCGAGAAAGCCGCCCGCGTTGACGGCGCCGGCCACCAGCGCGAGCGTGCGCCCGAGCCGGCGGTTGTTCTCGTCGGTGCGACTGGGACTGGTCAACGCTCGGAGGTAATGCAGCGGCATCGCGGTGCGCTCGGCGGGGAGGCGGAAAGCCCATTGTACTCCGCCACCCGCTCCACCACGGCGGCCGGCTCCTAGCGTCAGTCGTGCTTGCGCCCCGGCAGGCGGTCCAGCCACTTGGCGGCGGCGCGCTTGTTGGCCTTGTAGGTGTAGTCGAGCATGGCGAATTGTTCTTCGACCGCCTCCTGCAGCACGCTGGCCGGATTCGGCGGCGGCAGCTTGAGGTAGGCGTCGGCCTCGCCGTAGTCGCGGTGGATGGCCATGCCGGCCTTTTTCGCGATGTGCATCATGGTCTGGTTGGACGACAGGCAGTGCATATACAGCGTGTCGACGTCGTTGTTGCGGCAGTGGATGGCGGCGCGTTCGAACAGCTTGGTGCCGACACCCATGCCGCGCATCGCCCCGGCCACCGACACGCCGAATTCGGCCACGCGCTCCTTTTCGGTCGCGGCGCTTTTTTGCGGCGAGACGTCCTTCGGCGCGAACGCCAGGTGGCCGACGGCGACCAGCTTGAACACGCCGTTGTAGACGCCAAACACCATGTCGCGCGAGAAGTCGATGCCGTTGACGTATTTGGCGACCTGCTCGTCGGGCAGGATGGTGCCGAAGCGCAGCAGGCGGTCGCGGTTTTCCAGCGCCAGGAAATGCTTGACCATGCGGCGGCGGTCACGCTCCTTCAACTCCTTGACGCGCACGGTCGGACGCGAGGCGCCGCCCTTGAACCAGCGCCCCAATGGATTTTGAAACAGATCGCTCGCACTCACTGGTGGACTCCCGATGGCCGCCGCCGCATCACCAATCGATGGTGCGGCGCAGCATTTCCATCATTGTATCCCAAGCCGGCCAAGCTTTCAGGCCGTGGCTATACCGATTCCGCGTCCGCCCCGCCATCGTCGGCCGCGCCGATAGCTTGCCTGACGGCGCCGACGCGGGCGCGGTGGATGCGCTCGGGGATGCGCTGCGGCGTATCGGCGCTGGCCTGCGCGATCTCGCCGGCGTTGACGGCGCGCGCGGCGGCCATCGCCGTTTCAAGGTGGGCCAGCTGCGGAAAGGGCTGGTCGGCAAAGCTGGCCGACGGGCCGATGCGGCCGCGCGAATCGCACTCGGTCGCCAGCAGCATCTGGCTGAAGCGCGCCGGCTTGCGGAAGGCGTCGCAGCGCTCCAGCAAGGTGACGATGGTGTTGGCGCGCAGGATCAGCGCGCGGCCGACGTTGCCGTGCTCGCGCGCCGTCATCACGGCCAGGTCGCGGCACTCGGCCGGCACGCGCAGACGCTTGCAGACCTGTTCGACCAGCGGCACGCCGAGGCCCTCGTGGCCGTGGTGCGCCGGCCATTTGTCGGGCGGCGTGGCGGCCTTGCCGAGATCGTGCATCAGGCAGGCGAAGCGCGTCGGCAGCTCCAGGCCGCGGGCCGCGGCGCAGTCGATCACCTGCAGCATGTGGACGCCGGTGTCGATTTCGGGATGGTACTGCTGCGGTTGCGGCACGCCCCACAAGGCGTCCAGCTCGGGCAGGATGCGCGCCAGCGCGCCGCAGTCGCGCAGCACTTCCAGCATGCGCGATGGCCGCTCTTCCATCAGGCCGCGCGCCAGCTCCTGCCACACACGCTCGGGCACCAGCGCGTCCACTTCGCTCTGCTCCACCATCTGCCGCATCAGCGCGTTGGTTTCGGGGGCGATGACGAAATCGGCATAACGGGCGGCGAAGCGGGCGACCCGCAAAATGCGCACCGGGTCTTCGGCGAAGGCGTCGGAGACGTGGCGGAAGATGCGCTGTTCCAGGTCTTGGCGACCGCCGAAGGGATCGGTGATGCTGCCGTCGGGCGCCTGCGCCATCGCGTTGATGGTCAGGTCGCGCCGCACCAGATCCTGCTCCAGCGTGACGTCGGGCGACGTGTGGAAAACGAAACCGCGGTAGCCGGGCGCTGTCTTCCTTTCGGTGCGGGCCAGCGCGTACTCCTCCTGCGTCTGCGGATGCAGGAACACCGGGAAGTCCTTGCCGACCGGGCGGTAGCCTTGCTTGAGCATGTCCTCCGGCGTGGCGCCGACGACCACGTAGTCGTGGTCCTGGAACGGCCGGCCGAGCAGCGCGTCGCGCACCGCGCCGCCGACAACGTAGATTTGCATGGTGGTCACGGTGATGCTTATTCCGGCATATCGGCGTCGTGCTTGGGCGCCGTTTCGGTTTCCGCCATCGCCTCCTCGACCCAGCGCGCCACGGCCGGATGGGCCAGCACACGCTCGCAATAGGCGTTCAGCGCCGGCGCCAGCGTCACGCCGTAGCTGCGGAAACGCACGACCACCGGCGCGTAGTAGGCGTCGGCGATGGAGAACTCGCCGAACAGGAACTGGTGCTGGCCGCCGAAGCGCGACAAACACTCTTCCCAGATTTCGCTGATGCGGCCGATGTCGGCCTGGGCGCCGTTGGTGCGGCCCTTGCCCGGATAGCGGCCGCGCACATTCATCGACATGGCGCTGCGCAGGTCCATGAAGCCGGCGTGCATCTCGGCGCAGATCGAGCGCGCCATCGCCCGCGCGGCCACGTCCTGCGGCCACAGATGCAGCTCCTGGAATTGCTCGGCCAGATACTCGCAGATGGCCAGGCTGTCCCAGATCGTCATCTCGCCGGCCAGCAGCACCGGCACGCGGCCGCAGGCCGAATAGGCGGCGATCTTGGCGGCGGTGTCGTCGCAGTCGAGCAGCACGCGCACTTCCTGGAAGGGGATGCCGAACGCCGTCATCGCCACCCACGGCCGCATCGACCATGACGAATAATTCTTGTTGCCGATGATGAGGGTCAGGCCCGGCTCGCGCGCGGCGGCGAGGGCTTGCGACAGGGTGGGGTCGAGTTCAGTGGTTTGCATGATGACGTTCCGTGGTGATGGTCTCTTTAGCGGCCGCCGAAAGTGGCTTCCTGCTCTTCCTGTTCAGTGTAGCCCTTGGGCGCGACCACGCCCAGGCGCGCCTTGAGCGACTGCGGCCGGCCCTGGAACAGCGCGGCGTAGTAGGCGGTGTTCGACATCACGTTGCGCACATACGCGCGGGTTTCGACGTAGGGTATGGTCTCGATGAAGATGGCGCTTTCCATCGGCTTGGTCAGCGAGGCGCGCCAGGTGCGCAGCCGCCCCGGTCCGGCGTTGTAGGCGGCCGTGGCCAGCACTTCGGAGCCGTCCATATTCCCCAGCACGATGTTCATGTAGCTGGCGCCGAGCAGGATGTTGGTGTGGACGTCGGACAGCATGTCCTGCACGAAGTCGGTGAGGCCGATTTTTTTCGCCACCCAGCGGCCGGTCGACGGCATCACCTGCATCAGGCCCGAGGCGCCGACGGTCGATTGCGCGTCCATGATGAAGCGCGACTCCTGGCGTATCAGGCCATACACCCAGGCCTGGTCCAGGCCCAGCGTCTGCGTGGTGCTGCGCATGATGTCGTTGTGCGGCGCCGGGAAGCGCTGCGTGTAGTCGACCTGGATGCGGGTGCGCTCGGAGGTGCTGACCATGCGGTCCAAAATATTATTCTGGCGCGCGAATTCGGCGGCGGCCAGGTGTTCGCGTTCGCTCAGGCCGCGCAAGGCCCAGTTCCATTCGCGCGTGCCCTCGAAGCGCAGCCGCATGCCGAAGAATTTCAGCGCGCGCTGGAAGCCGGGGTTGGCCGCGATGGGGGCGATTTCGGCCGGCGAGATCGGCGCGCCGGCCGGCGGGATGGTGATCAGGCGGCCGGTTTCCTCCAGCGCCAGCTGGCCGTAGAAATTCGACTGGTCGGCGATGCTGCGGAACAGCTGCAGCGCGTCGCCGCTGGCCTGGCCGGTGGCGCTGGTGCTGCCCTCGGCCATCAGCGCGCGGCCCAGCCAGTAGATCCACGCCGCGTCGTTGCGCAGCGCGGCCGGCATGGCGCGGATGTCGGCGTCGACTTCGCGCCAGTCGCCGTCGCGCAGCGCGTAGCGGGTCTTCCACTGCTGCGCGTCGATCGACAGCGGCGCGCCGGCCGACTTGCGCCAGTAAGCGCGCGTCTCCGGCGCCAGCGTGTACGACGATTGCAGCGCGATATTGGCCCAGCCCTGCGCCTGTTCCTGCGCGCTCAGTCGCGAGCTCACCTTGTTCAGCGCCAGCACGGCCAGCTTGACACTGGTCTTGGCCATGCGGCCGATGGCGACCAGATAAATCTCGTGTTCGATGCGGCCGCTGCCCATGCCCTTGGCCAGCGCGATGGCCGGCAGGTCGATGGCTTGGGCGATTTTTTTATCGGGGCCGCCCAGCAGCAGCATGGCGCGCTTGCCCGGACCGGTGGCGTCGAATTCGCCGGCCAGGCGCACTTGCGTCCACAGGTCGTTGGCGTCGAACTGGCCGGTCTGCGCCAGCGTGGCGATCAGGCCGGAGCAACCGTCGCCGTAGATCGGCGGGTTGACCAGCAGGGCGCGCGCCTCGTCGGCGACCTTCTGGCCCTTCAAGGCGCGCGATTGCAGCGCGTAGCATTTGACTTGCGTGTCGTCGTTCAGCGCGAACAGCGGCAGCTGCTCGTCGAAGGTGGCCCAGTCGCGGCGCCGGCCCAGGTCCAGCAGCCAGTCGTTGCGCAGGCGGTCGGCGATGGCGCTGCCTTCGTAGCGATGCAGGAAATCGCGGATATCGGTGTAGCTGACGTCGCGGAAGTGCGATTTGAGCCGATAATAGTCAACGTAGGACGGGATCGAATAGGCGTTCAAACGGGCGGCGTAAAAATCGGCCTTGGCCGCGTCGTCCTGGCGCACGGCGTCGCGCAGCAGCAGGAAGGCGTCATCGTCCCTGCGGGCATCGATGGCGCTGTCGTCGGCGTGGGCCGGGCCGGCCAAAACGCTGGCGAATACGACGGCGGCACCAACTATCCATTTCGAAGCGTACATCAATGTGCAACTTTCTTTAGTCTTGAAACCAGAATATGAGCAGCGACCCTAGAATACCACGCGCCACGGCCGAACCACCAGCCCCGGCGGCCATCCAGAAGGCGGATTTGCGCAGGCGGCTGCTGGCGGCGCGGCGCGCCATCGACGCGCCGACGCGGGCCGCGTGGGACCGCGCGATAGGCGCGCGCGTGCTGGCGTGGTGGCATGCGCAGCGGGTCGAGGCGCTCGGCGTGTACTGGCCGCTGCGCGACGAGCCGGACCTGCACGCGGCCTACGCGGAACTGGCGCGGCTGGGCGTGCGCCTGCTGCTGCCGGTGGTGGTGGAAAAACACGCGGCGCTGGAGTTCGCGCAGTGGCAGATCGGCGAGGCGATGCTCAAGGATGCGATGGGCGTGGCGGTACCGGCGCGGCTGCGCATGGAGGCCACTCCGCCGGCGCTGCTGGTGCCTTGCCTGGGGTTCAATCGCGACGGCTATCGGCTGGGGTATGGCGGCGGCTTCTACGACCGCACGCTGGCGCGTGCGCCCAGGCCGATGACGGTGGGGGTGGCGTATGCCTGCATGGCGGCGGATTTCGGCAGCGATGCGCACGATGTGGCGCTCGACCGCATCGTCACCGAAGCATCGTGATGCGGATGCGGTGAGACGGGGCGACGCCGGCTCACCGCTGGGCGATGCTCAGACCAGCCGTTGCCACAGGGCCGTCGTGGCGGCGGCCTGGTTCATGCTGTAGAAGTGCAGCCCCGGCGCGCCGCCGGCCAGCAGGCGTTCGCACAGGCCGGAGACGACGTCGAGTCCAAAGGCCTTGATCGACGCGCTGTCGTCGCCGAAGCTGGCCAGCTTCAATCGCACCCAGCGCGGGATCTCGGCGCCGCACATGTCGGAGAAGCGCATCAGCTGCGTGTAGTTCGTGATCGGCATGATGCCGGCGACGATGGGGACATCGATGCCCAGCCTGGCGGCCTGCTCGACGAACTGGAAGTAGGCGTCGGCGTTGTAAAAATACTGGGTGATGGCGGCGTTGGCGCCGGCCTTGATCTTGCGCTCGAAGGCCAGCAGATCATCCTGCGGCGAGCGGGCTTGCGGGTGCACTTCGGGATAGGCCGCCACTTCGATGTGGAACCAGTCGCCCGTTTCGGCGCGGATGAATTCCACCAGCTCGTTGGCGTAGCGGAATTCGCCGCTGGCGCCGTAGCCGCTCGGCAGGTCGCCGCGCAGCGCGACGAGGCGCTTGATGTCGTGCGACTGGTACTCATTGAGCACGGCGCGGATCGACTCGCGCGTGCCGCCGACACAGGACAAATGCGGCGCGGCCTGTTCGCCGGCGGCCATGATTTCGCGCACCGTGTCCAGCGTGCCATTCTGCGTGCTGCCGCCGGCGCCGAAGGTCACGGAAAAATATTTGGGATGCAGTTCGGAGAGCTTGGCGCGTGTGGCGCGCAGTTTCTCGGCGCCTTCCGCCGTCTTGGGCGGAAAGAATTCGATGCTGAAGTTAGGAGCGTCCATTGGTTTTTTTCAGGAAGATGGTGGACAAGGCCCAGGAAATCACGCTGTACAGCAAAGCGCCGCCGATGGCCGACCAGAAGCTATCGACGTGGAAGCCGTCGACCAGTTGCGCGGTGAGCCAGAACATGAAGCCGTTGATGACGAAGATGAACAGGCCGAGCGACAGCATCGTCACCGGCAGCGTCAGCACCAGCAGCACGGGGCGGATCAGCGTATTGACCAGGCCGAGGATCAGGGCCGCGACGAGGGCCGCACCGATGCTCGTGACATCGATGGAATGCATCAGGTAGGGCAGCGCCATCAGGGCCACCGCATTGATTAACCAGGTAAGGACCAAACGCATGGAAGGACTCGCTGCAAAAATTTCAACGTAAATAAGCCGAGGATAAAAGCAGGGCCGGCGAAGATGGCCGGCCCTGGCTTCACGTCAGATTAATAACGGTAGTGGTCCGGCTTGTACGGGCCGGCTTGCGACACGCCGATGTAGCTGGCCTGTTCTTCGGTCAGCACCGTCAGTTGCGCGTTGAGTTTTTTCAGCTGCAGGCGCGCGACTTTTTCGTCGAGGTGCTTGGGCAGCACGTAGACGCCGACCGGATATTTCTCGATGTGCGTGAACAGCTCGATCTGGGCGATGGTCTGGTTGGCGAACGAGGAGCTCATCACGTACGACGGGTGGCCCGTGCCGCAACCCAGGTTCACCAGACGGCCTTCGGCCAGCAGGATGATGCGCTTACCGGACGGGAAGATGACGTGGTCGACCTGCGGCTTGATGTTGTCCCACTCGTATTTCTTCAGCGAGGCGACGTCGATCTCGTTGTCGAAGTGGCCGATGTTGCAGACGATGGCCTGGTCCTTCATCTTCAGCATGTGCGCTTCGGTGAGGATGTGGTAGTTGCCGGTGCAGGTGACGAAGATGTCGCCGTGTTCGGCGGCGTAATCCATGGTCACGACGCGGTAGCCTTCCATCGCCGCCTGCAATGCGCAGATCGGATCGATTTCGGTGACCCACACTTGCGCCGACAGCGCGCGCATGGCCTGCGCCGAACCCTTGCCGACGTCGCCGTAGCCGGCGATGACGGCCACTTTACCGGCGATCATCACGTCGGTGGCGCGCTTGATGCCGTCGACCAGCGATTCGCGGCAGCCGTACAGATTGTCGAATTTCGACTTGGTGACCGAGTCGTTGACGTTGATCGCCGGGAAGGCCAGCTTGCCTTCTTTGTGCATCTGGTACAGGCGGTGCACGCCGGTGGTGGTTTCCTCGGTCACGCCCATCACTTGCGGCAAACGCTTGGAGTACCAGTTCGCATCGATCGCCAGGTGGGTCTTGATGGCGTTGAACAGGCAGATCTCTTCTTCCGAACCCGGGTTGGCCAGCACCGAAATGTCGGTCTCGGCGCGGGTGCCCAGGTGCAGCAGCAAGGTGGCGTCGCCGCCGTCGTCGAGGATCATGTTCGAGTACACCGGGGCGCCCGAAGCGTCGGCCGGCCAGTCGAAGATGCGGTGGGTGTAGTCCCAGTATTCGTCCAGCGTTTCGCCCTTGATGGCGAACACCGGCGTGCCGGCGGCGGCGATGGCGGCGGCGGCGTGGTCCTGGGTCGAGTAGATGTTGCACGAAGCCCAGCGGACCTTGGCGCCCAGCGCTTCCAGCGTCTGGATCAGCACGGCGGTCTGGATGGTCATGTGCAGCGAACCGGTGATGCGCGCGCCTTTCAGCGGCTGGGCGGCGGCGAATTCCTCGCGGATAGCCATCAGGCCCGGCATTTCGGTTTCGGCGATCTTGATTTCTTTATTGCCCCATGCGGCCAAGCTGATGTCGGCGACGAGGTAGTCTGCTGCGGATTTGAGTACGGCGTTCATCACGCCCTCCTTTCAGTTAGAAAAAAGTAACGTGAGCGCGGTTGCAGATTCCGAGCCTGGCGAATGGTGATTCGTCGCAACGCTCCTCGGAAGCAGCATTTTAGCACCGTTGGACGCTGGCGACGACGCCCGGTCGCGAAAAAAACACAGTAAAGCGGACGCGACGTGTTGAGCCGGATCAGGGTGGTTTGGCTTTGTCCTTGCCGGCCGGCGCTGGCGGCGTAAGCTGATCTTTTATCCGCGAGGCCCGCCATGCCACCCGATCCGCGCGACGCCATCTGGCACGAGACACAGGTTCTTCTTTACAACGTCAGTTATGCAGAACAGGTCCAGGAGGCGCTGCTGGTGCGTTGGACCTGGGCCGATAGTGTGACCAAGATCGCCGTTGCCATCTCCTCGGCCGGGTCGGCGCTGGCCGGCCTCGTGTTCTGGAAAAATACCGACTATACTTTTTTATGGCCCTTGTTTACCTCCGCGAGCGCCTTGCTGGCCATCCTCTCGAAACAGCTGTCGGTCGCGGAAAACCTCAAGGATCATGCCACGTCGGCAGCCGAGCTATCGACGCTGATCATCGATATCGGCACCTTGATCGTGCGGATGAAAGTCAACACGGAGTTCGCCGCCGCCGAGTTCGAGAAGGAATTATTGGCGTTCCGGGGAGAGTATCGCAAGCAATCAAGCAAACTGAAGTATGACTTGCTGCTGACCGAACGACTGAGGAAACAGGTCCAGGAAAAGCTGACCGCCAGCTTCTCCATAGAACAAAACGAGCCCGGCAAGTAAGTCTCAATTGACCAAGCAAGGAACCATGCCATGAACAGCAATGATCGCCAACGTGACAAATATCTGCCCCCCATGCCGCTACCGCCGATGCCGGCGCGGCCGAAATAAGGCGGCAGGCCCAAACGGCAGACGGCAGACGTAACAACGCCCCGGCTCAACCACACCGGGGCGTTGTGTTTTTAGCGCTGAACGATTACTTCAGGCCGGCGGCTTCGCGCAGGATGGCGGCCTTGTCGGTGCGCTCCCACGTGAATTCCGGCTCTTCGCGGCCGAAGTGGCCGTAGGCGGCGGTCTTCTGGTAGATAGGACGCAGCAGGTCCAGCATCAGCACGATACCTTTCGGGCGCAGGTCGAAATGTTCCATGACCAGTTCGGCGATCTTGTCGTCCGGGATCACGCCCGTGCCTTCGGTGTAGACGGTGATGTTGATCGGCTTGGCCACGCCGATGGCGTAGCTGACCTGCACCTGGCACTGACGCGCCAGGCCGGCCGCGACGACGTTCTTGGCCACGTAACGGGCGGCGTAGGCGGCCGAGCGGTCGACCTTGGATGGATCCTTGCCGGAGAACGCGCCGCCGCCGTGCGGGCTGGCGCCGCCGTAGGTGTCGACGATGATCTTGCGGCCGGTCAGGCCGCAATCGCCCTGCGGGCCGCCGATGACGAAGCGGCCGGTCGGGTTGACCAGGTAGCGGGTCTCGGTCAGCCATTCGCGCGGCAGCACCTGCTTGATGATCTCTTCGATCACCGCTTCTTCGATCTGCTTGTGGCTGATGTCCGGCGCGTGCTGGGTCGACAACACGACGGTGTCGACCGACACCGGACGACCGTTGACGTAGCGCAGCGTGACCTGCGACTTGGCGTCCGGGCGCAGCCACGGCAGGCGGCCGTCCTTGCGCAGCTGCGACTGGCGCTCGACGAGGCGGTGGGCGTAGTGGATGGCGGCCGGCATCAGCTCGGCCGTTTCATCGCAGGCGTAGCCGAACATCAGGCCCTGGTCGCCGGCGCCCTGGTCGAGGTCGATGCCGGCGCCTTCGTCGACGCCTTGCGCGATGTCCGGCGATTGTTTATCGTAGCCGACCAGCACGGCGCAGCCGCGGTAGTCGATGCCGTAGTCGGTGTTGTCGTAGCCGATGCGCTTGATGGTTTCGCGCGCCACTTGAATATAATCGACGTTGGCGTGGGTGGTGATTTCACCGGCCAGCACGACCAGGCCGGTGTTGCACAGGGTCTCGGCGGCCACGCGGGCCTTAGGATCCTGGGCCAGGATGGCGTCGAGGATGGCGTCGGAAATTTGGTCGGCGACCTTGTCCGGGTGACCTTCGGACACGGATTCGGAAGTGAAAAGATAGTCGTTGGAAGACATTGCAAGCTCCTGATACTGGTTTTAACAAAAGTCGCCAACCAATAACGGCTTGCGACGCTTTAGCGATATTTATATCCCGCTTCGCAAGTTGTCTATTAACTCGGCGGTACTGCATACGTGGTATTTTACGCTTCTTACAAAAATTTTGTCCAGAGACAGCTATTTCTTTACTGTACGTCGGACTGCATTCAATCAACAAAACCTCCATGCTCGTTCCTCTCTTCCGCTTGCTTTCCCTGTTTCCCTTGCCATTCCTGCACGCGCTGGGCGGCGCGCTGGGCTGGCTGGTTTACCTGGCTTCGCCCTCGTACAGGCGGCGCATGCGCGACAATATGGCGCGCGCCGGCTACTCGCAACACCTGTCGGCCGCCATCGCCGAAGCCGGCAAAAGCATCGTCGAACTGCCGTTCATCTGGTGCGCGGCGCCGGAGCGGGTGTCGCGCCACGCCAACGATGTCAACTGGGACATCGTGCAAACCGAGCTCGACGCAGGACGCGGCATCGTGTTCCTGACGCCCCACCTCGGCTGCTTCGAGATCGTGGCCCAGGAAATCGCGCTGCGCACCGAGCTGATGGTCATGTATCGGCCGCCGAAGAAGGAAGCTTTAAAGCCGCTGATCGAGGGCGCCCGCGCGCGCAAGAATTTGCTGCTGGCGCCGGCCACCATGGCGGGCGTGCGCATGCTGGCCAAGACGCTAAAAAAGGGCAAGCCGATCGGCCTGCTGCCGGACCAGGTGCCGCAGGAAGGCGAAGGCGTGTGGGCCGAGTTCTTCGGCCGCCAGGCGTACACCATGACCTTGCCGGCCAAGCTGGCGCAGCTGGGCGACGCCACCATCATCGTCACCTACGCCGAGCGCCTGCCGCGCGGCAAGGGTTATCTGATCCGTTTCGTGCCGTTCGAGGGCACGCTGGAGGGCACGGCGGCCGACCAGGCGCGCGCCATCAACGCTGCGATGGAGCAGCTGATCGCGCGCAGCCCGACGCAATATTTCTGGAGCTATAACCGCTACAAGGTGCCGCACGGCATCGCCGCGCCGGACGCAGCCGCCAAGGAGCAGGCATGAGGCTGCTGCTGGGTTTCATGTGGCTGCTGCACTGGCTGCCGCTGCCCTTGCTGGGCCGCTTCGGCGACGCCGTCGGCAGCCTGCTGTTCCTCGTCATGCGGCCGCGGCGCCACATCGCGCTGACCAATTTGCGGCTGTGCCTGCCCGAGCTGTCGGAAGCCGAGCGGGTCGCCATGGCGCGCCGCCATTTCCAGGCCTATTCGCGCAGCGTGTGGGAGCGCGGCATTTTGTGGTGGGCCTCGGAAGCACGGCTGAACCGACTCATCACGGTCGAGCCCGGCCCGGTGCCGGTGGCCGAAATGACCGCCAAGCCGACCATCCTGCTGTGCCCGCACTTCGTCTGCCTGGACGTGGCCGGCGCCTCGATCGCCATGGTGGCCAGCGCCTCGTCGATGTATGTGCAGCAAAAGAACGCCGTGTTCGACCAGGTGCTGCGCAAGGGCCGCGCGCGCTTCCGGCCCGTCAAGCTGTTCACGCGCCAGGACGGCATCAAGCCCATCCTGCGCGCGCTGCGCGAGCACCTGCCCTACTTCATGCTGCCGGACATGGATTTCGGCGAGAAGGACGCCGAATTCGTGCCCTTCTTCGGCGTGCCGGCCGCGACGCTGACGGCCACGGCCCGCATCGCCGCCACCACCGGTGCCCAGGTGATGCCGGTGATCGCCACCTTCCTGCCCAATTACCGTGGCTGGCGCGTCACATTCTATCCAGTGTGGGACAATTACCCCGGCCCCGACATGGCCGCCGCGACCTTGCGCATGAACCAGTTCATCGAGGAACGCGTGCGCGAAGCGCCGGACCAGTATTTCTGGGCCCACAAGCGTTTCAAGACGCGGCCGAACGGCGAACCGTCGCTGTACCAGCGTTCCAACTAACTAGCCCGATACGATGAAACTCAAATTCACCAAGATGCACGGCGCCGGCAACGACTTCATCGTCATCGACGCCATCAACCAGCAAGTCGACTTCACGCCGGCCCAGTGGCAGCGGCTGGCCGACCGTCGCTTCGGCATCGGCGCCGACCAGATCCTCGTCGTGCAGACCTCGGCCGTGCCGGGCTGCGACTTCCGCTACCGCATCTTCAACAACGACGGCGGCGAGGTCGAGCAGTGCGGCAACGGCGCGCGCGCCTTCGTCAAGTTCGTCGCCGAGCAGGGCCTGACGCAGCAGCGCAGCATCACCGTCGAAACCATGGCCGGCATCATCGCGCCGCGCCTGGAAGCGGACGGCAACATCACCGTCGACATGGGCGCGCCGGTGCTCGATCCGGCGCTGGTGCCGTTCGACGCCGACGGCTTGCAAGGCGAGCAACAAGGCCAGGACACGCTGTGGCCGCTGCTGCTGGAACTGGGCGGCGACCGCGAGGCGGTGCTGGTATCGGTCGTGTCGATGGGCAATCCGCACGCGGTGCAGGTGGTGGCCGACGTCGAGACCGCGCCAGTCGAACTGAGCGGGCCGCTGATCGAGCACCACCCGCGCTTCCCGCAGCGCGTCAACGCCGGCTTCATGCAGGTGCTGGCGCGCGACCACATCAAGCTGCGCGTGTTCGAACGCGGCGCCGGCGAAACGCTGGCCTGCGGCACCGGCGCCTGCGCGGCCGTGGTGGCCGGCATCCGCCGCGGCTTGCTGGACTCGCCGGTGCGCGTCGACGCGCGCGGCGGCCAGCTGGCGATCAGCTGGGCCGGCGCCGGCCAGCCGGTGCTGCTGAGCGGCCCCGCCGTCACCGTGTTTGAAGGCGAAATCGAGATTTAAGTCTTAGATTCAAATCAAGCTAACACGCAATATCCCGGCGGCGCCAGCATCGCGCCGCCGCTTCCTTCCCCTCCCCCGTCCTGCCCTATCGCCCACTGTGGCGCGCACGCCTCAGCTGTGCTCGCTAACGGCTAAGTCGTTGATATCACGCAAGTATTGCCCCCCGTCTTGCCGTGTACGCTGAGACTCCAGCTACCGACATGAAAGGTCTATCAGCGCATCTCAGCCATCCCGATCTATTGGGAATTTGTCGCTCACTTACGGGGAATAACACATGAAAATATCATCTTTAGTGCTTACCGCACTGTTGGGCGCCTGCGTCGTCACGGCGCAGGCGCAATCGAATGTGGCCATCTACGGCACGGTCGATTCCGGCCTCAACAAAACCACCGGCTCCACGCTCGCGATCGGCAAGCGCGACAACAACAAGCTCGGCTTCAAAGGCGTGGAAGACCTCGGCGACGGCCTGAGCGCGCTGTTCCAGCTGGAAATCCGCTTCGAGCCCGACACCGGCGCCGTCGAAAACACCACCACCACGACCTACCGACCGCTGTTCCAGGGCCAGAGCCGGGTCGGCCTGCAGGGCGCCTTCGGCACGCTGCGCTTCGGCCGCGGCCTGAGCGCTTACCAGGAAACCTCGATCGCCTTCGAACCCTGGTCCGGCATGCCGACGCCGGCCGGCTTCATGACCGACATCCAGGTGGCCGGCTACACCAGCGACCCGCTGAGCGCTGCCGGCAACTCGCGCAACCGCTTCTCCAACGCGGCGTTTTACAACAGCCCGCTGTACGCCGGCATGTTCCAGGTCAACGTCACCTACGGCACCAAGGAAGCCAACGGCAACCCCGTCATCATCGGCCGCGGCACGGCGCTGGCGCCGCAATTCCCGGCCAATTCGCCGGCCGCCGAGGCGCCCTATTCGGTCTCGGCCACCTTCTACAACGGCCCGGTCGGCCTGATGGCCGCCTACGAGAAAAATGGCGTCGAGACCGACATCTGGTCGGTCGGCGCCATGTACAAGCCCATCGACGGCCTGAAGCTGATGACCACCTACCAGCGCCAGAACCAGGATTACAGCGTGCCCTTCAACCCGATCACGCGCGCCTGGATGATAGGCGCCAACTACAACGTCGGGGTTGGCAAGTGGCTGGCCGGCATCGGCCACAAATCCCCCGACGGCGTGACGATGACGCGCCAGTACTCGATCGGCTACGAGTACAACCTGTCGGTGCGCACCTATCTGTACAGCGACGCCTCGACCCGGCACGCCGACACCCACGTCAATTACTACAGCCTCGGCATCCACCACAATTTCTGACGCGGCGGCGCAAAACGGACATGCCGGCCATGTCCGTTTTTTCGCCGTGCGCCCCATAGCAGTTCGGCCGCCGTCGGGTAAAATGCAATCTGCCTCCCTTATCCGCTTCCTTAGCCCAACACACGCTCAATGACCGCCATCCTGGAATCCCATCTCGTCGCCCAATACCTGAACGAGCACCCGCACTTTTTCGAAGAACATGCCGGCTTGTTGGGCGAAATTAAATTGTCCAGTCCGCTAACCGGCCGGGCCGTGTCGCTGCAGGAACGGCAGATGGAAGTGATGCGCGACAAGTACAAGGCGCTGGAACTGCGCATGTCCGAGCTGATGCGCCTGGCCGCCGAAAACGAGAGCATCGCCAACAAATTCCACCGCTGGACCCAGACGCTGCTGCAAGCCGGCAACGACGCCGCCCTGCCGAGCGCCGTCGCCGACGGCCTCAAGACCAGCTTCGACGTGCCGCAAGTGACGCTGCGCCTGTGGAACACGGCGCCCGACTACGCCGACGCGTGGTTCGCGCGCGACGTGTCCGACGACGCCCGCCTGTTCGCGGCCGGCCTGCCGGCGCCCTACTGCGGCGCCAACAACGACTTCGAAGCCGTGCGCTGGCTGGACGATGCGGCCAGCGTGCGCTCGACCGTCATCATCGCGCTGCGCAAGCCCGGCAGCAAGTCCGGCGCCTTCGGCCTGCTGATCCTCGGCTCGCCCGACACCGAACGCTTCACGGCCATGATGGCGACCGATTTCCTGGTCCACATCGGCGAAACGGCCAGCACCGCGCTGGCGCCGTTGCTGGCCTGACCCGGCCCGAGATCGACATGGACGCCGCGCCCGGCAAGCTGGAGGCGATAGCCGCCTATCTGGAGCAGCTCAGGACGCAGCGTCAACTATCGCCCCACACCTGCGCCGCCTACGGCCGCGACCTGCGCGAGCTGGCCGCGCTGACCGACGGCCTAGCCTGGCCGCAACTGCGCCACAACGACATCCGCCGCCTGACCGCCAAGCTGCACAGCCAAGGTCTGGAAGCGCGCTCGATCGCCCGCAAGCTGTCGAGCTGGCGCGGCTTTTTCGACTGGCTCGGCGGACTGGGCCACGTGACGCTGGCGGCCAATCCGGTCGACGGCGTGCGCGCGCCCAAGCGCGCCAAGACACTGCCGCGCGCGCTGTCGGTGGACGACGCCGTCCATCTGGTGGCGCCGTCGGTGCACCCCGGCACCGCGCCCGAGCCGGCCGAGCTGTGCAACACCGCCATGTTCGAGCTGCTGTATTCGAGCGGCCTGCGGGTCTCCGAATTGACCGGCCTCGACGCGCGCTACCGCAAGGCCGACGCCGACGGCCCCGCCTCGCTGGGCTGGGTCGACGCGGCCAACCGCGAAGTGCTGGTCACCGGCAAGGGCAACAAGATGCGCAAGGTGCCGGTCGGCGCCGCCGCGCTGGCCGCGCTGGACGCCTGGCTGGCCGTGCGGCCGGCGCCCAGCGACGGCAGCGCGGCGCTGTTCCTGAGCGCACGCGGCACACGCATGTCGCCACGCGTGGTGCAGCTGCGGCTCAAGGCCCACGGGCAACAGGCCGGCACGCCGGTCCATGTCCACCCGCACATGCTGCGCCACTCCTTCGCCTCGCATGTATTGCAATCGTCGGGCGACTTGCGCGCCGTGCAAGAGATGCTGGGCCATACCAGCATTACCTCGACGCAGGTCTACACGGCGCTCGATTTCCAGCACCTGGCCTTGGTTTACGACAAAGCGCACCCACGTGCGAAAATAAAATAAGCGCGTTACACCGCGTCCTATTCACCCTATCGGCAAGCAACCATGGCATTGATACCCACCACCATCCTGACGGGCTTTCTCGGCGCCGGCAAAACCACGCTGCTCAACCGCATCCTGCAGGAAGACCACGGCCAGCGCATCGCCGTCATCGAAAACGAGTTCGGCCAGGAAAATATCGACAACGAAATCCTGGTGCAGGACAGCAGCGAGCAGATCGTGGAAATGAACAACGGCTGCATCTGCTGCACCGTGCGCGGCGACCTGATCGTGGCGCTGACGGCGCTGGCGCAAAAGCGCGAGGCCGGCCTGCTGCAGTTCGACCGCGTCGTCATCGAGACCACCGGCCTGGCCAATCCCGGCCCGGTGGCGCAGACCTTCTTCGTCGACGAGGAAGTGGGCGCTCACTATATGCTCGACGCCATCATCACCGTCGTCGACGCGCGCCACGCAATGGCCCAGCTCGACGAGCACGAGGAAGCCCAGCGCCAGGTCGGTTTCGCCGACAAGCTGCTGCTGTCGAAAACCGACCTCGTCAGCGCCGCCGAGCTGGACCAGCTGCTGCCGCGCCTGAAGCGCATCAACCCGCGCGCGGCCATCGTCCACTCCGATTTCGGCAACACGCCGCTGGCCGAGGTGCTCGACATCCGCGGCTTCAACCTCAACGAAAAGCTGGAACTGGACCCGGACTTCCTCGCCGAAGATGAGCATGAGCACCACGACCATGAACACGGCGAGCACTGCGACCACCCCAGCCACGACCACGGCCACAGTCACGATCACCACCGCGCCCACCACTCGGACGACATCGCCGCCTTCGTCTTCAAAAGCACGCGCGCCTTCGACCCGGCCAGGCTGGAGGAATTCCTCAACGGCTTGATCCAGGTCTACGGTCCGCGCATGTTGCGCTACAAAGGCGTATTGTGGATGCACGGCGGCGAACGCAAGGTGGTGTTCCAGGGCGTGCACCAGATCATGGGCAGCGACGTCGGCGCCAAATGGGGCGAAACCGACATCCGTGGCAGCAAAATGGTATTTATTGGCAAAAATCTACCGAAAGACATCTTTATTAGCGGATTGGAACAATGTTTGGTATAAACTATCCGGGTTTTACGGGGGTGGTCCCGGCCAGCTTGAGCGGTATTGACAACGGTGTGCACGCGTCTTTCCGACGCGACAACAAATCGGGATGGCAATATGAAGCAAAGCGTGCCAAAATCAGCCGGAACAGCGCGGCCTGCTGCGGCGGCGGAGAACGTCGCTGACTACTCCGCCTTAAAAACCGTCGCGACGGCACTGGCGGCGAAGCTGACCGCCACGCTGGCCCAGGCGCCAGAGCGGTGCGCCGCGCCAACCGGACCCACCTCAGGCAGCAAGAAAACCACGGCGCCTCAGGCCAGGGCCAGTACGAAACGGGAAAAAGTTGCCAAAGAAGTAAGCCCAGGACTATCCGGCAAGCTAGCACAGGCCGTATCGGATACCGGACCAGTTGACGGCGCAGTTGCCGCACCAGCTGATCAATTTGAAAACTCTGTCGTATCGAAGGTAAGCGAAGTGATGACTAAAACTAATAAATCGACCCCCGCCGCCCCCGATCGCATCCTGACCGACGAAGAAATTCTGAAGATGGATGAGAAGGACTATATGAACGCGGCGCAGATGGCGTTCTTCAAGGCCAAATTGCAGGCGCTTGAAAAAGAACTGTTGAAAAACGCCGGCGAAACCACCGAACACCTGCGCGAAACCGTGCTCGTGCCGGACCCGGCCGACCGCGCCACCATCGAGGAAGAACACGCGCTGGAACTGCGCACCCGCGACCGCGAGCGCAAGCTGCTGAAAAAAGTCCAGCAGTCCATCGTCGCCATCGACGGCGGCGACTACGGCTGGTGCGAAGAGACCGGCGAACCGATCGGCATCCCGCGCCTGATCGCCCGTCCGACCGCCACGCTGTCGCTGGAAGCCCAGCAGCGCCGCGAACTGAAGCAGAAACTGTACGGCGACTAAAGCGCCGCCGCACCACCGGAAACACGCGACTTGATCGCGTGTTTTTTTTTGCCCTCGACATCGCCATCGGCACAGATTTTTTGTTTCAATGCGCATACACGCGCAGCATGAGTTTGCCTATCGGCTACACTATCCTTCCGGCGCGCCCCTGCACGCGCCGACCAGGCAGCAGAATTAACCCAGGCCACAACGAGGTCACCCGTGGGATTGTTTTCCCTCTTCAAGAAGACCAGCGCGACACCGGCGGAGCTCGAACTCCTGAGCGCCGAGGAAGCCGCGCGCCTGGCCGCCAACAGCGAGGCCGCGCGCCAGAACACGCAGGCGCTGCAACGCGACATCGCCCGCGCCACCGCCATGAAAATCGACGCCATCGAGTCGGCCATGGCTTTCGACATCTTCAACACGCCCGAGCCGGCCTGGGGCAGCCGGGCCAGCCGTCCGCGCCCGGCCAACCCGGCCACGGCCGACGACGGCGGCGATCCGGCCACCCTGCCGCTGCTCGACGACGCCAGCACCGAGCTGCTCGGCGACGACGACTTGCCGGCCAGCGCCGTGGCCGCGCAAACCGCGCCGGTGGTCGAGGAAATCGCCATCCTGTACGCCAACGGCCAGGCCGCCGTGGCCGAGCAGATGCTGGTGGCCAGCCTGCCCGAGTGCGGCGCGCAGGACCGCACCGTCTGGTGGATGCTGTTCGACCTGTACCAGCTCGGCGGCCAGCAGGACGCCTTCGACAACCTGTCTATCGACTACGCCAGCTGCTACGAAACGTCGCCGCCGGCGTGGAGCGCGGTCGCGGCCGCCGAGCCTTCCGGGCACAGCTACACCGGCGTGACGCCCAGCGTCGCCTTCGCCGGCGTGCTCGACGGCGCGATCGCGCCGCAACTCGAACACCTGCGCCAGCTGGCCCAGAGCAACCCGGTGCTGCGGCTGGAATTCAGCCAGGTCAAGGGCGTCGAACCGGACGGCTGCGCGCTGCTGCTGCGCAGCCTGCAAGCCTTGCAGGCGCAGCGGCGCGAGCTGATCGTCGTCGCCGCCGCCGAGCTGGCCGAACAGATACGCGCCATCATCGCCGTCGGCCGGCGCGACGAGACCGAGGCGCCGTGGCTGCTGTTGCTGGAACTGCTGCAATTGCTGAACCGCGAAAAGGACTTCGAGGAAATCAGCATGGATTACTGCGTCACCTTCGAGGTGTCGCCGCCGTCCTTCGTCGCGCCGGTCAAGGTCGCCACGGCGGCCAAACAGCACGTGTCGGCCTCGCCCGACCGCTACATGCTGCCGACCGTCGTCGAAGGCAATCTCGGCGCTTTACTCGGCGCCATCAACGGCTATGCTGAACAGTATCCGACCATGGTGTTCGACTGTTCGCGGCTGGCCCGGCTCGAATTCGGCGCCGCCAACCAGCTGCTGGCGCGCTTGCAGATGCTGGTGCGGGATGGCCGCAAGGTCGAGTTCCGCGACGTCAACCATCTGGTGGCGGCGCTGCTGCGCCTGCTGGGCTACGCCGACCTGGCCAAGATTTATCCGCACAAGTATTAAGCACAGCGCTGAGCCACGGCCATGCAACACCATGGCCGACCAGTGCCCGGCCGCCACGGCCAGCCTTGCAATTCCCCGCAGCAGCCCCATTTTTTGAGCTTGCATCGGATATCAAGCGCATCATCAAGAGAGGTCACTATGGAACAATTTCACGGCACCACCATCCTGTGCGTGCGGCGCGGCAAGCAAGTCGCGCTGGGCGGCGACGGCCAGGTCACGCTGGGCAATATCGTCATGAAGGGCACGGCCCGCAAGGTCCGCAAACTCTACCAGGGCAAGGTGTTGGTCGGTTTCGCCGGCGGCACGGCCGACGCCTTCACCTTGCTCGACCGCTTCGAGGGCAAGCTGGAAAAACACCAGGGCAATCTGCTGCGCGCCTCGGTCGAGCTGGCCAAGGACTGGCGCACCGACCGCGTGCTGCGCCGCCTGGAGGCGATGCTGCTGGTGGCCGACAGCGAATCGACGCTGGTCATCACCGGCAACGGCGACGTGCTCGAACCCGAGGACGGCATCGGCGCCATCGGTTCCGGCGGCACTTACGCGCAGTCAGCCGCCAAGGCGCTACAGGAAAACACGGAACTGACCCCGGCCGAGATAGTCAAAAAATCACTGACGATCGCCGCCGAGTTGTGCATCTACACCAATATGTCGCACACCATCGAAACCCTGGATTAATAAGAACACGCAGGCACCCATAATGAATATGACCCCGCAGGAAATCGTCGGAGAACTCGACAAGCACGTTGTCGGCCAGGCCAAGGCCAAGCGCGCCGTCGCCATCGCCTTGCGCAACCGCTGGCGCCGCCAGCAGGTCGAGGAACCGCTGCGCCATGAAATCACGCCGAAAAATATTTTGATGATAGGCCCGACCGGCGTCGGCAAGACCGAAATCGCGCGCCGCCTGGCCCGGCTGGCCGACGCGCCCTTCATCAAGATCGAGGCCACCAAGTTCACCGAGGTCGGCTACGTCGGCCGCGACGTCGACACCATCATCCGCGACCTGATCGACATCGGCGTCAAGCAGACCCGTTCGGCCGAGATGGCCAAGGTGCGCGCCCGCGCCGAGGACGCCGCCGAAGACCGCGTGCTCGACATCCTGGTGCCGCCGGCGCGCGATTTCGGCTTCCACCCGCCATCGGCCGCGGCCGACGACAAGCCGGCCGACGGCGTTGACAAGCCCGCCAGCAACACCCGCCAGACCTTCCGCAAGCGCCTGCGCCAGGGCGAGCTGGACGACAAGGAAATCGACATCGAGCTGGCCGAGACCGGCCCGCAGATGGAAATCATGGCCCCGCCCGGCATGGAGGAAATGACGGAACAGATCAAGTCCATGTTCTCCGGCATCGGCGGCGCGCGCAAAAAGGCGCGCAAGGTCAAGATCAAGGAGGCGATGAAATTCCTCATCGACGAGGAGGCGGCCAAGCTCATCAACGAAGACGAGATGAAGCAGAAAGCCATCCAGAACGTCGAGCAGAACGGCATCGTCTTCCTCGACGAGATCGACAAGATCGCCTCGCGCTCGGAAGTGGGCGGCGCCGACGTCTCGCGCGCCGGCGTGCAGCGCGACCTGCTGCCGCTGGTCGAGGGTACCACCGTCAACACCAAGTACGGCATGATCAGGACCGACCACATCCTCTTCATCGCGTCCGGCGCCTTCCACCTGGCCAAGCCGTCGGACCTGATCCCGGAGCTGCAGGGCCGCTTCCCCATCCGCGTCGAGCTGGAGTCGCTGTCCATCGCCGATTTCGAGCGCATCCTCACCAGCACCGACGCCTGCCTGACCAAGCAGTACGAGGCGCTGTTGGCCACCGAGGACGTCAAGATCGAGTTCGCGCCGGAGGGCATCACGCGGCTGGCCGAAATCGCCTTTTCCGTCAACGAGCGCACCGAGAACATCGGCGCGCGCCGCCTGTACACGGTGATGGAAAAGCTGCTGGAGGAATTGTCGTTCACGGCCACCGAGACCGGCGGCCAGACGGTCATTATCGACGCGGCCTACGTCAACGCGCGCCTCGACGCGCTGGCCGACAACGAAGACCTGTCGCGCTACGTGCTGTAAAGGAGGCGGCGATGGCGAACAAGGCCCTGGCGACGCGGCAGAAAATGCAGTTCCGCGTCGAGCCGTCGCAAAAGCCGCGCAACCCGGTCGCGGTGGCAGCCAAGCTGCGCGCGGCCGGACCGCACGCCAAGCCGCTGTCGGCCGAGCGCCAGGCCGCCAAGCGCGCGCTGGCCAAGGCCCTGCTCAAGCCGCCCGAGGATGAGTAGTACAACCCTTGCCGGGCGCCCGTG
>Ga0209901_1000295_pt1 | contig 22588 bp, 22 predicted proteins | sample OrgsoiDNA_201058_FD_185806 | JGI IMG/M metagenome (GOLD analysis project Ga0209901, IMG submission 185806) | Permafrost soil microbial communities from the Arctic, to analyse light accelerated degradation of dissolved organic matter (DOM) -... | ecosystem: Environmental > Terrestrial > Soil >...
CGTCTATCCACCACTGCGGATAATTCCACTTGGCCGTCGGCTGCAACAGCGCCGTCGCCAGCAAGTCCGCGCGCTCGCGCTGGAAGCGGCGCAGCAGCGCGTTGACCATGCCCTTGGCGCGCGCCGTATCGGGGTGGGCGTCGGCCGCCGTGACGGTCTGGTCGACGACGGTGAATTCCTCGTACGGCGCGGTGGCGTCGGGCGCCGTCAGCAGCGCCAGCGCGCAGGCCAGCAGCGCGGCGGCCAGCGGCTCCGGGGCCTTGGGCGCCATCAGCGCGATCAACGCCTCGCTCTGGCCCAGCTGACGCATGCAGCGGTAGGCGATGTCCTGGATCGCACCGCGCGCCTGCGGCTGCGCGTCGAGGCGCGTGAAGACCTGGGCCAGCGCCTGCGGCAGCGCCGTGCCGGTGCGCACCTGCGCCACGGCCTGCGCCGCGCCGAGCAGGCAGAAGGCCAGCGCATCGGCCTTCAGGCCCGTCTTGAAACTGGTCTGCGGCGCCGGCTTGAGGGCGCGCGCATGGCTGGCCCGCAGCGCCGGTTTGGCGGCGGGAGCGGCAGGTTTCAATTTGAGCGTCGGGCGCTTGTCCATGTCTATCTTCCAATTTGTGAGCGCCTGCGGTCCACCGCGAGCCGGCTGGCGCGAGCGCGCAGTATACAGTAGTAGTTCCGCCAGTAGTGTGGCCGAGGTGTGGCCGCCCCGCGCCGGGTGGCGAGGAAATGTCGCCGCGCCACCTCGTACAGACCTGACCCGGCCCCGGCAAACCAGTATAATTACCGCTGTTTGGCCGGCCCCGCCGCCGGCCGTTTTCGCTTTCGGATGTTTTATTAGCGCGGCCCGGCCGCCCTCTCGCACATGCTCGCCCAACAAAAACAAGAAATCATCGCCCTGTTCCAGGCCGCCCTGACGCCCATCCTGGCCGACAGCGGCGTCACCGCCAACGTCGTGCTGGAGCGTCCGCGCGACCCGTCGCACGGCGACGTCGCCTGCAATATCGCCATGCAGCTGGCCAAGCAACTGAAGATGAACCCGCGCGAGCTGGCCACCAAGGTGGTCGACGCCGTGCTGGCCAACCCGGCCGGCAAGGACTTGATCGCCTCGGCCGACATCGCCGGCCCCGGCTTCATCAACCTGCGCGTGAGCGACGCGTCCAAGCAGGCCGTCGTGAAAACCGTGCTGGCGCAGGGCGCCGCCTACGGCCGCGGCGACGCCGGCGTCGGCAAGCAGGTCATCATCGAATTCGTCTCGGCCAATCCGACCGGCCCGCTGCACGTCGGCCACGGCCGCCAGGGCGCGCTGGGCGACGCGCTGTCGTCGCTGTTCGACGCCCAGGGTTTTAAAGTCACCCGCGAGTTCTACTACAACGACGCCGGCGTGCAGATCCAGACCTTGGCCACCTCGGTGCAGGCGCGCGCGCGCGGCTACAAGCCGGGCGACGCCGAGTGGCCCGAATCGGCCTACAACGGCGACTACATCCAGGACATCGCCGACGACTTCCTCGCCAAAAAAACCGTCTCCGCCAGCGACGGCGCACCGGCCACCGGCTCGGGCGACGTCAACGACTTCGAGTCGATCCGCGCCTTCGCCGTCACCTACCTGCGCAACGAGCAGGACATGGACTTGCAAGCCTTCGGCGTCAAGTTCGACAACTACTACCTCGAATCGTCGCTGTACTCCGACGGCAAGGTCAACGCCGCCGTCGAGATGCTGAATAACTCCGGCAAGACCTACGAACAGGATGGCGCGCTGTGGCTGCGCACCACCGAATTCGGCGACGACAAAGACCGCGTGATGCGCAAGACCGACGGCACCTACACCTACTTCGTGCCGGACGTCGCCTACCACATCGTCAAGTTCCAGCGCGGCTTCATCCAGGCCATCAACGTGCAGGGTTCCGACCACCACGGCACCATCGCGCGCGTGCGCGCCGGCCTGCAGGCGGTCAACGTCGGCGTGCCGCAGGGCTACCCCGACTACGTGCTGCACAAGATGGTCACCGTGATGAAGGACGGCGAAGAGGTCAAGATCTCCAAGCGCGCCGGCTCCTACGTCACCGTGCGCGACCTGATCGAATGGTCCGGCGGCGGCGACATCACCAAGGGCCGCGACGCCGTGCGCTTCTTCCTCATCTCGCGCAAGGCCGACACCGAATTCGTCTTCGACGTCGACGTCGCGCTGAAAACCTCGGACGAGAACCCGGTCTATTACGTGCAGTATGCGCACGCCCGCATCTGCCGCATGCTCGAACAGGCCGGCGGCGCCGACGCCGACCTCGACAACGTCGACCTGTCGCCGCTGACCGCGCCCACCGAGGCCACGCTGCTGGCCACCCTGGCCGCCTATCCGGAAACGCTGGCGCGCGCGCAGGCCGAACTGGGCCCGCACCAGATCGCGTTCTACCTGCGCGAACTGGCCGCCAACCTGCACAGCTTCTACTTCGCCGAGCGCGTGCTGGTCGACGACGAACGGCTCAAGCGCGCCCGCGTGGCGCTGATGGTCGCCACCCGCCAGGTGCTGCGCAACGGCCTGGCGCTGATCGGCGTCTCCGCCCCCGACAAGATGTAAATACCCATGCAAGGCAACGGCGAAATTAATCGCGAAGGACGTCCCGCACAATGAATTTCCGCACCCGTCACATCCGATCCGCAGCGGCCCCGCGCCAGCAGGGCAATACGCTGATCGGCATCGTCATCGGCCTGGTCATCGGCCTGGGCATCGCCGTCGTCGTGGCGCTGGCCATCACCAAGGGCGCGACGCCGTTCACCGACAAGGGCAAGGCGGGCAAGACGGCCGATCCGACGCCGGGACAGGCGGCCGATCCGAACAAGCCGATGTACGGCAACAAGGACGCGGCGCGCGAAGCGGCCAAGAGCTTCGCCGACAAGGCGGCGGCGCCACCGGCCGCCGCTCCTGCCGCAACGACGGCTGCGGCCCCGGCTCCGGCCGCGCCGGCGCAGGACCAGTTGCAGCAGGTGGTCAACAAAATCAACGCAAGCGACGCGCCGGTCGCCGCCAAGGCGCCAGCCACCAAGCCTGTCGCCCCGGCCAGCAACGTCGCGCCGACGCCGGTCGCCGCAACGGCGGCTGCAACTGCGGCGGCGGCCAACAAGGCCGCCGACGCGGGCGACGACAAATTTATCTATTATCTGCAGGCTGGCGCGTTCCGCGAACTGACCGATGCCGAAAGCGCGCGCGCCAAGCTGGCGTTGCTGGGCTTTGAAGCGTCGGTGTCCGATCGCACGACCGACACCGGCGTGCTGCATCGCGTCCGCATGGGGCCATACAACCAGGTCGAAGCGATGAACAAGGTCCGTAGCAAACTGTCGGAAAATGGCGTCGACGTGGCCGTCGTGCGCAATCAAAAATAACCGTAGGAGTAGCGATGAAATTCCTGAAATACCTGGTAAGCGCCTTGACCCTGAGCGCTGCGACGTTGACCGCCTTGAGCGCCTCGGCCTCCCCTGCCGATCCGAAAAACGGCGTCGAATACAAGACGCTGCCGACGGCGCAGCCGACCGACTCCGGCAAGAAAATCGAAGTCACCGAATTCTTCGCCTACTACTGCCCGCATTGCTACGCCTTCGAGCCGACGCTGGAAGCCTGGGTCAAGAAACAGGGCGACAACATCGTCTTCAAGCGCGTCCACGTGCCGTATAACGACTCGGTGCTGCCGCAGCAAAAACTGTTCTTCACGCTCGAAGCCATGGGCCTGTTGACCGACAAGCTGCACAAGGAAATCTTCGACGAGATGCACGTGCGCCACAACCGCCTCGATCGCGACACCGCCGTCTTCGACTTCGTCGGCAAGCAGGGCATCGACGTCGCCAAGTTCACCGACACCTACCGCTCGCTGGGCGTGGCCGCCCGTCTGCGCAAGGGCAACGCCATGTTCAGCGACTACAAGGTCGACTCCTGGCCGATGCTGGCCGTCGACGGCCGCTTCCTGACGTCGCCGACGATGTCCGACGAAGGCAACAAGTCCGCCACCACCGAAGCGCAGCTCGACGCCGGCGTGACGCAGGTGCTCGACATCCTCGTCGCCAAAGCCAAAGCGGAAAAGAAGTAAGCATGCCGACCATCGGCGCCGCTGCGGTCAACGCGGCTGCATGACGCCGTGAGCGCCATGCAGCCGCAACGCGTATTCATCACCGGCGCCTCCAGCGGCATCGGCGCCGCGTTGGCGCAACACTATGCGGCGCAAGGCGCCGTGCTTGGCCTGCTGGGCCGCCGCGCCGACGCGCTCGCACAGCTGCGCGCCGGTTTGCACAACGCCGAACAGCACCGCTGCTACGCGGCCGACGTCAGCGACGGCGCCGCCGTGGCCAGCGCCGCGCAGCAGTTCCTGGCGCACGCCGGCGGCATCGACATCGTCATCGCCAGCGCCGGCATCTCGACCGGCACGCTGACCGAATATCCCGAAGACCTGCCCGTCATCGCCGACGTCTTCACCACCAACGTGCTGGGCACCGTGTTCACGTTCGCGCCCTTCATCGAGACGATGAAGACGCAGCGCACGCCGGCGCGACTGGTCGGCATCGGCAGCGTGGCCGGCATACGCGGCCTGCCCGGCGCCGAAGCCTACAGCGCCTCCAAGGCCGCCGTCATCAGCTACTGCGAATCGCTGCGGGTCGAACTGAAACGCCACGGCATCGCCGTCGTCACCATCAGCCCCGGTTACATCGACACGCCGATGACGCGCGGGAATTCCTACGCCATGCCCTTCCTGATGCCGCCGGAGCGCTTCGCCGCCGCCGCGCTGCGCAAGATCGCCGCCGGCGACAGCTACGCCGTCATCCCCTGGCAGATGGGCATCGTCGCCAAAATCCTGCGGCTGCTGCCGAACGCGCTGTACGACGCCGCGTTCTCCAGGGCGCCGCAAAAGAAACGCAAGACACCATGACCTCGCCCCTATCGAGCCGCGCCATCGCGGCCGCCTGCGCCGCCAGCGCCAGCCACGTCGCCATCGAAGTGGTGGCCGAAACCGGCTCCACCAATGCCGACCTGCTGGCCCGCGTCGACACTTTGCAAGGCCCGGTGCTGCTGATCGCCGAAGCGCAGACGGCCGGACGCGGACGCGCCGGCCGCAGCTGGCTGTCCACGCCCGGCGCCACGTTGACGTTCTCGCTGGCGTGGCGCTGCAAAGGTCCGCTGCAACGCATCGCCGGCCTGCCGCTGGCCGTCGGCGTCGCGCTGGCCGAGACCATCGCCACGCTCGGCGTGCCGGTGCGGCTCAAATGGCCCAACGACCTGCTGCGCGACGGTAAAAAACTCGCTGGCATCCTGGTCGAAACGCAGCAATCCAGGGACGGCGAACTGTGGGCCGTGATCGGCGCCGGCATCAACCTGGTCATGCCCGACGAACTGGAAGCGCAGATCGGCCGCGCCGTCGCCGCCGCGCCGTGGCTGGCGCAGATGGACCGCAACGACTTGATGGCGGCGCTACTCAGCCGCCTGGCCGGCGTGCTGGCAGAATTCGACGACACCGGCTTCGCCGCGTTCAGCGAGCGCTGGAACGCGCTGCACGCCTGGCAGGGGCAAGTCGTCTCCATCGTCGACAACGGTCGGACGCTGCACAGCGGCCGCGCCGCCGGCGTCGACGATATCGGCCGGCTGCTGCTCGACACCGCCGACGGCCGCGTCGAAATTTTATCGGGCGACGTCTCGCTGCGGCTGGCGGACGCATGATACTGCTGATCGACGCCGGCAACACCCGCATCAAATGGGCCCTGATGGAGCAAGGCGCGGCGCTGGGCGCATGGAACGCGTCGGGCGCCGTGCCGCACGCGGATCTGGCGCAGCTGCCGGCGGCATGGAACGCCTCGCTGGGCGGCCGCGCCATCACGCGCGCGCTGTTGTCCAACGTCGCCGGGTCGGCGCTGCGGGCGCGTTTGCAGCTGATCTTGCCGGCCGCGCTGCCGGCCGGCGCCGTGACCTGGTTCGCCTCCGTGGCGCGGCTGGCCGGCGTCAGCAACGGCTACCGCACGCCGTCGCAACTGGGCTGCGACCGCTTCGCCGCCGCCATCGCGGCCCACGCGCTGGCGCCGGGCCACGCCGTCATCGTCGCCAACTGCGGCACCGCCACCACCATCGACGCCATCACGCCGGACGGCGTTTTCCTCGGCGGGATGATACTGCCCGGCCTGAATTTGATGAGCGCCGCGCTGGCGCGCAACACCGCGCAACTGCCGCAGGTGACCGCCGGCGCACAACACAGCACACACCACGACGCCGGTTTCGCCGACAACACCGACGATGCCATCGCCAGCGGCTGCCTGGCCGCGCAGGCCGGCGCCATCGAACGCGCCTATGCGCAGCATGGCGCGGAAGCCTGCCTGCTGACCGGCGGCGCCGCGCCAGCCATCGCGCCGGCCTTGAAGGTACCGTATCGCCTGGTCGATAATATGGTGCTGATAGGTTTGCACGCGGCGCTCGACGACATATGACAGGACACACCGTGTTGAAATTTATTTTCTGGTCGCTGCTGGCCGTGAACGCCGCGCTGTTCGCCTATGGGCAGGGCTACCTCGGCCACTTCAGCGGCAACGAGCGCGAACCGGCGCGCCTGCTGCACCAGCTCAATGCCGACAAGCTGGCGCTGATCCCGGCCGCCAAGGCCAACGCCGCCGCCGCGACGCTGGAGGCGGCGAGCAAGCCAGCGACGGCGGCGCCGGCCGGCGTGGCCTGTCTGGAGATCGGCAATTTCGTGCTGGCCGATGCGCTGCGTTTCGAGGCGCAGGTGACGCCGCTGAACCTGGGCGACCGCCAGTCGCGCCACAACCTGCCGGGCACCGAGATATCGAGCTATATCGTGTACATTCCGCCGCAGGGCAGCAAGGAAGCCGCCGATAAAAAAGCCGGCGAACTGAAACAGCTGGGCGTGGCCAACTACTTCATCATGAACGACAGCCCGACCATGCGCTGGGGGATTTCGCTGGGCGTGTTCAAGACCGAGGGCGCGGCGCAGAACCAGCTGGCGGCGCTGCTCAAGCAGGGCGTGCACAGCGCGCGCGTCGCGCCGCGCCTGAGCGGCAGCAAGCTGCTGGCCTACCAGTTCCGCGACATCGACGGCGACACGCGCGGCAAGCTGGAAAAAATCCAGGCCAGTTTCGCCAGCACCGAATCGCACGTCTGCAAATAAATTTCAACGCTGGATGACGATGGGCTTCAGGCCCAGTGATGAAGGCAGGCCTTGCGCCGCCTGGGTCGCTTCCTGGCGTGTCGCGAACGGGCCGCCGAACAAACGCAGCACGGCACCGCCCTGCACCACGTCCAGCGTACTGAAATTATTCGTCGCCTGGGCGATCCTGGCGCGCGCCGCCTCGGCATTCTCGGCGCGAGAGAAAGCACCCAGCTGCAAATAATATCCGCTGACGACCGGCGCGGCCGCTGCGCCAGCGGCTGCGGCTGGAGCGGCGGACACCGGCAGCAGCGCGCCGCTAGCCACCGGGTCGGATGGTGCGCGGTCGGCCAGCATCAAGGCCGCGATATCGGCCGCCGGCGCGGACGACGCAGCAGGCGCGGCAGCCGTCGGCGCCAGCGACGCATACGCCGGCCCGGCCGCGTTCAATCCGGTCCTCGGCACCGCTTTCGGCGCCAGCACCAAAGGCTGCACCGGCGACGACGACTGCGCCGACGTCAACCTGGTGCGCAGCGGCGCGCTGGCCCGCTCGGCCAGGATGCTGTCGACTTCATCGGGCAGGATGCGGTCGATCTTCAGTTCGTGGCTGCCCTTGCTGAGCAAACCCAGTTTCAGCGCCGCCGTGTACGACACGTCGATGGCGCGGTTGGAATGGAAAGGTCCGCGATCGTTGATGCGCACGATGACCTGTGCGCCGCTGATCAAATTGGTCAACCGCGCATACGATGGAATCGGCAGCGTCGGATGCGCGGCCGTCATCTTGTACATATCGTAGATCTCGCCCGACGAGGTGCGCTGGCCGTGGAATTTTTTACCGTACCAGCTGCCGATGCCGATCTCCGAATACGGTTTGTTGTCGGTCAGCGGCGTGTAGGTTTTCCCGAACACGACATAAGGCTTGTTGGAGCGCGGCAGCAGCGGATCGTTGCGCACTTCGGCGTCCGGCACCGTGTCCAGGTTCGGCGGCGGATTGTCGCCCGGGCCGTCGTCCTGATAATAGCCGCCACGTCCCGAACCGGCCGGCGGCAGGGCCGGCAAGGTTGACACGCCAGGCTCCGCGCGCGATGGCGCCGGCAGCGACGGGCGGACCGTCCGCGCCGGCGCTGCCGGCGTGCCCAGTTGCGGCGCCGTGCCGCAGCCGGCCAGCGCCAGCAGCAGCGCGCTGAGTCCCAGCCGCGCGGCGTGGTGGTCGTGCGCGCGCATCAGGTTTGCACCAGCTTGCGGTGGCGCTGGATGCTCATCAGAATTCCGCCGCCCAGCCCCAGCGTCAGCAAGGCCGTACCGCCGTAGCTCATGAACGGCAACGGCACGCCGACCACCGGCACGATGCCGCTGACCATGCCCATGTTGACGAAGGCGTAGGTGAAGTAAATCATCGTGACGGCGCCGGCCAGCAGGCGCGTGAAGAAGTTCGGCGCGCCGGCGGCGATCATCAGGCCGCGGCCGATCAGCAGCAGGTACAACAGCATCAGCACCAGGTTGCCGGCCAGGCCGAATTCTTCCGAGAAGACGGCGAAGATAAAGTCGGTGGTGCGTTCGGGGATGAACTCAAGGTGGGCCTGGGTGCCGTGGGTCCAGCCCTTGCCGGTGATGCCGCCCGAGCCGACGGCGATGGTCGACTGGATGATGTGGAAGCCCTTGCCCAACGGGTCCGACGAGGGGTCGATCAGCGTCATCACGCGCTCGCGCTGGTAATCGTGCATCATCGACCAGACCACCGGCAGGCTGGCGCCGATCAGCACCATCAGCGCGGCCAGCGCCTTCCACGACAGGCCGGCCAAAAAGATCACGCAGAAGCCGGCCATGATGACCAGCAGCGCGGTGCCGAGGTCGGGCTGCTTGGCGATCAGGCCGACCGGGATCGCCAGCAGCACGGCGGCGATCGCGTAGGAGTGCCAGCGCAGCTGGCCGGCGCGCTGCTGGAAGAACCACGCCAGCATCAGCGGCATGGCGATCTTCATGAATTCTGACGGCTGGATGTCGACGCCGAGATGCAGCCAGCGCCGCGCGCCCAGCTTGACGGTGCCGAACAGCGCCACCGCCACCAGCAGGCCGACGGCGATCACGTAGGCCGGCACGGCGATCCGCATCATCATCTGCGGCGTGACGTTGGCCACCACCCACATGACGATGAAGGCCATGACGATATTGCGCAGCTGGTCCTCGACCTTGCCGGGGATGCCGATGCTGGCCGAGTACAGCGTCACCAGGCCGACCGACAGCAGCGCCAGGATGATCAGCACCAGCGGGCCGTCGAACACGGTGAAATAGGGGCGCATGCGGCGCCACAGCGAGCGTCTTTCATTGATACGCATATGCGCTCCTTATTGTTTTTTGCGCTCGGGCGCGGCGGCTGGCGGCGCGGTGGCCGGCGTAGTCGGCGCGGGCGCGGTCGGTGTCGGTTTCAGCGGCGCCTGTTTGGGCGGCGCGGTCGGGATCAGCGGCACCGGCGCCAGCGCGGCGGGCTTGCCGGCGCCGGGCGCCGGTGCCGGCGCCGCGACCGGCGCGCGGCCTGCCTGGTCGATGGCGGCGGCTTCCTCGTCGCTGCCCGGTTCATCGATAGGCGCTTGCGCTTCGGCGTCGTCGGTCGGCATCTTGGCCGTGGCCTTCACCACCGGACGTTTGCCGAGCAGGTAGTAATCGAGCACCTTGCGCGCGATCGGCGCGGCGATCTCGCCGCCCCAGCCGGCGTTTTCGACCACCATCGCCAGCACGATGCGCGGCTTTTCGGCCGGCGCGAAGGCGGTGAACAGCGCGTTGTCGCGCAGCCGCTCCGGCGTGCGCGCGGCATTGTATTTTTCGTTGGCCTTGATGCCGACGATCTGCGCGGTGCCGGTCTTGCCGCCGACCGTGTAGCCGGCGTTGGCGAAGGCGCGGTAGGCCGTGCCTCCCGGTTCGCTGGCCACGCCGACCATGGCGTTCTTGATGAAGTCGATGTTTTCCTGCTTGAGCGGGATGCGGTAGCTTTCGGTCGGCACGGTCAGCTTGCGCGCGCGCGTGACGCCGTCCTCGACGATCTTGACCAGGTGCGGCTTCATGACGACGCCGTCGTTGGCCAGGTTGGCCACCGCGTGCGCGATCTGCAGCGGCGTGTACGAGTTGAAGCCGGAGCCGTTGCTGACCGAGATCGTGTCGCCGCCGACCCAGCGCCCGGCCGCGCCCTTGAAGCGCGACCGCTTCCACTCCTGCGACGGCAGCACGCCGGTCTTTTCGCCATCGAGGTCGATGCCGGTGACCTGGCCGAAGCCGAACGGTTTCATGAAGTCGTGGATCGAGTCGATGCCCATGTCCCGGCCCAGCATGTAGTAGTAGGTATTGCAGGACACGACGATGGATTTGCGCAGGTCGACCGTGCCGTGGCCGGTGCGGATGTCGTCGTTGAAGCGGTGCCCGCCCAGCATGAAGAAGCCGGGATCGAAGATGCCGGCCTGGTTGGCCGTGCGCTTGCCCAGCTCCAGCGCGGCCAGCGCCATGAAGGGCTTGAAGGTCGAACCGGGCGTGTAGGTGCCCGACAGCGGCCGGTTCACCATCGGCCGGTCCAGCGAATTATTCAGGTCGTTCCAGCTTTGCGCGTCGATGCCGTCGACGAACAGATTGGGATCGTAGCCGGGCTTGGAAACATAGGCGAGGATGTCGCCGGTGCTCGGCTCGATCGCCACCAGCGCGCCGCGCCAGTCGCCGAAGGCTTCCTCGGCCACCTTTTGCAGCTCGATGTCGATCGACAGGATCAGGTTGTTGCCCGGCGCGGCCGGGGTGCGCGACAGCGTGCGCACCGCGCGGCCGCCGGCCGACACCTCCACTTCCTCGTAGCCGGTGGTGCCGTGCAGCTGCTTCTCGTAGCTTTTTTCCAGGCCCTCCTTGCCGATATGGTCGGTGCCGCTGTAGTTGGCCGCGTCGTCGGTGTCGTCGATGGCCTTCGCTTCGGACTGGTTGATGCGGCCGATGAAGCCGATCACGTGCGAGGCGATTTCGCCCAGCGGATACTGGCGGAACAGGCGCGCCTGGATTTCCACGCCGGGGAAGCGGAAGCGCTGCGCGGTGAAGCGCGCCACCTCCTCGTCGCTCAGGCGGGTGCGCAGCGGCACGCTCTCGAAATTCTTCGACTCCTCCAGCAGCTTTTTAAAGCGCTTGCGGTCCTTGACCTCGATGGTGATCAGGTGCGACAGGTCGTCGATGGTTTCGTCGAGCGTGGCATTGAGCTTGGACGGCGTCACCTCCAGCGTGTAGGCCGAGTAGTTGCGCGCCAGGACCACGCCATTGCGGTCCAAAATCAGGCCGCGATTCGGCACGATGGGCACGACGGCGATGCGGTTGTCCTCGGCCTGCGCGGCGTAGTCGCTGTGCTTGACGATCTGCAGCCAGACAAAGCGCGCCAGCAGCAGGGCAAAGCACAGGAACACCATCCCGCCCAGCACCGTCAGGCGCAGGCGGAACAAATGCAGTTCGCGTTCGGTGTTCTTCAGTTCTGTCATGCCGGGGGCTCTGGGCTACGTGGTGCGGTGTGTAAGTGCGTGCGGCGTCAGATCGGCCGGGTGTGATCGCGGTCGACGGCGCGGCGCTGCGGCGCCAGCAGCAGCCAGGTGGCCAGCGGCCACAGGGCAACGGCGACCGCGCTTTCGATGAAATAGAACCAGCCGGGGAATTTGCCGGAGACGATGAAGCGCACCGCCAGCTGCACCGACTGCGCCAGCACCAGCAGCGGGAACACGTGCATGGCCTGGGTCAGCATCGGGAACCACAGCACGCGCCGGTGCAGCATGATGGCGAAGTAGGACAGCAGCGTGTAGGCCAGCGCGTTCTCGCCCAGCAGCGTCGAGTCGTGCACGTCCATCAGCAGGCCGAGGAAAAACGCCGTGCCGATGCCGACCTTGCGCGGCTGGTGCACGCCCCAGAACACCAGCACCAGCGCGACGAAATCGGGCACGCCGATAAAGCCGCCCCACGGCAGCAGGTTCAATAGAAACGCGCAGAACAGGCTGAAGCCGATGAACAGCGGGCTGACAGGCAGCAGGATGTAATGCGGGCGGCTCATCGCGCGTTCTCTTTCGGTTTGGCGGCGGCGGGTGCGGCCGGCGCGGCTGCTGGCGCGGCGGCGGGCGGCGCCGGCATGATAGGCACTGCGGCGGCGTTGGCTGGCGCGGTGACGCCGGACGGCGCGCCGCCGGCGGCACCAGCAACGGCGCCCGCAGCCACGGCCTCTTTGGGCGCATCCTTGACCGGCGCCATTTTGCTATTGTGTTTTTTCAGCTGGCGTTCTTCTTCCTCCGGCGGACGCGCCGGCATGTCCGGCGTCGACATCAGGATCAGCAGCTGGGTGTTGTTGGAGATGCCGGCCAGCGGCTGGCAGATTACGCCGCCGAACGAGCCGCCGGCGCTGTTCTCGACCTGCGACACGCGCGCCACCGCCAGTCCGGCCGGATAGACGCCGTCCAGGCCGGAGGTGACGACGATGTCGTTGACCAGGATGTCGGCGTTGGGCGCGGTGAAGCGCAGCTCCAGCGAGCCGGCCTTGCCGCGGCCATAGGCGACGCTGCGCAAGCCGTTGCGCAGCAGCTGCACGGGGATGGCCTGCTCCTTGTCGGTCAGCAGCGTCACTTCGGAAGTAAACGGGAACACGCGCGTGACCTGGCCGACCACGCCCTGGTTGTCGATCACCGGCAGGCCCAGCGCGACGCCGGCCTGGGTGCCGCGGTCGAGGATGATCTTGCGGCTGTTGACGTCGCGCGCGTCGTACAGCACCTCGGCCAGCATGGACTTGACCGGCAGGTGTTCGCGCGCGTCCATCAGTTTGCGCAGGTGGTTGTTTTCGACGGTGCTCAATTGCGCCTGTTGCAGCAGCTGCGAGGAGGCGATCTGCTGACGCTTCAATTCGCGCACCTGTTTTTCCAGCGACGACAGCGAGGAAAAATAATCGCCCACGCCTTCAATGGCGTCGCGCGGCATCAGCGCCGCCATCTGCAGCGGGTACAGCGCGGTGCCGGCGATTTGCCGCACCATCGCCAGCGAGTGCATGCGCGAATCGACCAGCAGCAGGCCGATCGAGATGCATGCGAACACCATCATCTTGACCCGCGCCGAGGCGCCTTGTTTGAAAAGTGGCGGAGGACTGTATTCCATGACTTCCAATAATCCGGCGCCCGCGCGCGGCAGCGGCGGGCGCCTGTCACCTCATCCAAAATCGCAGCGGGGCCGCTTGTTGGCGGCCCCGTCTTTTTATCGGATCACTCGTAGGAGAACATCGATCCCAGCTGGTCCATCCGTTCCAGCGCCATGCCGGAACCGCGCACCACGCAGGTCAGCGGATCTTCCGCCACCAGCACCGGCAGGCCGGTTTCCTCCATCAACAGGCGATCGAGGTCGCGCAGCAGTGCGCCGCCGCCGGTCAGCATCATGCCCTTTTCGGCGATGTCGGCGCCCAGTTCCGGCGGGGTTTGTTCGAGCGCGTTCTTGACGGCCGAGACGATGTTGTTGAGCGGGTCGGTCAGCGCTTCGAGGATTTCGTTGGACGAAATGGTGAACGAGCGCGGGATGCCTTCGGACAGGTTGCGGCCCTTGACTTCCATCTCCTTGACTTCCGAACCGGGGAAGGCCGAACCGATGGCCTTCTTGATCGCCTCGGCGGTCTGCTCGCCGATCAGCATGCCGTAGTTGCGGCGGATGTAGTTGACGATGGCTTCATCGAATTTGTCGCCGCCGACGCGCACCGAGCCTTTGTAGACCATGCCGCCCAGCGAGATGATGCCCACTTCGGTGGTGCCGCCGCCGATGTCGACCACCATCGAGCCGGTGGCATCCGACACCGGCAGGCCGGCGCCGATGGCCGCGGCCATCGGTTCTTCGATCAGGTAGACCTGCGAGGCGCCGGCGCCGAGCGCCGATTCGCGGATCGCGCGGCGTTCCACCTGGGTCGAGCCGCAAGGCACGCAGATGATGATGCGCGGCGACGGGCGGAAGAATTTGGAGTCGTGCACCATGCGGATGAATTGCTTGAGCATTTGCTCGGTGACGGTGAAGTCGGCGATCACGCCGTCTTTCATCGGGCGGATCGCCTCGATGTTGCCGGGGACCTTACCCAGCATCTGCTTGGCTTCCTTGCCGACAGCCTGGATGGTCTTCTTGCCGTTCGGGCCGCCCTCCTGGCGGATCGCGACGACCGAGGGTTCGTCAAGGACGATGCCCTGGCCGCGTACATAAATCAAGGTGTTGGCCGTGCCCAAGTCAATGGCCAGATCGGTGGAAATATACCTGCGTAAAAAACCAAACATGAATGTCCTGTGGCGCTTTCTGAAAAACGCATAAGCCGTTATAGGGGTAGCCGAGCGGGCGCCGTCGGGCGCTCACGCTGCTGTTCAGACGCGGCGGCAGCAATCATTCAGCGCCGGCAACGCATCAACCCGCCATTCTACCTTATAATTTGAATGCTATTTACCGAAAATCCACGCTAAAGTGCGGGCCGGCAGGCAGTTAAATGCACGGCAATCGGGAACTTTTGCCGGCATAAGCCGGAACTTCAAGCCTTATCAATACAACAACACAACCCTGCGCGGCCCCTCCGCGCTCATCAGCCAACTACGCCATGTCCCTGACCTTATCCGACGTAAAACGCATCGCCCACCTGGCCCAACTCGACATGAACGAGCAGCAGTCCGCCACCGCGCTGGACCAGCTGAATGGCATCTTCGCGCTGGCCGAGCAGATGCAGGCGGTCGATACCGACGGCGTCGCGCCGCTCAGCCACCCGCTGGCCGCCCACATGAACAATATCGCGCTGCGCCTGCGCGAGGACGCGGCCACCGAAACGAACCGCCGCGAAGACTATCAGGCCGTCGCACCGGCCACGCAGGACGGCCTGTATCTGGTGCCGAAGGTGATCGAGTGATCGCGTGATTTTTTAAAGTCACTCTCACCGCCTCCGTCGAATCGAATTCATAGAAACGCCATGCACACAAAATCCATCAAAGAGTTATCGGCTCTGCTGCAAAGCAAAGCGATTTCCGCCACCGAACTGGCGACCCACTTCCTCGACCGCATCGAGGCCAGCGACTTGAACGCCTTCCTGCACGTCGACCGCGCGCTGACCCTGGCGCAGGCCGCCGAAGCCGACGCGCGCATCGCCGCCGGCACGGCCACGCCGCTGACCGGCGTGCCGATCGCGCACAAGGACATTTTTGTGACGCGCGACTGGCGCGCCACGGCCGGCTCGAAAATGCTGGCCAACTACGTCAGCCCCTTCGACGCCACCGTCGTCGAGAAATTCCGCGCCGCCGGCATGGTCACGCTGGGCAAATTGAACTGCGACGAATTCGCCATGGGTTCCGGCAACGAGAACTCCGCCTTCGGCGCCGTCAAGAATCCGTGGGATAAAAACGCCGTGCCGGGCGGTTCGTCGGGCGGCTCCGCGGCCGCCGTCGCCGCGCGCCTGGCGCCGGCCGTCACCGGCACCGACACCGGCGGCTCGATCCGCCAGCCGGCCGCGTTCTGCGGCATCACCGGCATCAAGCCGACCTATGGCCGCGTGTCGCGCTTCGGCATGATCGCGTTTGCGTCGTCGCTGGACCAGGGCGGCCCGATGGCGCAATCGGCCGAGGACTGCGCGCTGCTGCTGTCGGCGATGGCCGGTTTCGACGAGCGCGATTCGACCAGCCTGACGCCGGAACAGGGCGGCATCGACGAAGACTTTAGCCGCGACCTCGACCAGCCGCTGACCGGCCTGCGCATCGGCGTGCCGCGCGAATACTTCGGCGAGGGCCTGGCCAAGGATGTCGAGCAGGCCGTGCGCGGCGCGCTGGAACAGTACGTGAAACTGGGCGCCTCGCTGGTTGACATCTCGCTGCCGAACACCGCGCTGTCGATCCCGGCCTACTACATGATCGCGCCGGCCGAGGCCTCGTCCAACCTGTCGCGCTTCGACGGCGTGCGCTACGGCCACCGCGCCGCGCAGTACAAGGACCTGTCGGACATGTACAAGAAAAGCCGCGCCGAGGGCTTCGGTCCGGAAGTCCAGCGCCGCATCATGGTCGGCACCTATGTGCTGTGCCACGGCTATTACGACGCCTACTACCTGAAGGCGCAAAAGATCCGCCGCCTGATCGCACAGGATTTCGAAGCGGTGCTGAACGGCCCGAACGCCGTCTGCGACGTCATCATGGGACCGGTCGCGCCGACCGTGGCCTGGGACCTCGGCGACAAGACCGACGACCCGGTGGCGAACTACCTGGCCGATATCTTCACGCTGTCGACCAGCCTGGCCGGCCTGCCCGGCATGTCGATTCCTTGCGGCTTCGGCCAGGGCGACAAGAACGCGAATCGCCCGGTCGGACTGCAAATCATCGGCAACTACTTCGGCGAAGCCAAGCTGCTCAACGTCGCCCACCAGTACCAGCTGGCGACCGACTGGCACAAGCGGTCGCCGCTTGGCGTTTAACGCATCCCCTGCCCTATACATTAACGAATACCTCAGCGAGAACACCAATATGGAATGGGAAGTCGTCATCGGTCTTGAGAACCACGTGCAGCTCACGACCGAATCAAAAATTTTCAGCGGTTCGCCGATCAAGTTCGGCGCCGAGCCGAACACGCAGGCCAGCCCGGTCGACCTGGCGCTGCCGGGCGTGCTGCCGGTGATGAACAAGGCCGCCGTCGAACGCGCGATCCGCTTCGGCCTGGCCGTCGGCGCCAAGATCGCGCCGCAGTCCATCTTCGCGCGCAAGAATTACTTTTATCCGGACCTGCCCAAGGGCTATCAGATTTCGCAGTTCGAAGACCCGGTCGTGCAAGGCGGCTCGCTGACCTTCGGCTACGAAAAGGATGGCGAATTCGTCACCAAAACCGTCAACCTGACGCGCGCCCACCTGGAAGAAGACGCCGGCAAATCGCTGCACGAGGACTACCAGGGCATGACCGGCATCGACTTGAACCGCGCCGGCACGCCGCTGCTGGAAATCGTCTCCGAGCCGGAAATCCGCAGCGCCGCCGAAGCGGTCGCGTATGCGAAGGCCTTGCACTCGCTGGTGATGTGGCTGGGCGTCTGCGACGGCAATATGCAGGAAGGCTCGTTCCGCTGCGACGTCAACGTCTCCGTGCGTCCGAAAGGCCAGAAGGAATTCGGCACGCGCTGCGAAATCAAGAACCTGAACTCCTTCCGCTTCATCGAGGAGGCCGTGCACGTCGAGGTGCGGCGGCAGATCGAGTTGATCGAAGACGGCGGCACCGTGCAGCAGGCCACGCGCCTGTACGATCCGGACAAGAAGGAAACGCGCTCGATGCGCAGCAAGGAAGACGCGCAGGATTACCGCTACTTCCCGGACCCGGATCTGCCGCCGCTGACCATTTCGGAAGAGTGGATCGCGCGCGTGAAGGCCGCGATGCCGGAGCTGCCGGCGGCGATGCGCGCACGCTTCGTCAGCGAATACGCCCTGTCGGAATATGACTCGCTGATTCTGACGTCGTCGCAAGCGCTGGCCAATTACTTCGTCGCCGTGGTCGCCGTCGCCGGCAAGGACAACGCCAAGGCCGCCGCCAACTGGCTGATGGGCGACGTCGCCTCGACGCTGAACCGCGAGGGCGTCGACATCGCCGACGCGCCCGTGTCGGCCGCGCAGCTGGCGCTGATGCTGAAGCGGATCGCCGACGGCACCATCTCCAACAAGCTGGCCAAGGAAGTTTTCGCCGGCATGTGGGAAGCCAAATCGGCCGACGAGAATCTGGTCGACGTCATCATCGAAGCCAAGGGCCTGAAGCAGATTTCGGACACCGGCGCGCTGGAAGCCATCGTCAACGAGGTCATCGCGGCCAACGCGAAATCGGTCGAGCAGTACCGCGCCGGCAAGGAAGCGGCCATCAACGCGCTGATCGGCCAGGCCATGAAGGCCTCGCGCGGCAAGGCCAATCCGGCCCAGCTGACGGAGCTGCTGAAGGCCAAGCTGGCTGGCTGATCGGCTCACCGCCATGCACACAAGGACGCTACGGCGTCCTTTTTTACGTCCCGATCTTTCGCCACTGCCGTCACCTTGCGCAAGGTGTATGGAAGGCCAGCTAAACGTAGCTGAAATAAATTTACTACATACGTACATATTTTTATTGACTTCAATAATATGTTCGTACATACTGATTTCACTGCGTCACCGGACGCACCCTCAACTTAAGGAAACTGCCATGACCTCCACCAATACCAAACCTGTCGTTTTGATCACCGGTGCCCTGACCGGCATGGGCCGCGCTACCGCGCTGGCTTTCGCGCGTGAAGGCGCCAACATCGTCGTCTCCGGCCGCCGTGACGACATCGGCGCCGCGCTGGTGCGCGAGCTCAAAGAACTGGGCGCGCAAGCGGAATACGTCAACGCCGACGTGCGTCATGACGACAGCGTGCGCAACCTGATCGACCAGACCGTGGCCCGCTTCGGCCGCATCGATGCCGCCGTCAACAACGCCGGCACCGAAGGCCAGCCAGGTCCTATCACCGAGCAAACCGCCGAAACCTACCAAGCCACCTTCGACACCAACGTGCTGGGCGTATTGCTGAGCATGAAACATCAACTGCGCGTGATGACGGCACAAGGCAAAGGCAGCATCGTCAACATCTCGTCGGCTTACGGCGTGGTCGGGGCAGCTGGCGCATCGGTCTATGCGGCCAGCAAGTTCGCGGTCGAAGGCCTGACCAAATCGGCAGCACTGGAAGCCGTCGCCGCTGGCGTGCGCGTCAACACCGTGGCACCGGGACCAATCGAAACGGGCATGCTGTCGCGCTTCACCGGCGGCTCCGCCGAAGGCATGGCATGGATGGCAAGCACCGTGCCGATGGCTCGCGTCGGCCGCGTTGAAGAAGTCGCCGACGCCGTCGTCTTCGTCAGCTCGGACAAAGCGTCGTACATCACCGGCCAGCGCATCGGCGTTGACGGCGGCCGTACCGCACTGTAAATCGCACTGTCTATCCAACCCGCGCCGGCCGCAGCAAATGCGCGGCCGGCGCACCGATCAAGGAACCATCATGTACCTGCTGAACCTCAGCTATAGCAAAAGCCCGGCCGACGTCGAGCCGCACCAGAAAGCCCATACCGACTGGGTCAAGAAATATATCGCCGACGGCACTTTCCTGTTCGCCGGCGCCAAGAAGAGTGGCCTGGGCGGCATACTGGCCGTGAAAAGTATCGAAAAACAGCAGCTGCGCGAGATCCTCGCGCAGGACTCGTATGTCAGCGCGGATGTCGGCGATTACCAGATCATCGACGTCGACATCAAGCTGGCGCAGGCCGCGTTTGAAGTGTTGAAGCTGGCCTGATGTTGGCGCGCTAACGATATAAACTATATAAATCGTATACCGCCGGCTTACAGACGGGCTTCCATCCAGCGCAGCGCGTCGCTGAAAATCCGCTCGCGATTGAGCTCGTTGAAATTCTCGTGGTAGTTGTGCGGATAGTGGTGATATTCGAGCAGATGCGGCGCGATGGAGCGCAGCATCGCGCTGCCGGCCTCGGAGTCGGCCAGCTTGTCGTCGCCGGCGACCACCGCAAACAAATGATGGCGCCACGCGGGCATCTGCGCGGCCAGTCCGGCCTGCGCCCGCGTCAGCGCGTGGCCGAAGCGCACCGTGACCTCGGTGGCGCGTGTGTGGTCGCGCTCATCGGCGTAGTGGCGCGCGGTGATCGCGGCGTCGTGCGTGAGCAGCTGCGTTTGCGACGCCAGCGGCACCTTCATGCGCGGCACCAGCGCGGCCAGCACGCCGGATAGCGCCAGCAGCAGCGGCGCGACCTTGATCGCGTTGACGTAATACGGCGACGATAATATATAGCCCTTGATGGCCGCGTCATCGCGCCAGCGGTGCAGGCCCAGGTGCGTGGCGATCAGCGCGCCCATCGAATGGCCCATGACGAACAGCGGCACGCCGGGATAGGCGCGCTTGATCCATTGCAGCAGCAGCGTGCTCTCGTCGAGGAAGATCTCGAAGCCGGGTATGTCGACGCGTTTGGCCTGGTCGTGGCCGCACATGTCGTAGCTGATGGTGGCGATGCCGTGGTCGCGGAAGTATCGCGCCGGCGTCACGTAGTCGCCCGCGTGGGCCATGCCGCCGTGCAGCGCCAGCACGATGGCGCGCGGCGCAGCAGGCTCCCAGATATGGATGGTGCGCTCAACGCCGGCGGCGCATTCCAGCGTGGCGAGTCTGTCTTCCGAAAAGCGCATGGCCGCTCCAGTTATGTTTTTGGCAAAGCGCCAGCATAACTGAATTCGCTCGCGCCGGGCCGCGCGAAAACCGTCAGGAACAGATGCTCAGGGAGATGCCCATCGCGACCAGCATCTTCAGATCGGTCAGCGAAAAGTCCAGCGTCGGCGCGCCGGTTTCCTTGTCGGTGATGGCGATGCGCAGTTCGGCGTCGACGTCGACGCGCTCGAAGTGGATGCCGCGCGACTGGCATTCGGCTAGATAGGTGCGGATTTTTTTGAGCAGCACGTCCGGGTTTTTATCGGTGGCGACGCCGACGTAGAAGCCGGAGTCGATGCGGATGCGGCCATCGGGACGGACATCGCCCTTGTCCCAGGTGCTGTCAGGCTCCGTCGGCAGGCCGTCGCGGAGGTCCGCCAGGCCCTCTACGTCGCCGTGCACTTTCAAAGTTGCGATGTTCATGGTTTTACCTTTGCCCCGGTCTTACGCCGGTGTAAAAAGAGTGTCTAGCCTTGCGGTCTCCACGCAAAAGGTTATACCAAAGCAACTTCAAAGTCCACGTGAAATCGCCGCGGGGCCGATTGCATCAAGCCGCGCGGCGTTGGCCGGCCAGTGCGGGCTCAGGCCCCGGCGATGCCGTAACGCGTGCGGTAGGCCGCCACGGCGTCCTTGTGCTGCAGCAGTTGCGGGTCGGCGCCGGCGCCGTTCAGGTAGCTGAACAAGTCGTCCAGGTTGCCGATCGAGATCACCGGAATGTTATAGGCCTTGCTCACCTCCTGCACCGCCGACGATGGCGACAGCGCGCCGTCCTTGCCCGAGCGCTCCATGCGGTCCAGCGCGATCAGCACCGCGCATGGCTCGGCGCCGGCGGCACGTATCATGTCGACCGATTCGCGCACCGAGGTGCCGGCCGAGATCACGTCGTCGATGATGACGACCTTGCCCTGCAGCTTGGCGCCGACGATGGTGCCGCCTTCGCCGTGGTCCTTGGCTTCCTTGCGGTTGAAGGCGAACGAGGTGTTGCGGCCCTTGCCGGCCAGCGCCACGGCGGTGGCCGAGGCCAGCGTGATGCCCTTGTAGGCGGGGCCGAACAGCATGTCGAATTCGACGCCGGAATCGAGCAGCGTCTGGGCGTAGAACTGCGCCAGCTGGGCCAGCGTGGCGCCGTCGTGGAACAGGCCCGCGTTGAAGAAGTAAGGCGACTGGCGCCCGGCCTTGGTGGTGAACTCGCCGAAGCGCAGCACGCCGGTGGCGACGGAGAAGGCGATGAATTCTTGACGTAGTGTGCTCATAATGTCTCATTTCAGTAAAGTGCCTGTATTTTAATCCCCGCGCCGGACGGCGACAAATAAACCGGCCAGGCGCCGCCGCCCGCGGCGCCGCGAAACGCGATAAACTATCGCGGCCCGGCAGCGCAGCGCTGCCCTCTACTCTTGAGCCACTATGCCGAAAATTATCTCCGCCAACCTGAATGGCATCCGTTCCGCCGCCACCAAAGGCTTCTTCAACTGGATGGGCACGCAGGACGCCGATTTCATCTGCGTGCAGGAATTGAAGGCGCAAGCGGCCGACATGACGCCGGAATTCCTCAACCCGCACGGCTATCACGGCCACTTCCACTACGCCGAGAAAAAAGGCTATTCGGGCACTGGCGTCTACAGCAAAATCGAACCGGACCGCGTGGTGATCGGCTTCGGCAGCCCGGAGTTCGACGCCGAGGGCCGCTACGTGCAATGCGATTTCGGCCAGCTGACCGTGATCTCGGTGTACTGCCCGTCCGGCTCCTCGGGACCGGAACGCCAGGAAGCCAAGTTCCGTTTCATGGAGCTGTTCCTGCCGCACCTGCAAGCGCTGAAGGCCGAGGGCCGCGAAGTGGTCATCTGCGGCGACTGGAATATCGCGCACCAGGAAATCGATTTGAAGAACTGGAAGGGCAACAAGAAGAACTCCGGCTTCCTGCCCGAGGAACGCGCATGGCTGACGCGCGTGTTCGACGAAGTGGGCTACGTCGACGTCCATCGCGGCATCGACAAGCGCGAGGAACAGTACACGTGGTGGAGCAATCGCGGACAAGCGTATGCCAAGAACGTCGGCTGGCGCATCGACTACCACGTCGCCACGCCGGGCATCGCGGGCAAGGCGCACACCGTCGGCATCTACAAGGACGAACGCTTCTCCGACCACGCGCCGCTGATCATCGAATACGCGACGATCTGACCTTGCTATCGAAGCTTAAAGCTGGCGGCGGCTGGTGAAGCAGCGCCACTCGCCGCTGAGCGGATCGATGAAGGAGATC
>Ga0209901_1000297_pt1 | contig 22413 bp, 20 predicted proteins | sample OrgsoiDNA_201058_FD_185806 | JGI IMG/M metagenome (GOLD analysis project Ga0209901, IMG submission 185806) | Permafrost soil microbial communities from the Arctic, to analyse light accelerated degradation of dissolved organic matter (DOM) -... | ecosystem: Environmental > Terrestrial > Soil >...
GCGAACCAGCTTGAAAACGCGCTGCTGAATTTCGCGATCAACGCGCGCGACGCCATGCCGGAAGGCGGCCGCCTGACGCTTGAAACCGGCAACGTGGAACTCGGCCACGACTTCGCGGCGCGCCATCCGGATGTGGCCCCGGGGTCCTACGTGGTGGTGTCGGTGTCGGATACGGGCGCGGGCATGGCCGCCGACGTCAAGGCGCGCGCCTTCGACCCGTTCTACACGACCAAACCGCTGGGCCAGGGCACGGGGCTGGGTTTATCGATGGCTTACGGGTTTGCGAAGCAGTCGGGCGGGATTGCGACAATCGAGAGCGCGCCCGACGCCGGCACTACTATCCGGCTGTATCTGCCGCGTTTTTCGGGCGATCCGGGCACGCAGGAAATCGCGAGCGAACTTAACGATGCGCATCGTGCGGCCGGACGCCATGCGATCCTGGTGGTGGAAGACGACGCATCCGTACGTGAACTCGTGTGCGAGATCCTGCGTGATCTGGATTATCAGGTACTCGAAGCTTTCGATGGCCCGTCCGGATTGACCATCCTCAATTCGCATGCGCGTATCGACTTGCTGGTGACCGACGTTGGGCTTCCGGGGCTGAACGGCCGGCAACTGGCGGATGCCGCGCGGGCGACGCGGCCCAAGCTGAGAGTGCTTTTTATGACGGGTTATGCTGAAGCGGCGACTCGCACGAATGGTTTCCTCGATACCGGTATGGAAATGATTACCAAGCCGTTCACGCTGGAATCCATGGCGAGCCGGATTCGCAGGATGGTCACGCTGGGCCTGACGGACGACTAGCCTTTACGATGTGACCCATGCTCCCGTAAAGGCTCACTTTTCTGCTCCCGCAAAGACTCACCTTTCGGCGCAAATGGCATGTCCCTTGCTCAGATATGTCGACGTTCCTTCGACACCCGAGCCGCCGGACACCGGCTCGTGACACTCCAGACTCGGAAAACGTGCGCCCGCACCGCGATCCTCCCCCGGATTAGCGAGTGCGTTGCTGCCTTTGATCCCGCGCTGTCCTTTGCGTCATTTACGTCCTTACGCCGTCCCTAACGAGAACGATGTCATGAATCCAGATCCCGTGCCCCGTCGGCCGTCGACCACGGTCTTGCCGCCCGAAGGACCGGGTTTGCGGGCGCTGACATCGTTAATTACCGGTGTGGTCGTCATTTGCGTGTTGTATTTCGGCCGGGCGGTGCTGATTCCGATCATCCTTGCCGTGTTGTTGAGCTTCCTGGTCGCGCCGTTTGTCGACTTGTTGCGGCGGCTGAAGTTCGGACAGGTGCCGTCGGTAATCGTGGCGGTGCTGGTCGCTTTATCCGTGCTGACCGCTGTTGGCGCGTTGATCGGCGCCCAAGTGGCGCAACTGGCCGGCGATCTGCCGCAGTATCAGTTCGCGGTGGAGCGCAAGATCGACGCTGTGCAGCAGAAGACCATCGGCCGGGCCGATGCGTTTCTAGGGCAAGCCGCGTCGGCGCTCAAGCGCCTTTCACCGAGCCGTCAGGACGAGATTCGCAAGAACGAAGAGAATCCCGCGGCCTCGCCTATCGATTCCCCGATGCCGGTCGAAGTGCACGAACCGGCGCCTTCGCCCGTGGAGCTGGCGCAGCGATTTTTATCACCGGTGATCAGTCCGCTGGAAACCACCGGCATTGTGCTGGTGGTCGCCATCTTCATCTTGTTGCAGCGAGAAGACCTGCGCGACCGGCTGATCCGGCTGTTCGGTTCGCGCGACCTGCATCGCGCGACCACCGCCATGGACGAAGCCGCCCGCCGGCTGTCGCGCTATTTCCTCGCGCAGCTTGGCATCAACATGGGCGTGGGCATTGTCATCTCGATTGGGCTGGCGATCATCGGCGTACCCGGCGCGTTGCTGTTCGGTGTGCTCACCGGCTTGCTGCGTTTCGTGCCGTACGTGGGTACCTGGATGGCGGCGTTGCTGGCCGTGGTGTTTGCGGCGGCAGTCGGACCCGGCTGGTCGATGATGATCTGGACCATCGTCCTGTTCGGCGTCACCGACGTGGTCGCGGGGCAGGTGGTCGAACCGCTGCTCTATGGACACAGCACGGGCCTTTCGCCGTTCGCGGTGATTGTTGCGGCGATTTTCTGGAGCTGGATCTGGGGACCGATCGGGCTGGTTTTATCGACGCCGCTGACCTTGTGCCTGGTGATTCTGGGGCGGCATGTGGACCGGCTGGAATTTCTCGACGTGCTGTTCGGCGACCGTCCAGCGCTGACTCCGGCGGAGAATTTCTATCAGCGGCTGCTCGCCAACGATCCGGATGAAGCGCTCGTGCAAGCCGAGTCGCTGCTCAAGGAGCGTTCGCTCAGCGCGTATTACGACGAAGTGGCGCTCGAAGGTTTGCGGATTGCGCACAACGATGTCTTGCGCGGGGTCGTGACCGCGGACCAGTTGAGGCGCATCAACGAATCGGCGATGGATATTGTCGAAGGGCTCGAGGAGGTGGAGGACGTGGTGATGGCGGTCAGGCAGGAAGAGGAGCCGCCCGCCAGCCTCGAGATGTCCGATCGCGAAGCCGGCATCCTGCACGAAGCGCCGCCGTCTCACTTCGATGCCGCCCTCGAAGGCCACACAGCGTCCGTGCTGTGCATTGCCGGGCGCGGCGTGCTTGACGATCTGGCGGCGACTATCGCGGTGCAACTGTTCCGCAAGCATGGTTTGGGCGCGGATCTGGCGCCGTACGAGCGGTTTTCGCGTACGCGCTTCGACGAGATCGATTTGACGGGGGTGTCGCTGATCTGCGTGATTTCGTTCGATGCCGCCGAATCGCCGCCGTATTTGCGCAATCTGCTGCGGCGTCTGCATCAGCGGGCGGCCACGGCTGATCTGATTGTGGGATTGGTGCTGCCGAACAGCGCGCTGGAAGGCGAGGCTGTGATTCGCAAGACCTCGGCGGCGACGTCGTTCAAGGAATTGGTTGAGGCGTGTGTGGCGGCGGCACGGCAGCAGTCCACCGACGGCATTTCGTGGGAAGGGCTGAATCCGCCCGACGCGGTTGTGTCAGGAGAGGTTGAGAGCGCCAAGGGGAAGGCGCCTGTGGTTCCGGTGTTGCGGGGGGCTTGAAGGGGTTTTAAAGCTCCGTTTGCGCCGTGGGTGGTGGCCGGCCTGTCATCCAGGGCGCTAACGGATCACAAACCTTTCTAGCGGTTTCCGTCGAACAGGTCGTTCAACATCGTGTCGAACGCGGCTTGCGCTTCTTCCAGTTCCTGGAGCGCCGCGTCGAAGGTCTGCAATGCCATCTGCGACGGCCGGCCGTCGCCGTCGGGGGGGAAGTGCCCCTGCAACCCCGTGAACGCGGTCTGCACCTGCCGCGTGGCATTGACGATGCGCTCCATCGCCCGCGCTTCTTCTGTTCGATTGTGTTCAGCCGTCATCAGAGTCTCCGTTCTAACAACCCCGATAGTACCAACGGTTGCCACGTCAGGCACGCGCTTCGCTTATCGGCGCACACACAGACGTTATTGCGACGTCCAGCCGCCATCAATCTGCAGCGCTGCGCCGCGCATTTCGTTGGCGCCTTCGGAGCACAGGAACACGGCCAGCTTGCCGATCTGTTCCGGCGTAACAAACTGTTCCGACGGCTGTTTCTCTCCCAGCAACTTCGAGCGCGCAGCATCCGGCGAGATGTTGTCGCGGGTCGCGATATCGTCGATCTGCTTTTGCACCAGCGGCGTCAGCACGAATCCCGGGCAGATCGCATTCACCGTCACGCCCGTGCGCGCGTTTTCGAGCGCGGCCACTTTCGTCAGGCCGACAATGCCGTGCTTGGCCGCCACGTAAGCCGATTTCCCCACCGAGCCCACTAGCCCATGTGCCGACGCGATATTGATCACGCGGCCCCAGCCGCTGTCGCGCATCTTCGGCAACGCCACGCGCATGGTATGAAACGCCGAGCTCAGGTTGATCGCGATAATCGCGTCCCACTTGTCTACAGGGAAGGTATCAATAGTCGCAACGTGCTGAATGCCCGCGTTGTTCACGAGCACGTCAACGGCGCCGAATTGTTCGATGGCGAAGGCGATCATTGCTTCAATTTCAGCGGACTTCGACATGTCCGCGCCGTGATGCACCGCCTTCACGCCGTGCTGTTCGATTTGTGCGATGGCGCCCTGGATGACAGCGGAGTCACCGAAGCCGTTCAACACGAGATTCGCGCCGGCTTGCGCCAGCGCGGTAGCGACTCCAAGGCCAATACCGCTCGTCGATCCGGTGACGAGCGCGGTTTTGCCGGCGAGCGGTGTTGCTGCGGATGAGGTCATGTGGGAAGTCCTGTGGGGAGGAAAGGGAGGCGAAAGCGGCTGCCGCAAAGTGTGCCAGATGCGGATCACGGAGGGTGGCATGCATCGGCGGCTTTTAACAGAAGCCGCTGATGCAAGGGCTGAAGCCAAAAAACCGAAAGCCTTAAACCAGCCCGGTTGTGTAGTACACCGCGATCACGAAAAACACGGCCAGCGTCTTGATGATCGTCACGGCGAAGATGTCGCGATACGACTCGCGGTGCGTCAGTCCGGTCACGGCCAGCAACGTGATCACCGCGCCGTTGTGCGGCAGCGTATCCATGCCGCCACTCGCCATTGCTACCACGCGATGCAGCACGTCCAGCGGAATGTGCGCCGCTTCCGCGCCTTTGATGAACGTATCGGACATGGCCGCCAGCGCGATGCTCATGCCGCCCGATGCCGAGCCCGTGATGCCTGCCAGCGAACTCACCGAAACAGCCGCGTTCACGAGCGGATTCGGGATGCTCTTGAGCGCATCGCTGACCACGATAAACCCCGGCAAGGCCGCGATCACGCCGCCGAAACCGTACTCGGATGCGGTGTTCATCGCCGCGAGCAATGCACCGCCAACTGCCGCTTTCGTTCCCACTGCAAAGCGTTCGCGCACGCGTCCGAATGCCGTCAGTACGACCAGCAGGATGCCGAGCAGCAACGCGCCTTCCACGGCCCAGATGGCGACAACCGATTTGATCGGCGTGACGACGGGTGCGTGAATGCCCGGCAGTACGTTGGCGGCCACCGAATAACTCTCGCCGTACCAGACCGGGATCAGCTTGGTCAGCACGAAGTTCGCAACGCCCACCAGCACGAGCGGTGCAACAGCAAGCAGCGGATTCGGCAAATGCGTGCTTTCCACGCGCTCCGGCTCGTTCACAAGCGACGTGCCATAGCCTTCACCCGTTGCCATGACTGACCGGCGGCGCCACTCGAGGAACGTCAGCCCGACCACGACGATAAACAGCGAGCCAATCGTGCCGAGCCACGGCGCGGCCCAACCGGTGGTCTTGAAGAAGGTCGTGGGAATGATGTTCTGGATCTGCGGCGTACCGGGCAGCGAATCCATGGTGAACGAGAACGCACCCAGCGCGATGGCGCCGGGCATCAGCCGCTTCGGGATATTGCTCTGCCGGTACATTTCGGCCGCGAACGGATAGACCGCGAACACGACCACGAACAGCGACACGCCGCCATAAGTGAGCAACGCGCACACCGCGACAATCACCGCATTGACGCGGGTCTTGCCGATATATCGAATGGCGGCGGCCACGATCGATTCGGAGAACCCCGACAATTCCACCACTTTGCCGAACACGGCGCCGAGCAGGAACACGGGGAAGTACAGCTTCACGAAGCCGACCATTTTCTCCATGAAGATGCCGGAAAACACCGGCGCGACAGCGGCGGGTTCGGTCAGAAGAACTGCTGCGAGCGCGGCGAGCGGCGCTACCAGGATCACGCTGTATCCGCGATACGCGGCCAGCATGAGAAACGCCAGGGCGGCGAGGACGATGATGAACGACATGAAGTCTCCGTTAGTTGTTGTGTGTCCCGGCAAGCAATAGCAAAAGCAATAACCATCCGGAAAAGGGTTCGCCCTCTATGCAGCATTCATGCCAAAGACCGTGAATCGTTGCTCAGCAAGGCCGTGTGGTTCCAGTGAGCCTTGCACGTCTTGAATAATGTCTACTAATTGAGACAACGCCGTGGCGTAAAACTCGCCCGAACGGCCGGTCGCATAATGTTTGACGGTAATCTTGCCGTATTTCCACGTTTCGAGATACCCTGTCTCTACATCGAGAAAATCTCACGAGAAACAGGATGCACAACGACTGGACGCATGTCCCCGTCGATTACAGCGACGTTTTGCGTCGCGCGATGGATTCGCTTTTCAAGACCTTCGAGAATTTTAGCGAAGGCACGTTTATCGTCGATAAAGAAGCGCGCGTTGTCTGGATCAACAAACGCTATGCGGCACGCTTCGGGTTTTCGGACCCGCAAGAGGCGATCGGCCGCGATTGCGAAGCGGTGATCCCGAACAGCCTGATGCGTGAGGTCGTGACAACGGGCAAGCCGATCCTGCTCGATCTGCTGGAAACGGATCGCGAGCCTCTGGTCGTCACGCGCCTGCCGTTGAAGGACGATTTCGGCCAGACGGTCGGTGCTATTGGTTTCGCGCTCTTCGACGAAATGAAGGCGCTCACGCCGCTCTTTTCGCACTACTCGCGCGTGCAGCAGGAATTGATCGCGACACGGCAATCGCTCGCGCAGGCGCGGCGCGCCAAATACACGTTCGCGAGTTTCGTGGGGACGAGTGCCGCGAGCCTCGATGTCAAACGCCAGGCGCGACGCGCGGCGCAAGTCGATTCGCCCGTGCTGCTGTCCGGCGAAACGGGCACGGGCAAAGAGTTGCTGGCGCACGCGATTCACGGCGCATCCACGCGCGCCGCGCGGCCGCTCGTGAGCGTGAACGTCGCGGCGATTCCGGACACTTTGCTGGAACTGGAGTTCTTCGGCGCGGCGGCGGGCGCATACACAGGCGCGGATCGTAAAGGGCGCGTGGGCAAGTTCGAACTGGCCGATGGCGGGACGCTCTTCCTCGATGAAATCGGCGACATGCCGCTCGTGCTGCAGGGCAAGCTACTGCGCGTGTTGCAAGAGAAAGAGTTCGAGCCGCTGGGGTCGAACCGGATCGTGCGCACGGATGTCCGGATCATTGCAGCGACCTCGGCGGATTTGCCGGCGCTGGTGGCCAGCGGCCGGTTTCGCGCGGACTTGTTTTATCGGCTGAACGTGCTGTCCATTCACGCGCCGCCGTTGCGCGAGCGGGCGGGGGATATCGAGGCGCTGGTGTACGCCATGCTCGAGGAGCTTTCCGCCGATGCCCGCCCGCGTCACGCCGGCCAGTTTGTGCTCCACGACGACGCTCGGCGCCTGCTCGCCGCGTATTCATGGCCCGGCAATGTGCGCGAGTTGCGCAACGTTCTGGAGCGCGCGGTGATGTTGTCGGACAGTGAACATATCGATGCCCGTGCGCTCGGCGCCTTCATGGGCGCAGCGAGTGTGGTGGCATCGGTGGAACCCGCGGGCACGCCGGAAGAAACCGATACGACGTCCTACGCCGAGGCCATGGCGGGCTTCGAAAAGCGGTTCCTCTCAGAAGCCTTGCGTGCAAGCGGCGGCCGCGTGGCGGAGGCGGCGCAGCGGATTGGCATTGGCCGGGCGACGATGTACAAGAAGATCGTTGCACTAGGCATAGACGTTTGAACCGAGAGCTTAAAAACATGAGCAAAGACACGAACAAGACGGTGTTATCCCGTGAGTACGAGGCGCTCGCGATCGACCAGTTGCAGCGCCTGGCGCAAGAACGCTTCGACACCCGGCTTGGGCAGTTCGAGGCGAAGGAATGGCTTGATGAGTTATCGAAGATCATTGGCGCGCATTTCTACAACCAGGCGCTCGCCGATGTAAAAGCGAAGATCGACGCCCGCGTTGAGATGATCGACAGCGACATCTGGGGGCTTCAGAAGTAGCCCAGTACAAGCCGCAAAAGTAGCCGGCAAGCACACGATCCGCGCTGCAAGGAGGCAAGCCGAAAGCTCCGCGTGGCATACTCGCGGAATCAATAAAAACAGCGTTAAAAAGGGGTTCCGGATGAAGATTTCCAGCGTACGAGCATCGCGTTTTCTGGCGCTGTTGCCGCTTGCGGCTGCGGTGTCGGTGTTGTCTGCGTGCAGCAGCGCGCCGCCGCTCTTTTCATCCGATGGCCGCCCGACTTCCATGATCCAGTGCCCGGTTAACGGCGGCTGGAGTAATTGCCAGGAAAATGCCCGCGCATTGTGCGCAGGCAGTTACGACGTCCTCGATCAAAGCAGCGACAACGGCCAGAACAGCCTGTTGATCGCGTGCAGGGCGAAGTAGCGCGGGGCCTGATTCAAGCCAAAGTTCTAACCGGCGGCGGACCATCCGGCACCGGGTGCGCCGGCAGGTTGAGCAGCAGGCGAATCAGGTCGACCTGCCGATTCGTCGCCGTCTTTTGATAGATTGCCTGCAACTGTTTGCGCACGGTGTCGTGCTGCACGCCAGTCTGGTTGGCTATCTCCTTGGGCGTGCGCCCTTCCGCGATATGGCAGGCCACGCGACATTCCGCTGGTGTGAGGTCGAATGCGCTCGCGAGCAGATCCGTGTCGACGATAGGCGGTGAATCCGGGTGATAGAACGTGAGCAATGCGGCGTGCCCGAAGTTCACTGCGACCGGGTGATAAAACACGTATAGCGCGTCTTGACCCGCAGGCTCGGCGTGATGCTTTTCCGTCAGCCGAAGCATCCTATAAGCCGGCGTCAGGTCTGCCGCTGTTCGACATCCATCCAGAATCTGGCGTTGCGCCGCGCCTTGCAGTTCAAGCTTACCGTCGATGAGCTGAACCAACCTGGTTCGCCCCAGCATTTGCGTGGCTGCGTTGTTAAAGCGGAGCACCTTCCCGGTCAGTGCAACGAGCATGGCCGGCTGACGCCATTCGTCGAGAAAGGGAACACGGGCGAAAAGCTCGGGCGTCGCGAAATAACGCACGTCCTGAAGTTGTGCAGCGCGCGAAAGATGCGGCATCAGGCGATCGAGCCAGCGCGGCTCCGACTGGATAAAAGCCTCCCCCTCAGGTACAAACTCGCAGGCCAGCGTGATCAGCAATTCGCCGGTATCGAGAATAAGTCGGTTTGAAACATGTCCCGACGCGCTTATGTTCCCGGATTCAGCACTTTTCTGATCCGATTCGAAGCGCGCAAACGATTCAATTGGTTTATTTGCCGTTTCCACCGGACGATATCCGGGGGTGTTGTAATAATCCGTATTATCTAAGCATCCGAAATTTTCGGAATGCAAATTAGCTGGTTGCTTATTGCTGACGGTTATCCAGACTGCGCGGGCGCCAATCAAGCCGGCGATCGCAGCACATACGGCATGCCATCCTTGAGACCGCGTAAGCGTTTCATATATAGCATTGACAGCCTGGTCGTATTGGTCGCTTTCAAAAAGCATCCATTTTCTCCTGTCACGCGGATATTTTGCCGATCCGAAATGTCGGCTTATTGCATTTTTACTGTTCCGCATTTGCGGAATATACAACACCCCGCATGTTTCGATACTCTACAGGAAGTCCTTCCAGGGCCTGTGCTGCCTTCCGCTGGCGGCGCGTGCCGCACATGTGCTGCGAATCCAGAGCATCCAGTTTATGACACCGGAAACGGTTATCTGTTCCGTGTGTGGCCTCGAACTCGTTCCATAAAAAGTAAAAATAACATCCACCTGTGGAGTAGTGAATGAATCATCGGCAAATCGAAACGGATATTCTCCATCTGGAGCAGGTAATCGGAAGAATTTCCGCTCATGATCGCATCCCTTTGTCTTACTGGCGTAACCGGGTTGATTTGGTCGCGTCCAGTGCGCTTGTGCCTGCGCAAAAATCGCGCATCCAGCGAATCAGCGACCGGCTCGAACAGCTTGAGGCCAGCATCGGATTGAACTACTCGCTGGTTTAAAGCTTGCGTAAGGGTTTAGATCGTTTAATTTCCCGTTTTGTGTCATGGAGTTACAACCTGAGGTAAATCTTCCCTTGGAGTCCATTTCCCGGCATGCTTAAATGACGTGCTGAGAGAATGAATACAAATAGGGATATTGAAATGTCCGACGCGGGATTCAACGCCACGCGCCTTGAGCGCACTCGTACCGCGATGCAGCAGTTCGTCGAGACCGGCGACGTTGCCGGTTGTGTCACCCTGGTCTGGCGGCATGGCGAAATAGTCCGGGTCGACACGCTGGGTTACAGCGACAGCGACACCCTCACGCCCATGACGCGTGACACCCTGTTTCGTATTGCTTCCATGACGAAACCCGTGACGAGCGTGGCTGCGTTGATGCTGGTGGAAGAAGGGCACATCGCGCTCGATGACCCGGTGTCGCGCTGGTTGCCCGAACTGGCCAGCCTCAAGGTGCTCACCGACCCCGCCGGGCCGCTCGAGCGCACTGAACCCGCCCGCGTACGCATCACGTTGCTCGATCTGCTCACGCACCGTGCCGGGTTCGCCTATCACTTCACCGCGGTCGGCGCGTTAGCCGACGCCTACGGCAACATCTTCAACGGCATCGATGCATTGGTTGATCCAGGCGCATGGCTGAACCGCGTGGCCGAGCTGCCTTTGATGTTCCAGCCCGGCACGCGCTGGCACTACGGCATTTCCACCGATATCCTCGGCGCGCTGATCCAGCGCATCAGCGGGTTATCGCTTGAAGCGTTCTTCCGTACGCGCATCTTTGATCCACTAGACATGGCGGACACCGGTTTTTTGGTGCCACCGGAAAAACTCGGGCGCTTGTCGGTGGCCTATGCCATTGATCCTGTTACGCAACAACGCGTGGTGGAAGATCATCCGGCATTGAGCCGCTTTGCCAAACCCGGGCGTTTTCAAAGCGGGGGCGGCGGACTTGTTTCCACTGCCGATGACTATCTGCGTTTCGCGCGCCTGCTGCTCGGCCGCGGCCGTCTGCAAGGCGATGTTGATGAACGCGCGCGCGGTCCGCGTCTGCTGTCGCATCGGTCGGTCGACCTCATGCGCACGAATTTTCTGTCGCCTGATCAGCGCCGCATTCCGGCGTTCGGACAGCTCGTGTGGGCGGGGCAGGGGTTCGGATTGGGCGTGGCCATCGTGGACGATCCTGCGCAACAACGCACGCTCGGTTATCGTTCTGCTGGTTCTTTCGGCTGGCCTGGCGCTTTCGGCACGAGCTGGTTCGCCGATCCGGTGGAAAACATGATCGGCATCATGCTGATCCAGCGACGCAGCGTGGAACACTTTCCGATGGCAGCCGTATTCGAGCGCCATCTGTATGAAGCCATCGACGACTAAGTGACGACGAGTAAGAACCGATGACTGGCGCTATCGCGCCATGTTCAATTCGGGCGCATGTCGAACCCAGAGAGCAGCTTATGGCCACCTACAAACAACTGACCGCACAACTCGAAAACCTGCATAAGGAAGTTGCGATTGCACAGCAGAAGGAAATCGCGGCTGTGATCGAAGATATCAAGCGCAAGATCGTCGACTACGATCTGACCGTCGAAGAGCTGGGCTTTTCAGCGAGGCGCGGCAGGCCGGCCAAGAAGGCGCCGCTGCCGCCGAAGTATCGCGATCCAAAGACCGGCGAGACATGGAGCGGGCGCGGACGCCCACCCGGCTGGCTGGCAGGGCGCAACAAGGAACGCTTCCTGATTGGTGCTTGAAGAACACCACGCGCGTGAGCTTCGCAAGGGTTCGAAAGAGTTCGCAAGGGTTCACGCGTGATGCGTTCAATGCAGCGTCTCTCGCAGCAACGTCACGTCGTAGCCGAGCGAGCGTACGCGATTGACCAATGCCGTGCGTTGCTCAGCCGATGGTTTCGCTTCACGCGTCAGGATCCACAGGTACTTGCCACTTGGTTCGCCGACGATGGACCATGTGTAGTCATCGGCGTGATCGAGCACCCAGTAGTCGCCCACGTAGAGCGGTCCGAAGAACGACACTTTGAGCTTCGTGTTGTTCGTTTCCGGCACTATCTTCGCCTTCCCTTCGGACGACCTGAATGTTCCATTCACGCCGCCGCTCCGACATGAATTGATGATGGAGACCAGCCCGTCATCGCGTTTCGCATAGTTCGCCGTGACCGCTTCGCAGCCGCGTTCGAAGCGGTTCTCATAGCGTGCAAATTCGTACCATTGGCCCAGGTAACGATCGAGATCGACCGGCTTTGCAGGCTCGGGCACATGCGCGTTGCCGCTCTTGTTGCTGCCGGCCATTGTGCATGCGGCCAGCAGGCCCAGTCCGCCGATCACCAGCAAAGCCGTTGTGCCGATGGTGACGGGTCGTTTGAATTTCATAATGGTCCTCGTTGTGTTTAAGCGGTACGCGTCGCTGTATGAGCAAGCTTCATTCCGTTGCTTCGAGTCCCGCATAGCCTCACCTATAGCGTGATGAAGTCATCGAAAAGCACTGGCAGCAAGCACTTAAAGCTCACCGGTAGCCGTATCAACTGTTTTAACAACAGGTCGCAACTCATTGATAGAGAACACTTTAACGTGGCGCATGCATTACGCTGCAAGACTCGCTTGAGGCTCTTCATGTGCTTTCTCAACATCGCAGGATCACCCTCCCGTATAACCTCACCTATCGCGTCACTCACTTCACGCTCACGCAAGCGGAGCATCGAGAGTGTGTCGCGTATCACGCATGCAATCGCAACGAAGATCTCAAATCGATGCAGAAGGGAAGCCATGAAGGCCTTATAGATAAAGGCTCACAGCGGTATACCTCACGCACTTGCTGAAGCCCGCTTGCCTCTTCTATCTAGTTAGCGATACTTGAAAATTGCCCTAAGCGTGAGTTTTTGTCAGGTCATGCAACTCACCTCGCGCGGCTCCCGAAATCGCTCACCTTTGCGCTCACCTTTATAAAGTTCGCTCTGCGGCCAGCGAATTCAGCCGCTATGCTTTTGGCCTTGTTCACTTGGCTCCGCTGCTCATGTCATCGCTGGTCTCTTCGCTTTTCAGCCCGCTTCTGAGAATCATCCTTCCTGTGTTCGCGTTGATCGTTGCGGGTTACGCGTGCCGCAAGACCAATCGGCTGGGACCGAATGCGTCGTCGGAACTGAATCGATTCGTGGTCTATCTGGCGTTGCCCGCGCTGCTCTTCGACATCATGGCGACCACGCCGTGGCATACGCTCGATCAGCCTGCGTTCATTGCGGCGTTCGGCCTGGGTGCGGGCGGGATATTCCTGCTGACCGTGCTGATTCGATTGAAACAGTCACGTGATCTCGCCGATGCCAGCCTCGACGGTCTCAACGCGGCGTATCCGAATGCGGGGTTCATCGGCTTGCCGTTGTGCATGCTTGCCTTCGGTCACGAGAGCCTTGCGCCCGCGGTGATCGCGATGATCATGACGGTGTGTGTGCTGTTCGCCGTGGCGATTGTGTTGATCGAACTGGGTCTGCAGACGGAGAAGAAGTTTGTCGCCACGCTTGGCAAGGTGGTGAGGTCGCTGGTCACCAATCCGTTGTTGTTCGCGCCGTTCGCGGGCTGGCTATGCAGCGGAGCGGGGCTCACTATCTCGGGTGGTGCGGACACATTTCTCAAGTTGCTGGGTGCAGCGGCAAGTCCGTGCGCACTCGTTGCGCTCGGGCTGTTCCTCGGCGAGAAGTCAGAAGGCGGCGCGGCCAAGACCACCACGATGCTGGTCTTGGCAAAGCTCGTGGCGCAACCGCTGCTGACGTGGTGGCTGGCGTTTCATGTGTTCGCACTGCCGGTGTTGTGGGCGAAGACCGCCGTCCTGCTCAGCGCGTTACCCACGGGGACGGGGCCGTTCATGCTGGCGGAGTTTTATCGGCGGGAAGCGGCGGTGACGTCCAGCACCATTCTGTTTTCGACGGTCATTTCGCTTGTCACGGTCACCGTGTGCCTTGCCGCGTTGAGCTGATAGCAGATATCGAAAGATTGGGTGCCGGTGAGAGGGGACGCATACGATTCATCTGCTCCGGATCACGAGTTCGTGGGCTGCATTGTGCTCGGCGCTTCGACATTCAAATGGCCACGCATCGATCTAAGCCATGCATCTCGTGGCAATCCCCAACGCCCACTCGCGCTGACCACCGATAGGGCATCCCATGTGCTGCGCGCATCGCGGGAATACGGCCAGGCGATCCTGATTGACCGTTCTGCGGTCACTCCGTTATGTTCAATATAAAGAACATAACGGGTATATATGGCGATTGCGTTCTCTATATTGAACATTAATCTGTACGCTGGTAATGTTTCGTATACAATACGTTAGGATGAAAATCATAGTTAATGTAAGGTATGTTGAACATGAACCTTGCCGAATTGGGCGATGCCTTCAAGCGGGCCAGAATCGAGGCGAATTTGACTCAGGAGGAGGTTGCGCAGCGCAGCGGCGTTCAGCGCGCACGCGTCAGCCTTTTTGAAACGGGCGCGTTGGCCGAGTTGGGTGCCGTCAAGATGATGAGCCTGTTCAATGCAGTGGGACTTGAGACGTTCGTGCGGCCGGCTGGTCATCGACGAACGCTTGATGACGTACTGAGCGAGCCGGACGAAGGTCGTGCCCCCGTCTCGCGCCAGCGGGTACGGCTCGGCGCGAGTCAGCGTCTCATGAAAGCCGGTGCCGGCAAGGTTTCCCAATGAGTGGACCGGTCCTCGATGTCTACGTCGATTCGAAGCTCGTTGGCACCCTGACGGAAGAAGCCGGCAGCGGTGTGTTCACTTACCTGCCTGACGTCCCGGTGGAGAGTCTCGTTTCGCTGCTGATGCCGGTTCGCGCCGAGTCCTATGTCTGGAAAAAGGGACTTCATCCGTTTTTTCAGATGAACCTGCCCGAGGGTTACAAGAAAGACCGCACCCGCGAAATCCTGGGTCCGCATGCGGACGTGACCGATATGGGTTTGCTTGCACTGACCGGGGCGAACAGTATTGGGCGCGTTCAGGTCGTGCCACGCGGCACCTCGCCTGGAGCGGCTGGCGCCAACGTAATGATCTCGGATCTGCTCGCGTCCGCTGACTCGCGCGAGAACCTCCTGCATCTTTTGGATGAGGGAGTTACACAGGGCGTTTCGGGTGTCATGCCGAAGGCGCTGGCCAGACCCGAGGAAAAGGCAATCGTCTGGACCGAAGAATTCATCCTGAAGACGGGCTTGGACGATATTCCATGGCTATCCGTCAACGAATATCTCTGCCTCGAGGTCGCGCGCCACGCCGTGCTGGAGGTTCCAGAGACGAGGCTCTCGGATGACGGTCAGGTTCTCGCTATCCGCCGATTCGACCGCACGAAAGATGGGAAATGGCTGGCTGTCGAAGACTATTGCTCGTTGAAGGGCTTGGATCCTATCGAAAAGTATCGCAAGGGTACCCTTGAAGACCTGGCGAAACTGACACAGGAATTCAGCTCTGGTGACAACGTCAAGGAGAGCGCCCGTAAGCTCTTTGCGCTGCACCTCTTGAACATTGCGCTAAGAAATGCGGATGCACACCTGAAGAATTTCGCCGTGACGTACACGAGCGCAGAGGATGTCCGCCTGGCCCCCGTCTATGACGTCGTCACGGTGACGGTCTATCCGCGTTACAGGACGAATCTTCCAGCGTTGCCTCTGTACGGTAAGCGCGTATGGGCGTCGGGCAAAGCGCTTGTACGTTACGGCGGCGCGTGGCTAGGCCTGACTTCGGCCGACATGACGGATAGCGTGGAGCGGATTACTGCGGCCGTGCACGGTGTCCTGCCCCTTGTACGAGAATGTGTCGATCGTTTCCCGGGCTTTCAGGAAGTGGCCAAACGAATGCTTGATGCTTGGGCGCAAGGGCTTGAAGACATCAGGCCTGATGCCAAACCGGGCAGGAGTGTGCCCGTGCCCCTGCGTGAGCAGGCTGGACTCTCAGACTCAAACGGGCCGGAACGCCGCAAGGAAATCAACCCATATGCGAGCCCTGACGGGGCTTTCTCGCACAAGGTACGTTAGGTAAGTTAAGCAGGTAAGCGGCTCCTGTCATCGAACCGAGTTTTCTTCGGCCGCTTTCCACAGACAACGCGGCTTCAGCAATTTAAACCGCGCCTTGCTCTGTCTTCCCCCTCGATAACTTCCTGATTGCCCTTATTGCGTGCTCACGCGCATGCCGTTCGCTTGCGTCACGGTCGTGTCCGTTCCCGATGTGACGCGTTCAAAGCGGGCGGTTTGATAGGGCAACAGCTGGGGATAACTTTCCGTATGGATCGCGTCGAGTTCACCGCTCTTTTGCGCGGCGATCAGTTCCGCCTTCACCTCGGCCCGCGTTCTAGGCGCGTACGCGTTTTGCACGGTGTCGGTGGATTGGGCAAAGACGGGTGCCGATGAGACCAGTGCGGCGACAAACAAACTTCCGACAAGCGCGCGTTTCATGATGAACCCCTGACTGTTTGGAGACGGCGCGTTTCACGCCATCAATGTGAAGCAGTCTATTCACATCACTATCGATGACCAATGTCGATTGAGAAAACATATTGTTGTCCATTGCGCATGAATGTGAAGTTTTGTGTCGAAACGCGAAGATGATCGTTTGCTTATCCTGCCCCGCAGCCCTTCAATCATTGCGTTTCCGGTAAGGATCAATTCCTTACACCGGCATTTTTCTGCGTTCGCTCAATCGATATTCTCGGTTCACCGATCCAGTTAGATCGTTGCCAACTCACCGAGGTGTCTCATGAAACGCATGCTTTCCCTCTTCGCCGCTGTCGTTTTATTCTCTGCGGCAGGTGCTGCCAGCGCTGCCTCCAACGCCAATTCCCAGTCGTCGACGTGCCAAGGTCCGCCGTCGCAATGCAATGTGTTTTTCGGTCAATAACTTTCGACCACCGCCGCCGATAACCCCGCTCTTGCCGGTCTTCTCCACGCGCCTAGCCCTATTCCGCCATGCACCGTGGCGGTTTAGTGCGAATTATTAAACATCTGCAAAGTTGTCCACAGTTTCTGTGGACAACTTTGTGGAAATCATCTCGAAAATGGCTTGAAACGGGCCTGTCCCCCGGTATCGATCGAAACGCCCATCTCGAAGCAGAACGCGACAAGAAATGTGCATCGCCAGACGCTGGTCCGGGCGTCAATCAGACCCATTTCGGATAGCCTTGGCCCCGGTCGAGCGCCTATGATGGGCTGGCTGCTACAGGGCATATTCGTGGATGCAGTTCATCGCTCCGCTTCATCAGTCACCGGGACAAGCCATGACCTACAAGATTGCGGTTGTTGTTGGCAGCATTCGCCGAGAGTCATTCAACAAGCAGCTTGCGCACGCGGTGGTGTCGCTTGCGCCACCGGATTTTTCGTTCGAGTTCCTGGATATCGCGAGCCTGCCGCTCTATAGCCAGGACTACGACAGCGACTTTCCCGAAGTTGCGCGAACCTTCAAGCAAAAGATAGAGGCGGCGAATGGCTTGCTATTCGTGACGGCGGAATACAACCGCTCGATTCCCGGCGTGCTGAAGAATGCGCTGGACTGGGGTTCGCGGCCGTGGGGCCACAGCGTGTGGGGCAACAAGCCGGGCGCGGTGCTCGGCACGTCGCCGGGTGCGACTGGCACGGCGCTCGCGCAGGCGCATCTGCGAAATGTGCTCGCTTACCTCGATGTGCCGCTCATGGGTCATCCGGAGATGTTCGTCAAACACGACGCAAACCGTATTGATGCCAGCGGCACGATCGTGAGCGAAGACACGCGCAAGTTCCTGCAGAATTTCGTCGATAAATACGTCGCGTGGGTTCAGCGCCTTGCGACGGTTTAGTCTGCAAAACGCCAACGGCCCGCTAAAGCGGGCCGTTGGCGTTTCAACACATTGAACCGTTAAGCATTGCGGGGTTACAGGTGATGTTGATGCCCCGTCACACGCTCCCAGCCATGACGCACCGCGAGCTTGAAGCGCTCCCACGTGTCATGGCCGCCCGTACCCCGGCCTTCCCAGTCGCGGCGTAATTCGGTTTCCATTGTGTCGTCCCAGTTACGGCGGTGATAACGCTCGTCGCTGGCGGCTGTGGCCCCGTATCGATACGCTTCCTCGTACTCTTCATAACTCGTGCCTGTCGCTGCGTACTTTGATTCGTAGTCCGTGCGGAACTCGTCCTCGTACTCCATGTACTCGTCGGGCATCGAGCTTCGCGCGCTCGCATGTGTCCCGAGCGACGAATCGCCGGTCTGGCTCAACGTACCCGGCACCGGCACGCCCGTCGCACTCATGGCGCCTGCGGCACCTACTCGAGCTGACGTTTCGGTTTCATCCAGCGGATCAAGCGGGTCGACAGCGCGCCAACCCTGCGCGGGCGTTGTTCCGGTCAACGGATCTTCCACGCCGGCTGCGCGCAATGTTGTTTCGTTCGTGTCCTGCCAGACCGTGCCGCTGGTCATCGGATCGCCGCCGGTTGCGCGGTACGACGAATCGCTGCTGCCGGCAAACTCATCGCGGCTGACCGGGCTAATGGGATCGAGCGGCTGCACAGCCGGATCGCCACGATCCGCGTGCGGATAAGCGCGTGCCCGGTTGGCATCGGCGCGCACGGGGTCAAGCGGATCTCCCGGCGGATTAACCGGCGCCTGTCCCGGCACGGCGCTGCCTGTGCCCAGGCCGAGTTCGTCGAGCAGCGAATGATCGCGGCTTTCGGCTTCATTGGCTGCGGGCGTCGACGTGCGTGAATGATTCAGCGTGCCCCAGCTGGCCGCGCGCTCGTCTATGTCGATTGCGCCTTGTTCAGCCAGCGTCAGGCGCGCGGTGTCGGCGAGCGACTCGGTTGCTGTATCGACGGCCACCAGCACCGCTCCGCGCCGCACGGCTTCGGAGTAATGCGCCACTTCGGGCGGTTGGTCGCGGCCCCCGAACAGCATCGAAAAGAAGCGTTCGATATTCGCCAGCACGCCGCCGGTTTCAGGCGGCTGAGCTGCGCTGGGCGCCAGAGTGGGGTCATCGGGCGAGGAAGATTCGGGCGCGGCCTGGAGTTCGATATCGGAACGAGCAAAACCCGACGCAACCAGTGCGCTGCGCGCCACTTCGGCCTGGTCGTAGGTATCGAAGATACCAATAACTGTGTGTCGCATGGCTGCCTCCTGGGTGGCCTGGATTGAGTTGCGACGCATCAAAATGAATTCGCCGCAATTCCTTAGCAGACTCGCAACTCGCGTGCCGGGTCGCGTGCGTGCGCGCTGTGAAGCCGTCCACAGCCCCAGGCGACTCCGCCCGATGTCCGCCGGCGAGCAGATGTTTTTACAAACCGTGTGGAAAAAGCGCCCGGCTCAGTGCGGCGCTTCGCCGTGCTCGCGATTGTCGGCGCGGGCGCTCAGGTCTTCGCGAATGGCTTGCAGCAGCGAATCGAGCAGGGCGATATCGAACGGTTTGGACAGCACGCGCGCATCGACCTGACGCGCCCGGTCCAGTTCTTCGGCATAACCCGTCACGAGGATCACCGGTATGCGCGGCGTCCAGCTTTGCAGGATCTCGGCCAAGTCGATGCCGTTCAGTTGGCCCGGCATGTGGATATCTGAGAGCACGACGTCGAACGGCAGCGCACCGTCGTTGGCGACGTCGCGACGGGCCGCCTCCAGCATGGCGATCGCGCCGTCCGCGTTGAAGATATGCGTGACGTCGTGATTCATCATCGATAACAACGCTTCGGTGCCTGCGGCGACTTCTTCGTTATCTTCCACCAGCAGCACGCGCAGCCCGTGCGATTCGCTGGCCACTGCCGTGTCGTGTTGCGCGTCGAGGGCTTCGGGTGCGGTTGCGCTCGCGCGCGGCAGATAGAGGCGCACCGACGTGCCTGCGCCGACCGCGCTGTCGATGGTTGCCACGCCGCCCGCCCGCTCGCAGAACGCGAACACTTGCGGCAGGCCCAGCCCGGTACCCATGCCTTTGGACTTGGTGGTGAACAACGGTTCGAACGCGCGGCCGAGGATCTCGGGACCCATGCCTGCGCCCGTGTCCTCCAGCGTCAACTGCACGAATTCGCCGATGATCGGAAACCCGTCCTCGTGGCGAAAGTGCACGTTGTCTGCGCGGACGGAGAAGGTGCCACCGCTCGGCATGGCGTCGCGGGCGTTCACCGCCACGTTGATCAGTGCAAGCTCGAGCTCGGCGGCATCGACGCGAACGGGCCACACGTCGCTATTCGTTTCGAGATTCAGCGCGACCTTCGCGCCCAGCGACGCTTTCAACAGTTCGCGACAAGCCGGCAGCCACTTGCCGATGGCGATGGTCTCGTTGCGCAGCGGTTGCTTGCGGGCGACGCCCAGCAACTGGCGCGTCAGCGACTGGCCGCTTTTAAGCGCACGTTCCATGGCCGACAACTCGCGATCCAGTCCGGTAGCGCCGCGTCGCCGGACAATCTGGACGTTTGCCGACAGGATCATCAGCAGGTTGTTGAAATCATGTGCGACGCTGCCGACCAGATTGCCCAGCGCCTCCATCTTGCGCGCCTGCCGGTAAGCCGATTCGATCGAACGGCGCATGGACGCTTCAGCCTGCCAGCGCTCCCAGGCATCTTCTTCATTGGCGAGGCGGCGCAGCGACAACCAGATCACGCCCCACAACACCACGCACGGCGCGAACAAGGACAGCATCAGCACGCTGACATGCCGATACCACGCATCCCAGATGGTCGAGAGGGGATATCCACTGGATACATACACCGGATAATTTCCCACCTTGCGATACGCCACGATCTTCATTTCATTGTCGAGCCCTGAGCGCATGCGCACGACGCCGCTCCGCTCGCCCGACGCATACGCTTCGCGCAACGGCGAACTGGCGGCAAGATCCATGCGGTCGGGCGGCCGCGTGGGATACCAGGCGAGCACGGCGCCGTCCGCGCGCGTGAGACCGAGCGATACGGTGGAGTGTTCGCCCAGCAACTCGCTATAGAACGCGCCAAAGTAGCCTGGACGAAGCGCGATGGTCACAATGCCGTCAAAGCGGCCATCCGGGGTTTTGCGCAGCACGGCCGTGTTGAACACGGTCTCTCCCGCCACCTTGCCGAGCATCACGCGGGAGACGTTTTCAAACATCTTGTTGTCGCGGATGCCGACGAAGTCGTCGCGGGTTGCAATCGATATATCCGGCGCGGGGAAAATGCGGCTCGTGGCAATCAGGCGCCCATCCGCGCCGATAATGCTCACCGACGCCACTTGCGGATATCCACCGCCCATTGCCACCAGTTTGTTGTGAACGGCGAGCTCTTCACGGCGCAGGGTATCGTCGTCCACGCCGTCGATCAGGTCGATCACGCGGGCGTTGAGCGTCTCGTTCATGTCGAAGACTTTCAGCGCATGTTCTTGGGCGACGTGTGCATTGCGGTCAACCATCTCGGCGGCATCGGCTTCGCGCCCTTTCAGGTCACTCCACGACATGGCCGCGACATACAGGCAGGGCAAGACAATGGCGGCGATCAGCAGGACCCGGAGGGTCAAACGCTGCGCGGCAAAGTTACGCTCCGGCACCACGGGAAAAGGCGGCTCGTCTTGCCATTGGTCAGCGCCCGGTTCCTCGCGTTGCGGCGTCATGGTGAGTCGTTCGTCCCGATGTGAATGGCTGAGCGCGGCGTCTTTAGGCAACGATGAAGGCAGCGATGAAGGCAGCGAATGCGACACGCGGAATTCCGCGCATTGTGGCCGCCTGTTTGTTTGCCGCCAGCGCTCGGGAAAGAGAGTGCGTGCATAAATCGTGCCTTTCAACCGATGAATCGATGTTCTGCCAAACACACGGCATCGACGTTTAAAGCGCAGGGATCGAGGAGAGGCGACGCTTCGCGAGGGTGAGGGCGGGTGGTAAAAAGCGGCGGACCGGGTAAAGTTGGCGAGGAATATTGCGTTGGTAACGAGGGGATATAGGCTGACGGCCGATGTTTCGTACGAAGGTTGAGGCCGGCGGAGGCCAGGTAGCAAGCGTGTTGAAAGCACGCAGCAGGCCACCTCAGGGCAACACTTCACAAACTTGATATACTTTTCGCCGCTTCCGGTACGGCTTGCACGCCGCCTGAAGCCGGTTCGCGCCAGGCTTGCATTCAGCTTTAAAGCATGTTCCATGAAGCCGGATGCCCGGCGCCCGATCTAAACACTTACTGCCCTTGGGGGCGCCACAGCGGAGTCCGTCTTGGCCGTTTCCAATCTTATCGCCGACGATCCTGCACCCGACGTTGCCAAGGTAACGTCGGGTAGCTCGTTCTATCTCGCCATGCGCATCCTGCCGGCTGCGCAGCGCGACGCCATGTATCAGGTCTACGCGTTCTGCCGCGCGGTTGACGATATTGCCGACGGCACGCTGCCGCGCGGTGAACGTGCCGCCGCGCTCGAACAATGGCGTGCGGACATAGACGATTGCTACGCCGGCAAGCCGCGCAGGTCGCTCGCCGCGTTGACGCAACATATCCAGAGCTTTCACCTGTCGCGCGATGACTTCATCGCCGTGATCGACGGCATGGCGATGGACGCCGCCGAAGACATCGTTGCGCCCGACGACGCCACGCTCGACCTGTATTGCGACCGCGTGGCGAGCGCAGTCGGGCGGTTA
>Ga0209901_1000304_pt1 | contig 22163 bp, 18 predicted proteins | sample OrgsoiDNA_201058_FD_185806 | JGI IMG/M metagenome (GOLD analysis project Ga0209901, IMG submission 185806) | Permafrost soil microbial communities from the Arctic, to analyse light accelerated degradation of dissolved organic matter (DOM) -... | ecosystem: Environmental > Terrestrial > Soil >...
AACTGCACCGTGCCGGCGACCGGCAAGGCGGCCGTGGCCGGCGTCACCGTCACGCTGAGCACATTGGCCGTTGGCAGGCCGAGGATGGGATCGCGTCCCTGATCGCCGCCGCCGCACGCGGCCAGCAGGCCGAGTACGATGAAGCCTGTCGAGCAGAGCAACGCCCGGCCGTGTCGCGCTAGTATGTTCATGATATTTCCTGGTTGGTGTTGTTCGCGGCCGATGCCGCTCGCAGCTGTTCCGGCCTTGCGCGCTTGCACGGTGTGCAAACATCGACCGCGCAGGAAAGCAGTGATGGATAGCTTGTACGGGGTTTCGGCCGACAGTTATGTGCGCTAGCCGACATAAAGGGAATAAATTGATTTATGGCACACTTCGGGCCGGATGTAGCGGACCGCGACTGGCCACTGCCTGGCCCTCAAATGCGCGGCAAAAAAACCCGACCCAGCGTCGGCTGGCGGGGATGTCCGGGCGCGGCTCAGGCGCCCGGCGGCTCGTAACGGTAGCCGACGCCGTACACCGATTGCAGGCAATCGCTGTCGGGCAGGCGCGCGGCCAGTTTGCGGCGGATGTTCTTGATATGCGAATCGACGGTGCGGTCGTTGATGTCGCGCTGGTCCTCGTGCGCAAAGTCGAGCAACTGCTGGCGCGAGTAGACGCGTTGCGGATGCTCGATCAATTCGGCCAGCAGACGGAATTCGACAGGCGTCAGCGACAACGCCACGCCGCCGTGGACGATGCGCAGATGCGCGCGGTCGACCACGAAGGCGGGCGCCTCCGCTACTGATGCCGACGCTGACGCCGACGCCAGCGTGCCGGCCGCGCGCCGCAAATGCGCGCGTACCCGCGCCATCACCTCGCGCGGGCTGAAAGGCTTGCAGACATAATCGTCGGCGCCGGTGTCGAGTCCCAGCAAGCGATCCACCTCGTCGATGCGCGCGGTCAGCATGATGATGGGGATCGCCGAAAACGCGCGCACCTCGCGGCACACGCCGATGCCGTCCAGCTCCGGCAGCATCAAATCGAGCAGCAGCAGATCGACCGCGCCGGCGCGCACCGCGTCGACCGCGCTGCGGCCATCGGCCACGCGCGTGCTGCGCCAGCCGGCGGCGTCGATATAGTCGGCCAGCAGCGCGGCGATTTTGGCGTCGTCCTCGACGACCAGGATGTGGGCGCGTTTATCCATGTGATGTGTTCTTCCCTTGTGGCGCCTGCAGCGGCAGGCGCATCTCGATATGCAGGCCGCCCAGCCGCGACGGCAGCGCGACGATGCTGCCGCCATGCGCCTCGACCAGCACCTTGCAGATCGCCAGTCCCAGGCCGCTGCCGCCGCGTGCGCGCGTGCGCGCGCCGTCGACGCGATACAGGCGCTCGAAGATGCGGGCATGCGCGCCATCGGGCACGCCGGGCGCGCTGTCGTCGATGGCCAGGTCGGCGTGCCGGCCGCTGCTCGACATCGACAGCGACACGACGATGCGCCCGCCGCCATCGGTGTAGCGCACGCTGTTCTCCAGCAGGTTGACGATCACCTGCGTCAGCCGGTTCGCGTCGCCGTCCAGCATCAAGGGCGCGGACGGCAGGCGCCAGCTCAATTCCAGTCCGGCCTTGCGCGCGCGCGGCTGATAACGTTCCAGCACCGGCAGCAGCAGTTCGACCAGATCGACGCGCTGCCACTGGTATTTCAAATCGCCGGCGTCGGCCAGCGTCAGCTGATACAGGTCGTCGACCAACTTATTCAAGCGCAGCACCTCGGCGTGCAGCGACGCCAGCGCATGCGCGTCGGCCTTGCGTATGCCATCGAGCAGCGCCTCGATCTCGCCGCGTATCACGGTCAGCGGTGTGCGCAGCTCGTGCGAAATATCGGCCAACATGCTGCGCCGACGCTGCTCGCTTTCCTGCAAGGCCTGCGCCATCGCGTTGACATGCAGCGCCAGCTCGGCCAATTCATCGCGCGACAGCAAAGGCGCGCGCGCATCGAACTGGCCGCGCGCCAGCCGCGCCGTCACGTCGCGCAGCGCGTCGACAGGCCGCAGCAGATGGCGCGCCAGCCAGATCGCCGCCAGCACCGCCAACGCGATCAGGCCGCACGACAGCAGCAGGATCGCTTGCAGCTGCTCGCGCAGGAAGCCGGTGGCGCTGGCGTCGACGCCGCTGGCCTGGCGCAGCGGCAGCAGGCGCATACGGCCGACCACCACGCCGTCAACCTTGATGTCGCGCTCTATCCCCGGCGGGAAATCGGGCGGCCCAATCAGCGTGCGGCCCTGCGCATCAACGATGGAAATGCGCGAAGCGAAGCCCATCGGATCGCGTTGCGTGGGCGGCGGTGGCGCGCGGTTGGCGGGTGGCGCAGGTTCGGGCGCGCGCGGACGTGGCGGCCGGCCATCGCGCGGCGGTGGCCCCATCCCATAAGCCCGGCGTGGCGGCGGCGCTTCGCCTCGAAATTCGGGACGCGAATCGGGCTGCGAATCGGGCTGCGAATCGCGCCGTGAATCGGGCCGCGACTCCGGCGACGATTCTGACTGCGATTCGGGCTGCGACCCTGGCCGCAATTCAGGACGCAATTGCGCCGGCGCTTGAGCGTCACGATTCGGCGCCGTCTGCGGTGCGCCATAGCCTGTCGGTTCTGGCACGCCGCCGTCCTGCGCAGGATAGCCCGGCGCTGGCTCCGGTTCGGGCCGCGGACGGCCGCGCCCATCGGCCTCGAACAACACGCGCGGCTGCATTTCATCGAGCACGGATTTCAACGCGCGCGGCTGGCGGCGCAGCCATTCGAAATTCCCCTCGCGGCGATAGCGCGCTTCAAGCAGCTCGCGCAGCTGGTCCAGGTCCTGCGTCTGCATCTCGTTCAGATAGGCGACGAAGCCGCGCTGCAGATTCGAACTGGTCACCCACGCCATCGTGCCGACGCACAGGATGACGATGGCGGTCACCGCCAGCGCGATCTTGCGCGCGATGGTCAGCCGCATGACCCGCTCCCGTACCCTCGCCACATCGTCGTCCCCTCATGAATAGCAAACCATCATACCTGCCAAATGTGCGGCAAATAAGGACGCGGACAAAAAACCACACCTCCATTTTTCCTGCACATTTGGCGGCCAATCTACGCTCCATGGTCCAGCCTTTGGAGACGCACGATGACACCCGCCACGCAATCCATCGCCAACGCAAGCGATGACGCACCAGCCCAGGCACCATTCTGCCTCGATCGCCAGCAGCTGCAAAAACTGAACGAGCTGCTGGCGCACTACGACCTGTCCAGCGACAGCCGCACCGACAACAGCGACCTGCGTTTCAAGCTGCGCGCGCTGGTGCCGGCCGACTTCCAGAATCTATAAACAAAGGAGCCCCCATGCGCGCCCACCACCTGCCGCTGCCGACGTTGTTGATGATGCTTCCCGCCGCCCTGTTGAGCGCTTGCGGTGGCGGCAGCGGCGATACCAGCAGCGCCGCCAAATCCGCAGCGCTGCTCGCCAGCGGCGTCACCGCCTCCGCATCCACCAGCACCGACACCATCGTTCACACGCAGTCCGTGCTGGCGCAGACGCAGTCCGCCGCCGTGCCGCTGGCGCCAGTGCCGAACGACGAAGGCGCTTCGCTCACCGTCAGCAGTGCCGGCGCGATCGACACCAGCAATCCCTTCTTCAAACCCTTCGGCAACGGCCGCGCGTGCGTCAGCTGCCACCAGCCCGGCAACGGCTGGAGCATCACGCCGGACGGCTTGTCGGCGCGCTTCACCGCCAGCGCCGGACTCGATCCCGTGTTCCGCCTGGTCGACGGCGCCGTCTCGCCGGAAGCGGCGGTCGGCACGCTGGACCAGATGCGCATCGCCTACAGCATGCTGCTCACCAAGGGCCTGATCCGCGTCGGCCTGCCGATGCCGGCCAACGCCGAATTCACGCTGGTCCAGACCGACGATCCGTATAACTACGCCAGCGCCAGGGAGCTGTCGCTGTTCCGCCGTCCGCTGCCCACCACCAACCTGGCCTTCCTCAGCGGCGTGATGTGGGACGGCCGCGAGACGGCCACCGACGCCAGCTCCACCACCTGCCTGAAGGACGTGCGTCCCGCGCAGTGCTACGCCAGCATCGACGCCGACCTGCTGCACCAGTCCAACAGCGCGGTGCGCGGCCACGCCCAAGCGGCGCAGGACCTGAGCGCGGCCGACCAGCGCGCCATCGTCAATTTCGAAAAGACGCTCACCACCGCGCAAATCAGCTCCGTCGATGCCGGCAGCCTGACCGACGCCGGTGCGCTGGGCGGCCCACTGGCGCTGTCGAAGAACGCCTTCCACTTCGGCATCAACGACCTCGAAGCGGGCGACTACAAAACCGGCGCGCCGTTCAACCGCAACGTGATGGCGCTGTTCGGCGCCTGGATCAATCTCGACCGCCCGGCGCCACCGCCACCGCCGGTACGCGGCCGTCCCGCGCCGCCGCCGCCACCGCCGCCATCGGCCTTGAACCTGGCGCGCGCCTCGATCGCGCGCGGCGAACAAATCTTCAACACCAAGCCGTTCAACATCACCGGCGTGGCCGGCTTCAACGACGAGCTGCGCACGCCGCTGCAACGCGGCAGCTGCGCCAGCTGCCACGACACGCCCAACTCCGGCACGCACTCGGTGCCGCGCATGTTCAACACCGGCGTCGCCGCCGGCGCTTTGCGCACGCCGGACATGCCGCTCTACACGCTGCGCAACAACGCCACCGGCGAGACGATTTCCATCACCGATCCCGGCGCCGCCATGTTGAGCGGGAAGTGGAAGGACGTCGGCCGCTTCAAGGTGCCCGGCCTGCGCGGCATCGAAGCGCGCTCGCCCTACTTCCACAACGGCGCCGTGAACCAGATCGAGGACCTGGTGAAGTTCTACGACACGCGCTTCAAGATCGGCTTCACGGCGCAGGAAGCGGCCGACCTGGCGGCTTTCCTCAAGGCCTTGTGACAATGCGCGCATTTCATGGCGCCGCAAACTGCTATCCTGCGCCATCGAACTTTAAAAGAATATGGCAATGCGTGCAGTCAGAACCCATTTGGCATTCAGGATAGTCTGGCTGGTTTTCGGCGTCACTATCGGCATCATCCAACTCGCCAATGGCGGCGCCGCCAGGAGCTTCGGCCTGTGTCTGTCCGGCGTCGGGATGATGCTGTTCGGCGGGCTGTGGTTTTTGATACCGACCATCCCGACTATCCCCTTGCGCAACGCGCTCCAGGCATCGCACAGCGCGGCGCTGGGGTCGGGGAAATTTCGTACCGCGCTGGCCTGCTGCGCGCTCGCGTGCCTGGCATGCGGCCAAATTCTGCACTTCGGATTCCAAGTCTGACAGCCGGGAAATGACACCGGGGTGCCAGCGGTACGCCCCGATTTTGCGGAATCCGCTACATTGAACTTCGCTCAATCGTTCAGGAGGAGTCATCATGGCCGCGAAAAAAATCGCCGTACTGGTAGGTAGCCTGCGCAAGGAATCGATCACCCGCAAGATGGCCAAGGCGCTGGTCGCCAACGCCCCCGCATCGCTCAGTTTTGAATTCATCGACATCGGCGCGCTGGCGCTCTACAACCAGGACCTGGAAGAGCGCGGCGCCACCGCGCCGCAGCCGTGGACCGATTTCCGCAAGCAGGTGGCGGCCTGCGACGCCGTGTTGTTCTTCACGCCCGAATACAACCGCTCCGTGCCGGCCCCGCTGAAGAACGCCATCGACGTCGGCTCGCGGCCCTACGGCGCCAGCGTCTGGAGCGGCAAGCCGGGCGCCATCGTCAGCGTCTCGCCCGGCGCCATCGGCGCGTTCGGCGCCAACCACCACCTGCGCCAGTCGCTGGTGTTCCTCGACGTACCGACCATGCAGCAGCCGGAGGCCTATCTCGGCGGCGCCGGCGACCTGTTCGACGATGCCGGCAACCTGAGCAACGACAGCACCAAACAATTCCTGCAAAAATACGCCACGGCTTACGCGGCCTGGGTCGAGACCAACGCCGCCAAGGCCAAACCGGCGTAGTCCCGGCCCGGCGCGAGGGCGGGTGTGAATGCTACAATTCCGCCTCGGCGGCGCGCCTACCCGGCGCGCTTTCCCCACCCTCCCCTGAGATCCAGACGCCATGCACGCTGACCTGCTCACGCCTTACGAAAAAGGCAATCAAAACCAGACGACCCTGTGGACCGAATGCATCGCGTTCTACGAGATGCTGGCCAAGCGCTACCCGCAGGTGCTGCGCTTTGAGCAGATCGGCGTGTCCGACGGCGGCGTTGCTATACACGCCGGCGTGGTCAGCGCCGACGGCGTGTTCGACCGCGAACGCATCAAGCGCGAGGGCCGCACCGTCTTCTTCAACAACAACGGCATCCATCCGGGCGAGCCGGAAGGCATAGACGCCTGCATGGCCATCGTGCGCGATTTGTGCACCCAGCCGGAGCGGCTGGCCGCGCTGGGCAGCACCGTGCTGCTGTTCGTCCCGGTCTACAACGTCGACGGCTGCCTCAATCGCGCCAACACCTCGCGCGTGAACCAGGACGGGCCGGAGCTGTTCGGCTTCCGCGGCAACAGCCGCCATCTCGACCTGAACCGCGACTTCATCAAGTGCGACACGCTCAACGCCAAGCTGTTCAACCAGCTGCTCACCAGCTGGGACCCGGACGTGATGGTCGACACCCACACCTCCAACGGCGCCGATTATCCGTACACGATGACGCTGATCCACACGCAGGCCGATAAGCTGGGCAGCGGCCTGGGTCCCTTCCTGCGCCAGACCATGCTGCCGCATATCTTCGCGCAGATGGAGGCGAAGGGCTGGCCGACCTGCCCCTACGTCAACCCGATCAAGGACAGCCCGGACCACGGCATCGCCGAATTCCTCGAAGTGCCGCGCTTCTCGACCGGCTTCGCGGCGCTGCATCACGTGATCGGCTTCATGCCGGAGACGCATATGCTCAAGCCCTACGCCGACCGCTACGACTCGATGCGCGCGCTGCTCGACGTGACGATGGCCTTCACCGTCAGCCACGGCGAGCAAATCAAAAAACTGCGCGCCGAGGCGAAGGCGCAGTTCGCGGCCGCAAAACAGTGGCCGGTCAGCTGGAAGATGGACGAGGCTAATCCGTCGACCTTCCGCTTCAAAGGCTACGAGGCCAGGTACAGCGCCAGCGTATTGGGCAACTACACGCGCCTGTCCTACGACCGCAGCAAACCGTGGGAGCGCGACATCGCCTACTACAGCAATTTCGTCGCCGACGCCGTGGTGCGCGCGCCGAAATCGTATGTGGTGCCGCAAGCGTGGCGCGAGGCGATCGAGCGCCTGCACTGGAACGGCGTCGAGATGAGCCGCATCGAAAGCCCCACCACGGTCGAAGCGCAGTACTATCACATTGCGACCGCCAGTCCGCGCGCCCACGCGTATGAAGGCCATATGTACCACGACGAGGTGGTGCTGGAAGCGCGCAGCGGCAGCTTCGTGCTGCAGCCGGGCGACTACCTGGTCTCGCTGGACCAGCCGAACGCGCGCTACGCCGTCGAGACGCTGGAGCCGCTGGGCCACGACAGCTTCTTCCGCTGGGGTTTCTTCAACAGCGTGCTGGAAAAGAAGGAGGCGTATTCGGATTATGTGTTCGAAGACCTGGCGCTGGAAATGCTGGAAGCCGAGCCGGAATTGAAGGCCGCGTTTGAACAATGGAAGGCCGCCAATCCGGCGCTGCTGTCGGATCAAGCGGCGGTGCTGGACTTTATCTTCGAGAACGGCAAGCGCCACCACGAACCGGAATGGCGCCGCTATCCGGTGCTGTCGATTCTGTGAAGCGTTGATGTAAAAATGCACGGCGCCTTATTCCATATGGCGCCGTTCAAGATGTAAAGCCACGCGCGCTGCGGCGATCCCGGCGCGCGCGTGGTCAAGAACCAGTCTTAGCGGCACGGCCATCACCCTGATTTCGGTTTCCGCATTAACGGATTAGCTGCCCACAAGGTCACAGCCATGCACTACGCACTCAACCTGCGCACTTTCTTTTACAGTCACTACTTCCACCTCGGGCTGCGCTTCGGCACGGGCCTGGTCGGCATCACCGCCATCGCGCTGCAATTCACCACGCTGCCGATCGCCATGACGATCTGCATCGGCGCGCTGTGCACCGCGCTGCTCGACTTGCCCAGCCCCTTGCGCCACAAATTCAACGAGATGCTGGCGTCGGTGCTGCTGTGCAGCGCGGTGACGCTGCTGATCAGCCTGTGCGCGCCGGTGCGCTGGCTGCTGATGACGATGCTGGTCCTGGTCAGCTTCGCCGCCTGCATGATGGTCGCCTACGGCAAGCGCTCGATGCCGCTGCAACTGGCGACGCTGTTCATCATGACGCTGTCGATGGAGTCCGAGCTGACGCCGATGCAGGCGCTCCAGCACACCGGCCTGTTCATGCTGGGCGGCCTGATTTACCTGGCCTATGCGATGGCGGTGTCGTATGCGCTGCGCCACCGCATCAAGCAGCAGGTGCTGGCCGAGGCGCTGTTCGAACTGGCGGCCTACATCGACATCAAGGCCGATTTCTACGACACGCGCTACAACCTCACCGAACAATTCAACAAGCTGGTACGCCATCAAAGCGTGCTGGCCGACCGCCAGCAGGCCTCGCGCGACCTGATCCTGCGCAGCTACCTGAACGCCAAGGACGCCATCGTCGTGCAGGTCCACGTCTGCATGCTGGACCTGTATGAGCTGATCCTGTCGACCCACACCGACTACGCGCAGCTGCGCATGCACCTGGCCGACTCGCCGGTGCTCAACACGCTGCGCGACCTGGCCTACAAGGCGGCGCGCGATATCGAGTCGGTCGGCTACGCGGTGGCGCGCAAGCGCATGTCGTACGCGGAGACCGACTACGCGCCGGAGTTCGACGCGATCGACGCCGAGATCCAGGCGCTGCGCCAGCGCGTCGACGAAGGCAAGCCGGCGCAGGAGGCGCTGGCCGTGCTGCGCGCGCAGCGCAACAAGATACGCGGTATCGCCAAGGCCATCACCGAGCTGCACCTGTCGACGCAGAAGGCCTACGACAGCACGCCGTTCTGGATCGACGCCGACATGGCGCCCTTCCTGTCGCAGCAAAAGTACGAACTCAAAACGGTGCTGTCGCACCTGCGCTTCGACTCGCCGATTTTTCGCTTTGCGCTGCGCATGGCGATGGCGATTTCGGTCGGCCTGGCCATCGGCGAGCATTTGCCGTATGCGGCGCATGGCTACTGGATCGTGCTGACCATCGTCATCATCCTCAAGCCCAATTTCAGCCTGACCAAGCAGCGCCGCAGCGACCGTATCATCGGCACCGTGATCGGCTGCGTCCTCACCGCGCTGGTGCTGCGCTACCTGAATTATCCGGTGCTGATCCTGGCGATCCTGATCCTGTCGACAGTGGCCATGCCGACCTTCGCCTACCTGCGCTACCGCTACGCCGCCATCGCCGTCAGCATGATGATCCTGCTGCAGATGCACCTGCTGGCGCCGGGCGGCGGCAACGTGGTGATGGAGCGCCTGATCGACACGCTGATCGGCGCGGCCGTCGCGTCGGCCTTCAGCTTCGTGCTGGCGAGCTGGGAATATCAAAGCCTGCCGACGCTGATCCGCACGGTGCTGGACGTGAACCTGTCCTATATGGAGGCGGCCTTCGAACTTTTGCAGTGCCGGCGCAACGACGATTTCGCCTACCGCATCGAGCGCAAGCGCCTGATGGACAGCCTGGCCGCGCTCAGTTCCGCGCTGGTGCGCATGCTCGACGAACCGTCCAGCAAGCAGCGCGCGGTGGAGGACATCAACCTGTTCATCGTGCAGAATTATCTGCTGGTGGCGCATGTGGCGGCGCTGCGCTCCATCCTGCGGCGCCACGCGCACGAACTGCCGGCCGATGCCGTCAACGCGATGCTGGCACGCAGCCACGCGCAGGTGTGCCGCACGCTGTCGCACGCGCTGGCGCGGCATGGCGCAGCGGTCGGCCATTCCGGCCACGTCGGCCACATCACGCAGCTGGACGAGGCGGCGGCGCTGTCGCAGGCCGAAGTGGCGTGGAGCGGCTGGCCGCTGGTGCAGCGGCGCATCCGCTTGCTGCAAGCCGACGCCGACAAGATCATTGTCCACACCGAAGCGATCGTGCGCGACGTGGCGGAAATGCAGGCCGGCGTCGTCGCCCAGCAGCGTTAACAGCGTTAGTAAGCTGCTACTATTGGCGGCATGACGACCGCCTCCCCTCCTCCTTTCACCGGCCGCGATCTGGCGGCCGCCCTGTTCGTGGTGCTGGTTTGGGGCACCAACTTCATCGCCATGAAAATCGGCCTGCGCAGCCTGACGCCGTTCCAGCTCGGCGCCGGACGCTATCTGTTCGCGGTGCTGCCGCTGGTGCTGCTGGTGCGGCCGCCGAAGATGGCGGCGAAATGGCTGCTGCTGTATGGCCTGTGCCAGGGCGTCGGCCAGTTCGGGCTGCTGTTTTTGTCGCTGAAGGTCGGCATGTCGGCGGCGCTGGCGTCGGTGCTGCTGCAGACGCAGGTCTTCTTCACGGCGTTTTTCGGCGCCGCGCTGCTGGGCGAAAAAATCGGCGGCGCGTTGCGGGCCGGCCTGGTGCTGGCCGCGCTGGGACTGGCCTGCTTCGGCGTCGACTATCTGGGCGCGAGCGGCGGCGCCACCACGGCCGGCGGCTTCGCGCTGTGCCTGGGCGCCGCAGCGATGTGGGCCGCCTCGAATATCGTGGTGCGCCGTATCCAGCGCGCGACGCCGCAATTCGACGTGATCCCTTTCATGGTCTGGAGCTGCCTGACGCCCATCGTCCCCTTCATGCTGCTGTCGCTGGCCTTCGACGCGCCCGCAACGCGCTGGCAGTGGCTGGCCGCGCCGTGGACCATGTGGGCGGCGCTGGCCTATCTGGGCTGGATGGCGACCATCCTCGGCTACGCGACGTGGACCGGCCTGCTCAAGCGCCATCCCGTCAACCGCGTCGCGCCCTTCAGCCTGGGCGTGCCGGTGGTGGGCGTGACGGCAGGTATGCTGTTTCTGAATGACCAGATCAGCGCTTGGCAGTGGGTCGGCATCGCGCTGATCGTTTCGGCCCTGATGTGCGTCATGTTTGGCCCGCGATGGTTCGCCGCGGCGAACAAAACACCTTCCTGAGTCGTTTTGCATTTATCAACAAACATTATTTTATAGGCAAAGAATGGCCAGAGATATACGGATAACTTATTGACCGCATCATGAATTGAAATTTTATTTATGGGAAAAGCTGGCCTATACTGCACTGCAACATGTCACCAACCAGGAGCAGACCATGAATACCGCAGCCACCAGCTACACCTACGATGAAGCAGCAGCCAGCACCAGCTATGTCAGCAATGTCGCCAGCGCCGCACGCGGCTTCTTTGCTGCCCTGTTCGCCGTCAAGCAAGACGCGGCCAACGACAAGACCGCTCTCTACCTGACCCGCATGGCCGACGATTACGAACACATCGCCCCCAGCCTGTCGGCCGAACTGCGCGTTATCGCGACGAGGAACTAATCATGCATACCATTATGGAAAACCTGCTGGTCACGCTGTGCATCGCCGGCGTGCTGTTGAGTGTGTATTTTGCCCACCGCGCGGAGAAATAAGATGCTGACCGTAATCGAAAACCTGCCGGCGGCCATCGCCGTCCTCGGACTGGGGCTGCGCCTGTACATCGGCCGCCCGAAACGCAAGCAACGGAGCTGATCATCGGCGCCGCAAAAAAAAAGACCCGGCCGCGCGAGCAACCGGGTCTTTTTTATTGAGGCCGTCTAAGGTTTATTTGGCGCTGTCGTTCAGGCGCGAATGGCGCATGCCGTACAGGAAATAGGTCAGCACGGTGGCCAGCATCCAGATGCTGAAGATGGTGTAGGTGGTCATCGACAGGCCGAACACCAGGTACAGGCAGGCGGCGATGCTCAGGCCCGGCACCACATACGGGCCGAACGGCACGCGGAAGCCTTTGACGCCCTTGCCGTTTTCCTTCTTGCGCATCACCGGCACGGCCAGCGACACCACCATGAAGGCCGTCAGCGTGCCCATGCTGACCATATCCCACAGGAAGGTCGCGTCGACGAAGCCGGACACCAGCCCCACCACAACGCAGACGATGGCCGTGTTGATGACCGGCGCGTGCGTGCGCGGATTGACGCGCTGGAACGATTTCGGTATCAGGCCGTCGCGCGAGATGGCGTACAGGATGCGCGTCTGGCCGTAGATCGTCACCAGCGTCACGCTGAACACCGAAATCACCGCGCCTGCCGCCAGGATCAGCGCCGGCCAGGTCTTGCCGGTGACGTTTTGCAGGATCACGGCCAGGCCGGCTTCCTGCCCGGCGAATTTGTAGGCCGGCTGGGCGCCCAGCGCCGCCACGGCCACCAGCATATAGAACACCGTGACGATGGCCAGCGCGGCCAGGATGCCGATCGGCACATTGCGTTTCGGGTTGCGCACTTCGTCGCCGGCCGTGGCCACCGTGTCCAGGCCGATGAAGGAGAAGAACACCGTGCCCGCCGCCGCCGTCACGCCGGCCATGCCGGTGAAGTGGGCGCCGTTGTCCGGGCTGAAGAAGGGTTTGAAGTTGTTGATGTCGAAGCCGGAAAACGCGATGACGACGAAGAACACCAGAATCGCCAGCTTGATCATCACCATGATGGCGTTGGTGGTGGCCGATTCCTTGGTGCCGCGCAGCAGCAGGAAGCAGCACAGGCACACCAGCAGGATCGGCGGCAGGTTGATATGCCCGGCGTGGAACTCGATGCCGTTGGCGCCGGACACGATGGTCGGCGAGCGCAGCGCCTCGGGGATGTGCCAGCTGAAGGCGTTGCCGAGGAAGTTGTTCAGATAGTCCGACCAGCCGATCGCCGTCGCGCTGGCCGCCAAGCCATATTCCAGCAGCAGACAGGCGGCCATGATGAAGGCCAGGAACTCGCCGACGGTGGCGTAGGCGAAGGAGTAGGAGGAGCCGGAGGCGGGAATGCGGAACGACAGTTCGGCGTAGCACAGCGCGGTCAGGCCGGCGGTGATGGCCGCGATCAGGAAGGACAGCACGACCGACGGTCCGGCTTTCGGCACCGCTTCGACCATGGTGAAGAAGATGCCGGTGCCGATGGTGGCGCCGACGCCGATCATCGTCAGCGGGAACAATCCGATGGAACGGGCCAGGCCGCTGCTATTGAGGCTGTGCGGCTGATCGGCGGCAGGGTCGATCGGCTTGGTACGGGTCAGTTTCTGGCCCAGAGTCTGGTTCACAGGCTATCCTTTTTGTCTACGCGCCGGCGCTGCGCGGACTGCGCCCCGGTCTGGTGTTCGGTCAAAAAAACACACGATTATAGAGCCTGCGACTAGCTCATCCTAAGCTAATTTTTGTATTACAAAGACAATTCATGGTGGGCGCAACAGACGCTGCGGGCGGCCCTGCGGCTGACAGGCGCGCGCAGCGATGCGGCCAGCTGAAAGCGGGCGTGCCGGTCCGCGTCCGCACCGCGAAGTGCTGGACCCGGACCGGCTGGATATGTGAACGGATTATTTTTCCGGCTTCGGCTTGGCAAACAAATCCTTGGCCTCATGCGGCGCAGCGCGCAGATACTGCGGCGGCGCCTCGACCTGCGCACCCAGCCTGGCGGCCGCGTGCCACGGCCAGCGCGGGTCGTACAGCATGGCGCGCGCCATCGCCACCATGTCGGCATCGCCCGCCGCCAGTATCGACTCGGCCTGTTCCGCCTCGGTGATCAGGCCGACGGCGATGGTCGTCAGCCCCGTCTCGCGCTTGATGCGTGCCGCGAACGGCAGCTGGTAGCCCGGCCCCGCCGCGATCCGCTGCAACGGCGACAGGCCGCCGCTGGACACATGCATGAAATGGGTGCCGCGCTTCTTCAGCTCCTGCGAGAAGCGCACGCTTTGCTCGATCTCCCAGCCGCCGTCGACCCAGTCGGTGGCGGAAATGCGCACGCCCACCGCCATCGTTTGCGGCACCGCCGCGCGCACCGCCTCGAACACTTCGAGCGGAAAGCGCATGCGATTTTCCAGCGAGCCGCCATAGTCATCGTCGCGCACATTCGACAGCGGCGACAGGAACTGATGCAGCAGATAGCCATGCGCCGCATGCAGTTCGATGCCGTCGATGCCGAGCGCGTGGACGCGTTTTGCGGTCGCGACAAAGTCCTCCTTCACGCGCCGCATGCCGTCGGCATCGAGCGCGGTGGGCAGCGTGTCGCCGGGCGTGTAGGGCAGCGCGGACGGCGCCACGATCTGCCAGCCGCCATCGGACGGCGCGATCGACTTGCCGCCCTCCCACGGAATCTGCGTCGATGCCTTGCGGCCGGCATGCGACAACTGGGAGATCAGCGGAATCTTAGAATAGCGGCGAAGCGCCTGCACCACCTTGCGCAGCGCGGCTTCGTTGGCGTCCGAGTACAGGCCCAGATCGGCGGCCGTGATGCGGCCCTGCGCGCTGACGGCGGTGGCCTCGGTACTGAGGATGCCGGCGCCGGACAAGGCCAGGTGGCCGAGGTGGATCATGTGCCAGTCGTTGGCCGAGCCATCGTCGTCGGCGGAATACTGGCACATCGGCGCGATGGCGATGCAGTTCTTCAGCGGCACAGGTCCCAGCGCAAACGGCGAAAATAACTGGCTCATGATCGTCAACTCCGATTTAGTCCGAGCTCCGATACTACACAGTTTTTTCGGCCGCAGCCGCCCGCCACTATGCAGGCTGTTGAAGTGCGTCGTTACAGATGCTTACCTTTGATACAGCCTGACGTATAGATTGAAATTTGGCGGGCCGCTAACCTTGAGCCTCGTTATGTCAGATCATTAAGCCACACTCCGGAGCACTCGCAATGAAAAAAATCCCCACCGTCTCCCGCATGCATCCTTTGACCGCCGGCGCCGTGATCTCGGCGGCCGTGATCGCGCTGGCCGGCATCGCCGTGCTGGCGCGCTGGCTGCAAAAATAATATCGCTGGAAGATCAGCCGTAAGGGCCGAGGTAATCGCGCTTGCCGATCTTGACGCCCTGATTGCGCAGGATGTCATGCGCGGTGGTGATGTGGAAGAAAAAATTCGGCAGCGCGAATTTCAGCAGATAGTCAACGCCGGTGAACTCCGGCTGGAAGGTGCCGAAATTCAGCTTGATCTCGCGCGTCGCGCTGTCTTCGAAGTGCGAGGCATCGACACTGCTCACATACGCCAGGGTGTTGGCGATGCGCTCCTGCAGCTGCTGGAAGGTGGTTTCGTTATCCTCGAACTTGGGCGACGCCACGCCGCTCAGGCGCTCCACCGACAGCTTCGACGTGTCGCAGGCGCGCTGCACCTGGCCGGACAGCGGCAACATATCATCGAACAAGCGCGCGCCGACCAGCGTATCGGCCACGATGCCGTGTTCCTCCGCGTGCGCCTGGGCCTTTTCCAGCAACGACGACAGTACATTCAAACCCCGCACGAAAACGGGAACGGAAACCTGGTGCATAGAGAGGGACATGGAAGCTCCTGATGGTTGATCTGGCGAGGCGTGGCACCGCCGGGTGGCGGCACATCGCTTAGACAACCAGTGTAGCGCACGCAGGAAAAACCTGCTGCGCCATCGACCACTATCAGGAAGCGCGCACCACCATCAAGCCGGCGCGCAGGCCGACGCGGACGTCGGGGTTGGGGAACACCACCAGTTCCTCGGCGTGCTTGACGGTGTAGACCGTCGCGCCGTCGCGGGCGATTTCCTCCCCTCGCTTGAGCGAGGTGAAGTTCTGCGTGCTGCGGTCAAACGCCATGCGGAAGTCATCGCTCAACTTGATGATCTCCTGCGCGACCTTGAACACATGCGACTCTATCGTCGCCGCGGCGGGCGCCGCGCCGCGCAGCAGGCCGTCGAGCGCGCGCGAGACGTCGGCGAACAGACTCAGATCGTTCTGCCCCAAGGTAGCGACGCGGCCCAATTCGACCGTGCTGGCGGCCGCGCCGTGATGCTCGGCCGAGTAGTAGCTATACGTGCCGGCCGATTGCGGATTCATGATGATGGCGCCGATGCCGGCCTCGCCCAGCCAGTGGATCAACCGGGCCTTGCCCTCGTCCGCGATCAGGTCCGGCACGATGGCGAAGGTCGGATAGACCGACGGACGGATCGCCGTGTGCAGGTCCAGGTGCCAGCGCACCGGCCCCGCATCGGCGTAGAAGTCCTTGGTCGCGGCGATCAACTCGTCGGCCCGTTCGGCTTCGACGGCGTCAGCCAGCGAGCCGCGCGTCACGCGGAACATGCGGTTCAAATCGGCGTCGATGAAACGCTTGCCGGCGCGGATCGCACCGAGATTGCCGACGCAGACCATCAAGTCCACCGCCAGCGATGTCGCCTGCTGGGACAAGGCGTCCAGCAAATGCGCGACAACTTCGATCGGACCCGTTTCGTCGCCATGCACGCCGACCGACACCAGCACGCTGGCGCGCTGCGGTCCGTCGGCGGCCTTGACCAGCATGATCCCCTGCGCCGGCAGCGTGACCGCAAAACCGGCGTCGGAAAAGCGCTGCGCGACGATGCTGAAATCCGCCTCGGCGAGCGCGCGCACTGCCTCCGAAACCGCGGGCGCAGTTCCGGAGTTTGCTACCGATGTTTCGATGTCACTCATCGGCTTACAGCACCACCGGCATGGTCGGCGTGGTCACCTCGGACAGCGCCCACACGTCGAGCATGGCCTGTTCCAGATCGCTGGCCGCCGAGTAGCCGGTCAGGCCCAGCGTGTTGGCGACGACTTCCACCGCTTCGCTGGCATCGTGGCCGTTGGTCGCGCGTTGCAGCACCTGGGTCAGCAGGCGTTGCTGCGTGCGGCGCAGCGCGTGTTGCGCGTAATTGCGCAACTGCTCCTGCGACTTGCTGGTCGCCGGCAGCTTCAGGCCGCGTTCCAGCGTATCGATGCCGGCTTGTCCGCGCAGCGCCATGCCCACTTGCAGGAAGGCCGGCAAGTCCATATTGCTCGGACGCGTGACCGACAGCGCGGCGAACACAAACGCCGCCACGGCTTCAATCGCGTCGACCGCTTTCCACGCCTGCACAAAGGCCGAACGCAGCGACGGCGTCGCGTCGGCATCCGACTCGCCGTTGGCCGGCGTCAGCTTGGCCAGCATCTCCGGCTTGGCGAACAACTGCGTCAGTTCGCGCAGGCCGCCGGCGGCGCGCAGCTGCTCGGCAGGCACCGACAGCACGCCTTCGATGACGGCTTTCTGCATGCCGCGCGCACGCGCATCGACCTTGATCGAGACGGCGCGCGGCACGTTCAAGGCATCGGCGTCGAGCGCCTCGAAGATAGGCGCCAGATTCAGCGCGGACCAGGCTTGCGCCCACGCCAGGATCACGTCGGCTTCATCGACGCCATGTTCAGCCGCCAGGTCGCGCAGCATCAGCGGGCCGCAGCGGTTGACCGATTCATTGGCCAGCACCGTCGCCAGGATCGCGTTGGCCAGCGGGTGCGCCAGCGCGCTGCGGGTGGCGACCAGCAGATCAGGGAAGTACGGTTTCAATACCGACTCGGCCCAGCTGTGCTCCGTCAGCGTCAGCGCCGACAGGATGCGTTTGTAGCGGTTCTTGACGTTGGCGATGACGACCGCCAGTTCCGGCGTGGTCAGGCCACGGCCATCGGCCTTGCGGCGCGCCAGTTCAGCCACCGTCGGCAGCTGTTCCAGTTCGCGCGACAGGGCGCCCTCTTCTTCCAGGCTGGCGATCAGCGCGGCGTAACCCTTCTGCACCGAGCTTTCGGTTTGCGCCTGCGCCTCGCGCACCAGCAAATGCGTTTGCAGCGTGTTGTCGCGCAGGACCAGTCGTTCGATATCGTCGGTCATTTCGTTCAGCACGCGATTGCGATCCGCTTCGCTCAACTGGCCGGCGTTGACTTCCACGTCCAGCCAGATTTTCGCGTTCACTTCATGGTCCGAGCAATCCACGCCCGCCGAATTGTCGATCGCATCGGTGAAGATGCGGCCGCCGGCCAGCGCGAATTCGATACGGCCAGATTGCGTCGCACCGAGGTTGCCGCCTTCGGCGACGACCTTGCAACGCAGCTGGTTGCCGTCGACGCGGATGTTGTCGTTGGCGCGGTCCTTGACCTGTGCGTGCGTTTCGGTCGACGCCTTGATGTAGGTGCCGATGCCGCCGTTGTAGAACAGGTCGACCGGCGCCTTCAGGATGCGGTGCATCAGTTCTTCAGGCGGCAGCGAGGTTTCTTCGATATCGAGCGCGGCGCGGATTTGCGGCGACAGCTCAATGGTGCGCGCGGTGCGTGGATAGACACCGCCGCCGGCCGAGATCAATTCCTTGTTGTAGTCGTCCCACGACGAGCGTGGCAGCGCGAACATGCGCTCGCGTTCCGCGAACGACGTCACGACATCCGGCGTCGGATCGAGGAAGATGTGGCGGTGATCGAACGCGGCGATCACTTTCAGTTGGCGCGACAGCAGCGCGCCGTTGCCGAACACGTCGCCCGACATGTCGCCCACACCGACCATGGTGATCGGCGTCGTGTTCATGTCGTGATCGAGTTCGTAGAAGTGGCGCTTGACCGCTTCGAACGCGCCCTTGGCGGTGATGCCCAGCTTCTTGTGGTCGTAGCCGTTCGAGCCGCCCGACGCGAACGCGTCGCCCAGCCAGAAGCCGCGCTGCACGGCGATGCTGTTGGCGATGTCGGAGAAGGTCGCGGTGCCCTTGTCGGCGGCCACCACCAGATACGGGTCGGCGCCGTCGTAGCAGACCGTGTCGGTCGGCGCGACGATCTTGCCCAGCACGCGGTTATCGGTCACTTCCAGCAGGCTGGAAATGAACAAACGATAGACTGCTTCGCCTTCGGCCGCGATGGTTTCGCGGATCGCGTCCTTCGGCATCTGCTTGCAGACGAAGCCGCCCTTGGCGCCGGCCGGCACGATGACGGCGTTCTTCACCATCTGCGCCTTGACGAGGCCGAGCACTTCGGTGCGGTAGTCTTCCATGCGGTCCGACCAGCGCAGGCCGCCGCGCGCGACGGGACCGCCGCGCAGGTGCAGGCCTTCGAAGCGGCGCGAGAACACGAAGATCTCGCGGAACGGACGCGGTTCCGGCACCAGCGACAGATTGCTGGTGTCGAATTTGAAGATGATCTTGTCGCCCTTCTGGCCGTTCTGGAAGTAGTTGGTGCGCAGCGTGGCGATCATCAGATCGGTGACGGCGCCGAGGATCTCTTCGCTGTCGGCGTGGTTCATCTCGGGCAGTCGGCCTTTGATGTCCAACATTTTTTCATGCGCGGCGGCGTGCTGCGCATCGCTCAGCGACGGATCGAAACGCAGGAGGAAAGCGTCGACCAGTTCCTTGACCAGCACCGGCTGTTTGCGCAGCGTCTCGGCGATGTAGCGCACCGAGAAGCGGCTGCCGGCCTGACGCCAGTAGCTCATGTAGGCGCGCACCAGCTGCACCTGGCGCATGCTCAAGCCGCCCTCGATGACCAGGCCATTCAGGCGACCATCTTCGGCGTCGTTGTTGAACAGGGCGGTGAACAATTCCTGCGCCACCGGCACCACATTGGGCTGCGCCAGTTTGGCGGCGCTTTCCGCATCGACCGACAGGCTGGTGACGACGTAGCGCTGGCCGTCGGCGGCGCGGATCGAGTGCGCCTGTTCGCGGTCGATGGCCACGCCGGCGTTGTGCAGCGCCGGCAGGATGGTCGACAGCGACGGCGCGCGGTCGACCGAGTACAAACGGATGGTGGTGGCGTCTGGCGCCGCCTCCACGCGCACGTCGACGCGCGACGGATCGGTGTTGCGCAGGATCGCGCCGAGGTCGTGGAAGGCCACGGCCGGCGAGGTTTGCGCGACGTAGTCGGCCGGCAGCGTGGAGCACAGCTTGCGCAGGTTGGCGCGCAGCGGCAGTTCCGGCACGGCGTCGGCCAGCGAGGCGAAGTTGTTATGCCAGCCATCGAGCACCGACAACAGCGGCTGCTGGATGTCGGTCGCCAGGTCGAGCGGATAGCGCGCGGCGTGGGCGATCAGATACACGCGCGCCAGCGGACCGTCGGCGACCAAAGTCTGCGAGCTGATATGCGTGGCGCCGGAGCTGGCTTGCAGCGCGCGCGCCAAGGCGGAAGCGACACTGGCGCTGTAACGCTCGCGCGGCAGGTAGACCAGCACGTTCAGGTGGCGCGCGTAGACGTCGCGGCGCGCGAACACTTTGGTGCGCGGCTGTTTGTACAGCGAGACGACGGCGCCGCAGACTTCGGCCAGCCATTCCGGCTCGGCTTCCAGCGCTTCGGTGCGCGGCAGCGATTCGAGGATCTCGACGAACTTCTCGGCGCGGAAGCCTTCCTGGCGCACGCCGGCGATGCTCAGCACCTTGGCGATGCGGCCGCGCGCGAACGGCAGGCGTTCCAGCGGCGTGGCGGTGGCGGCGCGGGTGAACAGGCCGACGAAGCAATGCTCGCCGAGGATGGCGCCGGAGGCGTCGGTGTTGCGCACGCCGATGAAGTCGAGCTGCTGGTCGCGGTGCAGCGTGCCTTCGACGTCGGCCTTGACGATGGACAGCGTGTGGTCGCGCTTCGACAGCGTGTCGAAATCGCCGGGGATGTTGGCCAGGCAGGTGCCGTAGACCGGATGCGTCGTATCCTGCAGCACGCCGATGCGGCTGGGGATGTCGCGTTCCAGTTCGCGCACGCCCGGTTTGACCTGGTAGTAGGCGTAGCCGAACGGCTCGAAGCCTTCGGTCTTGGCCCAGTCGAGGAAGGCGGCGACTTCCTGGCCTTCGGCGCCGTTGGCGGCGGCGGCAGCGGCGACGGCGCCGAAGCGCGCGATCATCGCCGCGTGGTCGCGGTGGACCACGGCGGCGTCGCGCGCCACCATGTCGATGCGCGACACCAGCGCCGACAAATCATCGGCCTGCAAATCTTCGGACAGCAGCACCAGCACATACGATTCGGCTTTGGCGCCGTCGGCGCCGACGGCGGTGACCACGCCGTTCGCATCGCGCGTGACGGACAAGACGGAATTCAACACGCCGTTGGCGAGGACACGCTGCTTGCGCAGGGCCATGACGATCGAGTCGACCAGATAGGACATGTCGTCGTTGAGAATCAAGAGAGCGGTGGCCATGCCGCCGCGGCCATCGGCGTAACGCAGCTGGGCGATCTGGCAGCCCGCGCCGGCGCGCTTGGCCGCTTGCGTGAAGCCTTCCCACAGTACCGGAGCCAGATTGTCAGGCGCGATGCCGGCCAGGTCTTCTTCGTCGAGGGAGCCGAGCCAGGCGCTGATCAGCGCTGCAACCTGGCCGCTGTCGGCCGGCTTGCTCGCGTTGACCAGGTCCAGTGTTTGCGAGCGCAGATCGTTAGGCATTTTTGTCATCTTGAGTTCTCCGATACGTTTTATGGGTATTCCGTCTTGCCGCGCGGCTTATGGCTGCGCGATTGAGACTATATAAAAAGACAGGGGTTGTCCCCGTCCCGTTAAATCTTATGGCCCTATATTGGGACGGCCCGCTACATTACAAATCGTACAGTCCCGGCAAATTCAAAATCTTCGTCAATTCTTCCAGCGCGGCGTGGACTTCCAGCGCCAGCGCGGGGTCGGCCAGGTCCTGCGGCTCCAGCCGGTCGCGGTAATGCTTCTCGACCCACGCCACCAGCGTGTGATACAGCGCCTCCGTCATCACCACGCCCTGGTGCATCGCGGCCGCTTCGGCATCGGTCAGTGCCACGCGCAGGCGCAGGCACGCGGGACCGCCGCCGTTGCGCATACTCTGGCGCAGGTCGAAGTGAATCAACTCGTCGACCGGGCCGCCGCTGGCGACCAGGCTTTCCAGATAACGCGCGACGGCCTGATTCTCCTGGCACTCCTGCGGAATGACCAGCGCCATTTTGCCACCGTTCTTGGAAAGCAGCTGGCTATTGAACAGGTAACTGGCGACGGCATCGGCCACCGATACCATTTTGGTATCGACACGGATCGCATCGAGCTCGGCGCCGACGCCGGCCATGGCGCGGCGCAGCTGATCGAGGCCGCCCGCTTCATCGGCGAAAGCCTGCTCGTGGTAGAACAGCACATTGGCGTTGCCGACCGCGATCACGTCGTTGTGGAACACGCCCTGGTCGATCACGTCGGGATTCTGCGCGACGTAGACGGTGCGCTCGGCCGACAGGCCGTGCAGGCGCGCCACGGCCTGCGATGCCTCCAGCGTCTGGCG